>Ga0209281_1001030_pt1 | contig 21479 bp, 24 predicted proteins | sample MedtruBG_FD_187514 | JGI IMG/M metagenome (GOLD analysis project Ga0209281, IMG submission 187514) | Root nodule microbial communities of legume samples collected from California, USA - Medicago truncatula BG (SPAdes) (version 2) | ecosystem: Host-associated > Plants > Roots > Nodule | place... | reverse complement strand
AAAAAAAAAAAAAAAAAGAGTATCATTTGGCCTAAAACCAAATGATACTCTATTTATCAATTATATTCAGTTTAGATTATAACTTACACTTTACTTCTCTTTTTAATGCATAATACCTAAATTTCTTCAATAATTCTTGATACCCATTTGCATAGGCTAGTTGAAGCTTGCTTAGCTATTTCCACAACTCTTTCATGTGAATGTTTAACCTTTTGTATACCTGTTGCCATATTGGTAATACATGCTATTCCTAGTACATCCATGCCCAAATAATTAGCTACTATTGTTTCTGGTACAGTTGACATTCCAACAGCATCAGCTCCATGTTTCCCAATCATTACAATTTCAGCAGCAGTTTCATAATATGGCCCCATAAAACCTGCATAAACACCTTCTCCATATTTAATTTCTAATTCATCTGCAATTTTTTTAGCTTTATTAATAAGTTCTATTTTATATGGTTCAGACATATCAGGAAATCTTGTTCCTAATCTTTCATCATTTACACCAATTAAAGGATTATCTCCAAATAAATTTATAAAATCATTAATAATCATTAATGTTCCCGGTTCAAAACTTTTATTAATTCCACCACATGCATTAGTTACAATAATTTTTTCAACACCTAATTGTTTCATTACATATACAGGATATGTAACTTCTTTCATTGTATAACCTTCATAATAATGAAATCTACCTTGCATTAACAGCACTTCTACCCCATTAATATTACCAAAAACTAATTTACCTTCATGTCCTTTAACTGTTGAAATCGGAAAATTAGGAATATTTTCATAAGGTATATCTTCTGCATTTTCAACCGAATTAACTAAATCACCTAATCCTGATCCGAGTATAATTGCTATTTTAGGTTTTCTACTAACCTTTCCTTTTATATAATCTACTGATTCCATTATTTTATCATACATAATAATTCCTCCTAATGTTTAAATTTCACAATTTTAATAACTTATATTTTATTTATATATGTTGCAATAATGATTCTTTCATAAAATTTATACCTGTGTGTTTCATTTTATGTCGATTTCTAATTGCAACGCATATATAGTCTTAGTAATTTTCTATTTTTTCAATCAAATAAATGTTATAACTAATTTTCATAAATATAATCTATAAAGCATTTGACTATTTTAGGGTCAAATTGTTTACCTGAACATTGTTCCAACTCCCTTATAGCATCATCTTTACCAATAGCCTTTTTATAAATTCTATCATTAGTCATAACATCATAAGAATCCACTACATTTATTATTCTTGACATTAAAGGTATTTCTTCCCCCTTTAAGCCTAAAGGATAACCACTACCATCCCATTTTTCATGATGTGTCAATACGCATCTAGCAACACTTCCAAGCTCACTTGATGCATTTATGATTCTATATCCTTTTTCTGTATGTGTTTTCATTATTTCAAATTCTTCTTTAGTTAATTTTCCCGGCTTTAAAAGTATATCTTCATTAATTGCTATTTTTCCTATATCATGCAACTTAGCTGCTAAATTCAATTCATCTAATTCAGAAATTCTTAATCTCATCTTTTTCCCAATTGTTAATGCATATTCAGCAACTCTTTCAGTATGTTCATTAGTTTCCATGTTTTTTTCTTCTAAGCTTTTTTTCAATGAATCCATAATTGAACTTTTGATACTTTTCTTTTCCAATAATTTTTGACGATATACTTTTTCTTCTACTTTAGTAATACAATCATATATCTCTTCATCCAACTTATGCTTTATACCTATACCTAATGCAATGCTTAATTTCATGTATTTATATTCTACTTCTTCACACTTTTTCGCAACATCTTCAATTATCTGCTCACACTGTAATTCATTGCAATTTGGTATAAGAATTATAAATTCGTCTCCCCCCCATCTAAACACGTATCCTTTGGGATGGCATACTTCTTTTAATATTTGGGATATACTTTTTAGTAACTTATCACCTTCTAAATGTCCAAAGGTATCATTAATCAATTTTAGTCCATTAACATCCCCCATAATAACTCCTAATGGAAGATATTTTTCATAGTTTAATTCCTTAATCTTCTCTTCAAAACTATATCTATTATATAAACCTGTAAGTATATCTACTTCACTTAAATACCGTAATCTTTCTTCCATAATCTTTCTTTCTGTTATATCTCTTGATAATCCAACTAGACCCCATACTTCTTCATTTTCATCAACTACAGGTATTTTGACAATTTCCTCTACTATATCTTTTCCATTTTCATTTTTTATTCTATGTTCATAATAAGTAGCTTCCTTGGTATCCATAATTTTTTTATCTTGCTGTATGAAACTTTTAGCTACTGTCTTATCGGTGTATATTTCCAAATCTGTTTTTCCTAATATTTCCATTACTCCTTGTCTATTATAAAACTCTTCAAACTTTTTATTATAGCCTATAAATTTACTTTCCTTATCTTTATAAAAAATTGATTCTGGTACTGCATCTATTATTGTTCTTAATATATTCTTTTGCTTTTCCATATCAGCTTCTCTTAATTTTATATTATTTATATCTATTACAACACCAGCCATAGCCTTAAAATTTTCCATATTACACGATACAGAAAATATATTACATTGCACAAAAGAACCACAAACTAACGCTTCTGCAACATATTCATTAGACTTTTCTAAATCCTCATATAGTTTTTCATTAAATATTCTAGACTTTTCTACAGGAAAAATTTCTTCTATAGATTTACCTATTGCATCTTTTAATTTTATATTATACTTCTCTTCATATCTTTTATTTAAAAATATTACTTTTAGATCAAATCCTGCAATCCAAACTGGATAAGGAACATTACTTAGAAACGATTTATATATTTCTCCTAAATTAAAGTCTTCCATAATTCAACAATCCTCATTCATTTTCATCATATGTTTATATTGAATTTTACCATCCAATATCTAAAATGTCTACTTGCATATATGTGTGCTGCTTAAAGCAACAAATATTGGCACGATTAAAATTAACATTTCCATATATTTTATTTTTAGTTTTAAGAAAATAAAAAGTATCCTATAAAATTCAACCTTAACAAGGTTTAGTTTTTAGGATACTTAACATTTTAAAACGTTATGTTTAAATTCTATTCTTCTTCTTTTGCTTCTTCACAAGAACAAGTTCCATTTTCCTTTTTTAAATTTATTTTCGATACTATATCAGGCACCATGTTAATAAGATTATCCAAATTATTTTTTCCTTTTACAGGAAGCATAGTTACTTCATCTTTTTTTATTACTAGAATTGCATTTGGTGATATTCTAGCACCGCCGCCTCCACCTGATCCATTTCCAGTCATCCCTTTGTTATCACTTCCTGTTCCTCCGCCAGTTCCACATCCAAACATAACGCTTATAATCGGTACAAGTGTTACTTCTCCTACAACAATAGGTTCTCCTACAACTGTTTCTGTTTTTATAAATTTCTCTAAGTTAGTAAATAGTGAATCAAAGCTTTCTTTCATTGTATTATTTTCCATAATCAATTCCTCCTAAATTTAATATATTTTCTATTATCTACTATCTAATACACATGCTTTAACTAAAAAGTTTCAGCAGTTTTTGATTTTTTAAATAAAATTTTTCTTACATCTTTTTTAATAATCAGTTTAAGAGTCCTATAACAAATCACACAAACTTTTATGTCTCCAAAAATTTCAACTTCAAGATTTATAATTTCTTCTTCAAAAACTGGATTAATATTAATTTGAGCCTTTGGAACTGCCCCTTTAACTATACTTATTATACCTAAGAGCATGCCTGTTAATGAAGGATCTTCAAAACCGTAAACTCCGTTTATGCTAAAATATTTTGGTTTTACAATATTAATTATATCTTTAAAATAATTAAAAAATTCTATCAATAAATTTTTCCCAATATTTCTTTTAGGCTTAGAATTTTTTTTTATTTTTTTATTTTTTAAAGTTTTCTTTTCCTTTTTTTCATTATTTTCCTCTATAAGTTTTCTATTATAAATATTTAATCCACAAATAATAATTTTTATTTCAGGTTCATCCTCATATTTATAAACAATAATTTTAACTAATCCAAATATCCACCTTACTTCTGCAATTCCCCTAATACTGCTATCTATTTTACCATTTATAAAATATTTAAAAGGGATAAAGAGTATAAGCATAAATATTGCTAATAATATACATATTAGTATTATTAGTATTTTTAATATTATAAGCGCAAATGTCATATTCTACACCACCTTAAAAAGCTTAAGAATCTTTATTTTAGACATTTTTTTATTGCAATAATTCTTAACAGGTTTACCTATGACCCCTACTGCTTTTGTTAACTTTTCTTCAATATATTTATTACAAGGATTATTATAAGGTGCTTTATAAAATTCAATAATTGTTCTTTTTAATAATTTCATTTCTTCATTATAATTACGACTTTTTAAATTTGCATCCTCATTTTCTATTTTATTTATACAATTATCTGCTAATAATTGAGATAAAATTGATAATCTTTCTGGTATCAGTATTTCAAATTCAAATTCATTAAGTTCTTTCTCAAGCTTTTCACTTAATTCCAATTCTTTTTTACACTCATCACAATATTTTAAATGCTCTTCTACAAAAATTCTTTCAAGAGGTTCTATTGTATTATCTGCCAAAGAATATAATAATTGTTTATCAAGTTTGCAACTCACTTCTTACACCTCCATCACATTTTTAAGTTTGTTTTTCAAAAGGGCCTTAGCCCTATAAAGTTCTGTTTTTACGGTTCCTAAAGGTTTGTCTAATAACTTTGCAATCTCATTATAATTAAGATTTTCATAGTATCTAAGAACTATAATAATTCTATACTTATCAGGTATTTCTTTCAAATTAGTTTTTATTATATCTTTAATTTCTAAGTTTACAATTTCATCTTCTACATCATCTTCTGCCAGTAATACATCTTCCAAAGTCCCTTGATCTTCGTTTATACTTTGATTTAATGATACAAGATTGTTTTTTACAGTTCTTTTAAAATTTAAACATGTATTTACTGAAATCCTTCTTATCCAAGGGTGAAAAGGCAAGCTGTCATCAAATTTTTTAATATTATTGAAAACTTTAATATATATTTCCTGTACTAAATCAAGTGCATCCTGTTGATTTTGCGTATAACTATAGCATAGGCAATATAAATATTTTTCGTACATCTTAAATAATTCCCTAAAAGAAATCTTATCATATTTTTTACACTTTATAATAAGCTTCTTATCTACATCCAAATTCACCCCTCCTTTTCATGAAATAATAACAGTAAATTCATATGTATATTATAACAATACACCTATGCTATTTAAAAAGTTTCATATTCTGTTAAATTTATTTTTTATAAATAAAAGCCTTTTGTATAGATATATAATTCATACCTATACAAAAGACTTATAATATAAAAAACTTATTTAATTTTCATGTTTATTATTAAGATTAAACTTTAAAATATAAAATTTATAAAATTATTTTTATTACTTAGTTATATTCATTATTAGCTATATTTCTATAAGCTATATACGTTGCATATAAATACCCACCATAAACAATAATCATTATTAAAGTTGTTACTAAAATTGATTTTAGCTGATTAGCCGAACCCAAAGCTATTAAGTAGTTATTTACTACATTAATTCCAACATATGAATGAACTATAGAAAGCGCTAATGGTAATGCAAAGAATATTGTAATCTGCTTAAATATGCTTTTGTTAATCATACGTTTAGTTGCACCAATTTTTCTTAATGCTTTATATCTTTCCATTGATTCATTACATTGTGATAATTGTTGAATGGCAAGGACTGCTGCACTTGCGAGTAGGAATACTATTCCCATATATACAGCTATGAATAATATTATTGCTGATAATCCTCTACTAGCCTCATATGCCATTTCTCTAGTTCCACCTTGAATAATATAATCTACTTTTTTAGCATCACCAATATCATAAGCAAAATTATTTAATATCGTTGTTAATTCTTTTTTTGTCTGTTCTTTATTGCTGCCTGCAAAATTTAAATCTAATACTTGATCTCTTACTTTTAATCCAGTTACTACATCATCAGGTACAATTAAACTAAACATAACGTCACTTATAGGTGATGTCGAAACAGCTTCCGTTTTAATTTTCTTTTCTTTTATCTTAAATTCTTTATTACCTATTTTTAAAGAATTTTCTTTTGTAATAAAATCCATTAAAACTTTCTTTAACGGCTCATAATTAGAAGATATTAATATTTCATCATTTTTTAAATTTATAGCTTCTTCACCTTTTAGTTTTCTCATTTCATTATATTCAGATAACTTAAACATACTTAATTTCTCAAGAATTTTCAAGTTTAATATTTGTTTTTCATTATCCGCAGCTGCATATTTACTTAATAATTCTTTGCTGCTTGTATCATGTTCATACTGCCTAATTATTACGTACTTAGAATTACTTTCTAAATCATAATTTGCTTTTTTTAAAGTATCAACTGGCGAAATAATATTGCCCTCTTTATCAAATACCTGTATCGAAGCATCAAATGGTGTTTGATTTGCTAAGTTATCTTCCAGAGAATTTTTTACACTAAGTCCGGTTGATAAAGTTCCTATTGTTACAAATAACATTAAACAAATTATTGTCATTGAAATAAAATTAGTATTAAACTTACTTGATATTTGTCGTATGCTAAAGATATTTAATCCACTTAAATATACCTTTTTATTCTTTTGAAGTATAAAGAATACAACAGATGCAATTCCATAAAAGAAAAGTGCTGTTCCTATAATTCCAAGTGCAATGGACATTCTAAACCTATTGTCATAAAAATCTAATCCTGCCTTATTTACTAAATAATAAGCATATCCAAGTATGATCATTGAAAGGCTTAATACAAATGCTGCTAAATAAGAGTTCTTTATCTTAACTTTTTCATTTTTCTTACTTGCACATAATAAGTCTATTAACTTGTATCTTGAAACAATAAATACATTAAATATCATAACTAATAAATACATTATTCCAAAGTATAAAATAGTCTTTAAAATTGCACTAGTTGAAATAACAAAACTATATTTTGTCATTTGGACTGCAAAAAGTTTAGCCGTAAATATTGATAATATTTGAGCAAATAACATTCCAAGTAATAATCCTGCTACTAAAGATATTATTCCTATATACAAGGTTTCAAAAAAAAGTATACTTGACATTTTTCTTTTACTCATACCTAAAATCATATATATACCAAATTCTTTTTTCCTTCTATTAATCAGGAATTTTGTTGCATATATTATAAGTCCGCCTAAAATAACAGATACACCAATAGATATAACAGAAATCATTTCTCCCATAATTTTAACATATTCAGTTTGCCCTTTGCTCATATCAGCCATTACTGATTGTGAATCAATTGAATTAAAACTATAAAATATACATACTGCAAATGTTAAGGTTAAAAAATAAATAGTATAATCTTTAAAACTTTTCTTTACATTATTTAAGGCCATTTTAGAATACATCTTTAGAGTCACCTCCAAGAAGAGTTACAATATCTATTATTTTATTGAAAAAATCTTTTCTAGAATCTTCACCTCTAACTAATTCATTAAAAATCTTCCCATCTTTTATAAATAATATTCTATGAGCATAACTTGCAGTAAATGCATCATGAGTTACCATCAAAATAGTTGCTTCTAATTCTTTATTTAATTGTTCAATAGAATTCAAAAGTAATTTAGCTGATTTTGAATCTAACGCTCCAGTAGGTTCATCTGCTAAAATAAGTTTAGGATTATTAACTATTGCTCTAGCTGCTGCTACTCTTTGCTTTTGCCCTCCTGACATTTGATATGGATATTTTTCTAAAACACCTGATATATCTAAACTTGTGGCTGATTTCTTAACTAATTCATCAACTTCACTACCTTTTTTACCACCTATAGTTAATGCTAATGCAATATTTTCATAAGCTGTTAATGTATCTAACAAATTAAAATCTTGAAATATAAATCCTAATTTATCTCTTCTGAATTTTTCTAATTTCTTGCTTTTTAATCTTGTAATATCATCTGAATCAATTTCAATAGCTCCTGTTGTAACATTATCTATAGTTGATATACAATTTAAAAGAGTTGTCTTTCCGCTTCCTGATGGCCCCATTATCCCAACAAATTCACCTTTTTCTACTTTAAAGCTTATATTATCAAGTGCCTTTGTCACATTTTCTTTATTTCCATAATACTTTTCTACATTTTGTACATTTAATATATTCTCCATAACTTTTCCTCCTGATTTTTCATATAGTTAGAATTACTTAACCCTATGACTAGATTCTAAACCCTTTTACATATTTATCATATTGAATTATATTTCAACTGTCTTACAAATTTGTAAGGTTTGCTAAGCAAACCTATTTACAAATGAAAGTATTTATAAAATCACTTAAAGTTCTTCTTGAATAACTAAAGACAGTAGTAAAAGAACTTTACTACTGTCTACATTTTAAGCCTATTTTTTCTTTGTGGTTCCTGGTACATCAGAAGTCTTATCCACAGGTTTTACATTAAAAGAAATATCTTTTCCATTACTTGTAGCTATTATTGTACCATTTAAATCTGTTCTAAATACACTAATATTCTTAGCATTAAGTTTAGTTAAAGTCTCTTTATGTGGGTGACCATAATCATTACCTTTTTCACAGCTTATTACTGCATATTTAGGATTTACCTTATCTAAAAATCCTTGAGTTGTTGAAGAATGACTTCCATGATGCCCCACCTTAAGGACATCGGCTTTAATATCTAATTGTTTTTGCAATATCTCACCTTCACTTACATCTTCACAATCTCCCATAAATATGAATGAATTATTTCCATACTTTAATTTAGCGACTATAGAATAATTATTTAAATCTTCATATTTCTCACTATTTGGTGCTAAAAATGTTAATGTAGCATTTCCTATAGTAATCTCTTCTCCTACCTTTGGTACTGTCATCTTTAAATTCTTTACTTTTAAAGATTTCACCATGTTTTCAAATGTTTTTGTTGTTGCAGTTGCTTTAGGTCCATAGAAAGTCCCGATGTCAAAAGCTTTTATAACATCATCCATACTGCCAATATGATCCTCATGTGGATGTGTAGCAATTGCATAATCAATTTTCGTAATTCCTATAGTTTTAAGATAATCCAAAGCTTTTTTATCAGAAGTACCTGCATCTATAAGAATATTTTTATTTCCAATTTGAATTAATTCACTATCTCCTTGTCCAACATCTATATAATGAATTTTTATATTGTCTGATTCCTTTAAGTTTTCTGTTGTTGCTGCTGGTTTAGCTGTTAAGGTTGTACCATTTGTATTAATAGATTGTGTAGGTTTTCCACATGAAATTAAAAATATTGAAAATAATGTGATTATTAATATATTTAATCCTTTTTTAGTTTTTCTCATTATTACTATCTCCTCCCTAATAATAATTGTATAATATTAGAGAGTTTTGTCAAATATGCGCAAAATAAAAGGTTATTGTAAAATAATAGATACATCATTTTACAGCAACCTTCTAATAATTTCCAATTTTTTTAATTTAATTATTTTTAAACATTGCCTGTATAATCTCCAGCCAAAAACATTGCAGCTTCCTTAGTTCTTCTTCTATAAAGACCTTCTATTCTCATTCCTCCACCATTACTCCAAGCTTGAAAATTAGAAGTAATTGTGCCAGAATCTTTCACTCCTGCAACCACATTTTTATATAGTGTTGATTGATTAATGAGTGCATCTGTACCACAGTTATATGCAAAACTCACTAAAGCATCAAACTCATTTTGCTTTAACGATATATCTTTAGAGTCTAAGTCTTTTTTAATTACAGGAGCATATTTATTATTGATCCAATCTTTCAACATAGATTTTGCTTGTTCTTCTGTAACTTGTGAAATTCCTTGTATTTCATCTCCTGTCATTCCATAACCTAGTGTTAATACTCCAACTTCATCACGATATGGAGTAGCAGAAAATCCTTCCCATGACTTAATAAAATCAATACATTCTTGAGATGCTAAATTATTATCTTGAATCAAAGCCCTATTACTGTCAAAACTGTAAGATTTTCCATCTATATTATAAGTTCCTTCTGTATACATGGATCCTTTATATCCATTACTATTAATCTCTAAATAATACCACTTTCCTTTATCCTGAAACCAGCCAGTTTTCATTACTCCATCAGTATCTAGATAATACCATTTTCCATCAGTATCTTTTATCCAGCCTGTTTGCATAACACCTTCATCATTTAAATAGTACCAATTGCCATTATCTTGATACCAACCCTTGATTACTTTTCCATTATCATCTACTGCACACCATTTCCATTGTGACATATAATAACACCTCTCTTCTAAATTCGCCTTTTTATCTCTATAAAAAATATTGAACGATTAAATTTATTATTTAATGCATATAACTAACATAACTATTTTATATTTTGCATATGACTTATACTTAATATATATGCTTTACTTAATAAAATTTCACTAAATCTAATTAAAAACTTTCTATTACAATACTATAAATTTTCTATTAATTACACTATATATGTTTCAATAAATAAACTATATATACTTATTTACCATATGTATCTTTAATGTAGGAATCTAACCATAACTTATATAAATATTATAAAAACCTCTAACTTTTTAAATATTAGAGGTTTTTTAACAAAATAAAAATATATTACTTTATAATTTGACTTTCATGCTTTTTAAAGAAGTCAATTCTAGGCTCTAAATATTTTAGTTTATGTGTACTTGAATCTTCCACAAATGTATCTATTGATTTAAAAATGTAATCCCAACTCCAAATTTTCTCAGTTACATTTAGATATTCTCTTACCATTTCACAGCTACTTGGAGCAATAGGATGAATTAAAGTAATGGAAGTTCTTACAGCATGAAATGCATCTATTAGCACTTGCTTACGAAGAAGATTATCATTGTTACTTTCAGCAACTTTCATATTACTCACCCAATATTTATTCATTTTACGAATATAACTATCTAAAACATAAGTTACAATATGAAATTAATTTTACAATGCTACGAATTGCGAAAGCTTGATATAAAGCCATTCATTGTAACTTTATTAAATCAAGAATTGATATGATATGCATTATTTTGAGTTAGTTGTTTGACGTTCATTTGACGGCAAACAAAAAAAGTACTTTGATTAAATTTAAACTAAATATATTCTATATACAAAAAAGGTAGCATATCAAAATGCTACCTGTCTTTTTATTTTAATATTAAAAATTACTACTACAACATCCACCATTATTTAAATGATCTAAATATTCCAAGAAGCTTACCTAATATTTTGCAATCATCTACTAAAATTGGTTCCATAGAATCATTTTCAGGTTGAAGTCTAATATGGTCTTTTTCTTTAAAGAATCTTTTTATGGTAGTAACATCATTTATAAATGCTGCTACTATATCACCATTTATAACATTTTCTGTATTCTCTATAATAGCTAAATCTTTATCTCTAATCCCAACATTAATCATACTTTGTCCAGAAACTCTAAGCATGAAAAGTTCATTATCATGTTTTATATAATCTAATGGTATGGGAAACATATCTTCTATATTTTCAGGTGAAAGTATTGGTAATCCTTTTTTTATTTGACCTATAATTGGTATATTAATCATTTCTCTTTTCGGAACTGAAAGTTCTAATATTTCCAAAGCTCTTGGCTTAGTTGGATCTCTCTTTATCAACCCTTTTCTCTCTAGTCTTTGCAAATGTCCATGAACTGTTGAAGTCGAGGACAAAGATACGGCCTCACGAATTTCTCTTACTGTAGGTGGATATCCTTTACTTTCTGTATAAGCTTTTAAAAATTCGTATATTTCAGCTTGCCTATTTCTTTCGTATTCCATTATTTACACCTCACTATTGTAATACAAATCTACATATGTATTTTTCTCTTTTACTTTTCCAAATAGAATGTACATTCGTACGAACTTATGTTTGTTTATATATTACTACTTTTAGATTGTTTTGTAAATAGCATCCCAATACTACCTATAAAATAGCATCGCTTTAATTAATAATTACCAATAGAATGTATGTCACAAGGGTTTATCAATTATGTTACCTAGATATTACATTTCATGTGACATAGTTTAAACAACTGATACCAAGGGTTATAGCGATTTCATTAAACTTTTACCATAATTTAGATGTTACATACCTAAACCTAGCATTCATGCGCCTTTATATGTATTTATATACATATATATAAAGATAGCCGTATAGATTTTAAAATCATGTTACAAAATCAGAATCATATATAGACTGCAGTAATACTGCCATTCTCGGCTTTAAATTTGTAACATATCGTTTTTGTGACAACTCTTATTGGCAAAAAATAGAGCTAGGAAATTAATCCTAGCCTTTTATTATTTATACCACGTTTTTACATAATGTGGTATAATGTGGATGTAAAATGTATATCTAGGGGGAATATTTTTTGAAAACATATATTAATAAAAAAAATATTATAATAACTGTAATCAGCCTAATGGTTATTGCAATTTTTATTTCAGGAATTAAAAGCGCGTCTCATAGTGAAAAAATTAAACAAGCCTCTACTAAACAAATTGCTTTGTACAAAGATCAACTTATACCTACATTAATAGGAGACTTTAAAGATTACAATATAAAAAATTTATCATGTAATGAAATTAATCCAGAAGGGCAATGTGATTATGCTCTAAAAATTGATTCTACTTTGTACATAGGAAAAGACAAGATTAATTATCCAGTTATAGTTTTATTTAATAATAATGATGAAGCTAATCCTAAATATCAATATAGTAAAGAAGCTACAAATGATATAAATAGCAAAATAACTGTACTACAAAAAGAAGCTGAGAAAGAAAAAATAATCAAAGATTATATTGATATAAACAGAAAATTGCTTAAAAATGATACAATGGCTATTCCAGATACAGAAATTACTGAAAGTGTACCTGATAACGATAATGTTAAAGCTTATATTATTACTAGTTCAATGATAATACCTAATTCTGGTCTCGGTACTCCGAAATATTACCCAATAAAGATGAAACTTCAATATGACAAAAATGGAAATTATACATTTAAATTGTCAAAAACAAATCCTTAAATCATTCATTACTTCCTAAATTAGAAATCAAAAGAGATAGTACTGAGCCAAAAACTCTTACTATCTCTTAAAATTTACTACCAACACTTACTGCAAGGTCCATACCCTTCTTGTTCAGCTTTTTCTACAGTTGTTTGAGTTGATGATTTAGTATTACCACATTTAGGTATTCTGTGATATTTCTTTCCTGTAGGAGTTATGTAAGCTATTTGGCTTTTATCATTAGAATTACTTACACTACTTGTACTTGTACTTGATGCAGATGCAGTAGTCCAAGCTCCATTACTATTTAAATAATAATCTCCTATATATTCATCATGGGCCATATACCCATCAGAGTAGAAATAATACCACTTTCCATCTATTTGTTTCCACCATTGGGCATAGGAATTTCCTTCTGTGTACCACCAACCTGTTGAGTTTGATTTCCATTCTGCATGAGCGACAACTGGATTTAATGCTAGTAATGATATCACTGTGATAAAACTAGCAAGTAACCTTTTAAATTTTTGCATTATTACATCCCCTTTATAATTTATTTCCCAACGTTATTATTTCTACATTATTCTTATTATTCCTTTAATATGTAAAAATAAATTTAATTGTATATTTAGATTAATTGTATATACTTGAAAACTTTTGTCAATAATCATAGAGAAAACATAATTTTTTTCTATCCTAATTATATAAAAAGAGATAGTATTTTTAACACTCCACACCCAAATACTATCTCTTTAAATATTAATTTATATATGTTAAAATAAAATTGCAAAATGGACTGGTGGAGCTTAAGCTCTGCCTTTTTATTTAAAACAAAAAAATGCAGCCAATTTAATGACTGCATACTTTTTAAGAAGTATACGAATTAAATGTAACCAAGGACTATTCTTGGTTTATTTGCTATTATTCACAAAGATGCTGTAATAAATCAAGGTATTTGTCGTGATAGATTAAACTTATTTCGCCATGTCCACTTTTTTCAATAATTTTCAAAAAACTGTCGTTAATGGTCTTGTGCAATAACGCTGCGGATTTTTTCATTATTGATAATTCCTTCTCCCCAACTAATATTAATGTTTTTGCTTTCGTCTTGCATAATGTTGAAGGCATTGAATAATCTCCATTACTTCTCGTAATATTGATTAGTGATTCTTTTGTCATCCGAGAACTATCTTCGTAATAGTTCTCAAATAATTGTTCTGGAACATTCAATGTTTTAGCTTGCAGTTTTGCATACCATCTTTTTTTAATTAGCCCGTAACACATATTATAGATGGGTACAGTTAGTGTTGTTTCCATTTTGATAGGATAAACCAATGCACTTTCTATAACAGCATTCTCTGTAATATCACTTTCCTTGGATAATATTTCAATAACAATTTGAGCACCAATAGAAAGACCACAGAGTGCAAAAACTTTTCCATTACAAGTCTCTTTTATATATTTAATAACCTGTTCAGCCGATTTTTTTATACTTATAAAATCAGTATCCCAAGCATCACCATGCCCATCAATAATCGGTGCAACAATGCGATAATCATTTTGTAATGCTTCAATTTGTGGTTTCCATGACCACCATGACAATCCACCCCCATGAAGAAAAATAATAACTGGCATATCTCTGTTACCAAACTCTTTGAATCTCATGTTAACCCCCATCCATATATCATAGATAATTAATTATTTTTACTTCGTAATTATCTACATAATAACACATCTAATTGTGAACTTCTTATAGAAATTATAAAATAAACTTATAATTTTTATATAAAAAAATAAAGGGTATAGGAACAACTCCCATACCCTTTGCTTATTGGCTAATGCGCAATTTAGCCAAATGAATTATATCATATTATACATTTCCAGTGTAGTCCGAATTAAAAAACATTGCTGCCTCTTTTGTCCTACGTCTGTAAAGACCTTTATTTATAATTTGCTTTTAAACCCATTCATTTATCATATCAGCATCAATATAATAATAGCCACTATAACCTGGCACACGAGCTAAATACTGTGATTCACCATCAGCATTATTGTCAGTATATATATAAGCTATAGCTCCAGTTGGGAATGTAACATCAGGTGCACCACTTGGATAGTCTTTATATCCTTGGGTACCAGGTGAAAGTATTGCTCTTCCCACATAATGTTTTGCTGATTTAGCTGCATAATTAACACTTGTTGTACTAACTGCTGTTGTATTAACTTCTGCTGCTGATGCAGTTATTGCTGGTAATGAAGTTACTGAAAGAACTCCTACCATTACTAAACCTAATAATTTTTTATTCATATTTCATTCCTCCTTAAATTGTAGGCTTGTACTATATCGATATATTCGCCTTATGTAATATTTTACTCTTTATCTCATTAATTACCAACAATTAATATCACAATGAGCTTTCATTTCACCCATTTACAATGAAAATGCTATTAATTACTCAATTTTACACATTTTAACACCATATATCGATATATTTTTAGATAAAAGAATAACATATTAAATATTACCTGTATAATCTCCATTTAGAAAAATAGCTGCTTCTTTAGTCCTACGTCTATAAAGTCCTTCTATTCTTCTTCCTCCACCATTTGACCATGCTTGGAAATTACCTGTTATAGTTCCACCATCTCTTATGCCCGCAACAACATTTTTATATAGTGTTGATTGACTTAATAAAGCACTAGTTCCACAATTATATACAAAACTTACTAATGCATCAAATTCGTTTTGTTTTAGAGTCACGCCCTTAGAGTCTAAATCTGTTTTAATTACTGGCGCATACTTATTATTAATCCACTCTTTTAACATAGATGTTGCTTGTTCTTCTGTGACCTCTGAAATGCCTTGTATTTCTTCGCCTGTCATCCCATAGCCCAATGTTAAGACTCCAACTTCATCACGATATGGAGTGTCTGAAAAGCCTTCCCATGACTTGATAAAATCAATGCATGTATCTGAAACAAGACTTTCAATTAATGCTCCATTAGAGTCAAATTTATATTCTTTATTATCTATGGTTTGTACACAGTCACATGACATTACTCCGTTGGAATTTAAGTAATACCATTTGTTTTTATGTTGTAACCAACCAGTTAGCATTGAGCCATTAGGGTTAAGATAATACCATTTACCTTCTACTTCTTTCCAACCAGTTAGCAGATTATTTGTATTTCCATCTACTAGACACCATTTCCATTCCATATTAACACAACCTTTCTTATTCTACTGGAACATCTACATTTATTTTTGCACTAGCATTTAAATTATCTGTAGGCACAACATAGCTGTTTTCTGTAACTGTATTATTTATTGCTGTTGTAGTAGCTTCTGTTTGAACTTCTCCTTTAGTTTCTGCTTCTTGGTTAATAATTTGTACTGTTGCATTTTGAATAATTTTATCTGAAAGACCAGGTGTTGAAGTATCTACAACAATTCCTAGCATTACTAAAATAGAAATTATAGTATTAACTATATCTAACCAATTAGAAGGGATTAAATCCTTGAAACCTAATTGTTGAGCTAATAGGACTATTGCCCCTAGCATTGATATAATAAAAGCTTTATTTCTAAGTCTTGATTTTAAATCTAAAGTTAACATTTTACATTCCCCTTTTCTTATTTTATTAAATTTTCTATAGAATAAATAAAGAACCCAAGTAACGTTGTTACCCAGATTCCTATAAACCACTTCATTACTGAAGTTAATGATTTTAAATTGTCGCATAAATTTTTTAACTCTGTTTTGAAACTGGCATTATCCTGCTCCAATCTATCTAAGATCTCTCCATGTTTATTAATTCTTCTTTCATGAGTTTCTATTTTATCTTTTATTAATTCTTCATTCATAGGTCACCTTCCTTATTTCAAATTTCTCTATAATAAAAATACCTACATTTCTGTAAGTATCTATAGCACTTTTACTTTTTACTCATATGCAACCCAATTAGCTGTAACACTATTATATGTTCCGTTTACTCCACCTAAAATAAGATATAAGTTGTCTATTGGTGGGAATCCAGTTGATGAATAACTACGGGTACCACCATTTATATATTGACACATCCAACCAAAATTTACACATCCTCCAAACAAACCACTTGCATACTTTATATTGCCATCTACGGACGATATATAACGAACTGTACAACTTCCGTAGACGACAGATGGAGTAAAATCTAATATTCCTGATAGATTAATGATATTACTATCAGTTCCAGTATGTTCATATGTTCCTGATTGAAATCTTTTTCCACCCATACTTTGAATACTGATCCTGCTAATAGCATCTGCCAAACTAGTTAATGAGTCCGTATTATTGGCAGCCACTCCTTTACTTACTATGTTAGCAGCTATGGTATTTTTAATTGTTTGTGTTTTACTTTTTAGGGTAGCAAATGTATCTGTAACCAATAATGGTATGCCAATTACGTCTACCCAGTATTGTTTTCCGTTATTGGCAAGTTGAAAAAGATAATCTAAAGCTAAATTTACTTTGTTTTTACCTAGCTGACTAAACGCTGTAATTGAACTTGTAAAAGTGACATTGGCAGCATCTAAGTTTATATTGCCAAATTTATCATCTAATTCTCCTAATTCTCTATCTATAATGTCCATATTGTCATTTTCATTTTGTATATTATAAGCATCACTTTGATCCGGCTTTTTTAATCCATAATTAGCTGTTGTTTGCATTCCAATTCATTCCTTTCTCTATATCATCAGTAGTTCTTACTAAATCATGACTATAATTCTGCAATGTCCTATAATCAAAAGAGTTATCTCTTATATCTCCATAGGTATTATAAGTAAATGCAAAGTCATAGTTTAAATGTGCTGGTTTTATTATTTCCAACATGTCTTTAAATGCTTGCATGTTCCTTGGAATACCTTTGATACCTATAAAATGTACAGTAAAACGATATTCTGAATTATGTGGTATTACATTAACCTCGCCCCCACTAAAGGCTTCTGCAGTAGTTTCGATCATTTCAATTGTTGTTGTACCTCTACCACGTTTTTTAGCCTTTACAATTTCTCTTCTTTCCTCATAGGATAATAATTTATTTGTATCAAGTCCATATTCCTCTTCCCACAGGTCTAATCCCCACGTTGCAGTATCTATAAATGCTTGCTTTATTGAATCTTCAATTTGATAATTTAACAAGCCAACTTGCAGTGATTGTGCATCATATTGGGTTTGAACCTCTTGGAACTCTTGTGCATATTTTGTGTATACATATGTAGGAACATATTGATTTAGGTCTACTAAATATTTCTTAATATCATCATCTGACGTTAAAGCATCTATTGAATATGCTAGTATGCCATATTGGCTGTCTCCATACATTATTAAATCACCTCGATTTTTGTGGAATAAAAAAAGACTTATGAAAGTCTACTTAGTTACCTGAAAATAAATTTTTATAGTTGTTTAATAATCCTAAAGGTTTTTCTTCAAGAAACAATATATACCTTAAGTAATCATCAATATATATTGCTAATGGCATAAGTAAAAACCATAATATAGAATATGGTAAACATATTTGGTCATAGATATTCCCCCAGGTATTTGAATAATCCCATATGTGAAACCCTAGCAACACATTTAATATTAAGCCACTAATAAACTCTATAAATAAAGTTATGGCGGTGCCAATCAAACATTGTTCCCACATCTTTCTGTTATAAAAAGTTGGATGCTCGTTTAACTTACCAACTAGGAAAGAACAAAGACCTCCAACAAAAAGCATACTTATGTTTGTCCATCCTCGCCACAAACCTTCTAAGACCATGTATAAGCTTCCCATAATAAATATTAAAACTAAGTCTTTATATATCCTAAGTCTCATATTATCCCTCCTTAAAATGTTGGTATTTCTGAATTCCAAGTTATACTTAATGCAGCTGTTGAAGTTGTCAAAGTATCAATATAATCTTGTATATTCTTTGATTTCATCAATTGGGTTTCCTTGAAACTCTTAAAATCTCTACCAAGATCAATACACTCTGAAGCATTCCACTCTTCAAAAGGCTCTCCGCTTGCATGGTAATAAAATTTATCTGCTTGACATTCAGCAACACCAGCTACCTTAGATATTGCAGACTGAGCATTTCCAGTTATATTTGCTTGATCTTCAGAATTACTTCCAAAAGTTTTCTCAACACCATAATGTGCTTTAGATGTAAAACCACCATAGATTGTATCTTTACAAACTTGAGAAATCTCATCTTTCTTTAATTGCTTAGCTACCTCTAACGATAACTCAGGACATTCTTCCAAAGTTATTGTTTTATAATCTACTGCTGTTATCTTTCCTTTACATACATAATCAAAAATAGCTTCTTTATTTATCTGATTCATAGAGTATAGCATTGAAATTATTGTCTTATTATCCATAACTTTATTATCTCCTTTATTGTATTATTGACTTTAATACTACAGCTAATTGATTGCTTACCATATCCATATTTGTTAGTGGTGCGGAATCATATATTGGTGCATTGGGAATTGTTGCAGTATCTATGCTTTTTACCATTTTACCTTCTGGTATCTCTACCTCTAAATACTGAAGCCCTCCTTGTGGAGTTCTATAACTTCCTGATATCTGTAAATAAATATAACCAGTATCATCAAACATTAACATTGTCTTCATTATTAATCCATCCTTTAATTTTATTATTTATATAAACCAAAAACTAATGTGCCTGTAGCATAAGTACTAGGTATTCTAATTACATAACCTCCATATCCATTATTCATTAATGTATAAGCTGCAGTAGCTGTTGAACCCAATTTGTAGATATAAAAACTATAAGAAGGCATACAAACATAATTACCACATACTAATAATGTTGGTAAGTATGGTAGATTTATATCTTGCATAGTTCCACTTACATGATTAACAACAATCTCTGTATATTGTATGCCTCCTAAACTTGATACTGTAGCTGTTCCACCTAATCCAAATATACTTTTTCCACTTACTATGTTTGCATCAATATAATTGGCATCATCATAATAAATACCACTCCCACCTGCTGGGTCATAGTATCCCTTTGGTGGATACATATGCAATCTACCACTTGTAGGCTGTATTGACTGAGCATATTGCCATACACCATAATTGTTCGCTATATTACCAACAATTTTATTTCCATTTACATAAGCAGATACACCAGATAATAATTGTGCCGATGTAGCTAATGCATCCGCTGTATCAACTACACTTGACTTTCCTTGTATACCAAATAGAATTTTATTAGCTTTTATATTTTCGCTTAATAAATTAGAATCTCCATAAACTGTGCCTCCACTTGTATATCCCACTGGTATACTTTGAGCAACTGCCTTAGGAGTTATATTAATTATTCCATTATTTGGCGCAGATCCTACAACTAGTCCACTATTTCCTGTTGCTGTTTTCCCAAACAACAAATCTTCTGCTACTAAATTTCCACCACCTCCCTTACCCAACAATTGAAAATTTGAATTAGTAGCATCATATACAAGGTTTGCTATCAAATCTTTTCGTACATTTGTAACTGAATTTCCAAAGTAATCCACTACGTTTATTGCACCCTGATTATTGGGGTTAATGGTAATAGATCCTGTACTTGCAGCATTAAATTTAATTCTTAATGGGTATCCATCTGTAAGAATAGTTAAATTGGGAATTGTTACTGAATAGTTATTCCCTATATTAGTTGTAGAATAAAGAACATCTCCTGAATTACTGCTACTTACACTTTTAAATCTTTCATCTATATTTGGAAAGGTACCTTTTGCATTATTTATTTCTGTTTTTACATCTTCCCACTCAGTACTAATTACTAACGTTTCACCATTTACCTTATCAACTTTGTTACTTAGCAGATTTATTATCGTAGCAGAAAAATTTGGATTATTACCTAAGGCAGCTGCAATTTCATTTAAAGTGTCCATCATTCCAGGAGAACCATCTATTAAATCATCAAATTTTTTCAAAACTTCTTCTTTAGTAAACACTTTATCTTTATCAGCTTTATTGGTTTCAATATTAACAACTCTAGTATCAATACTATTTACTTTTTCATCATTTGATTGCTCATATGAATTTATTTCTTGCTGTGTCCTAACAATCTCATTCTGAAAATTATTTATATCTTCTGATTCAACTTGATCTCCAACCGTTTCATAAGTTAGATAAGCTTTATCAATATTAGCCAAAATCTTAATTGTGTATTTCCATGGAGTTTCAGAAGGAGTTGACAGGAAATAA
>Ga0209281_1001028_pt1 | contig 21495 bp, 13 predicted proteins | sample MedtruBG_FD_187514 | JGI IMG/M metagenome (GOLD analysis project Ga0209281, IMG submission 187514) | Root nodule microbial communities of legume samples collected from California, USA - Medicago truncatula BG (SPAdes) (version 2) | ecosystem: Host-associated > Plants > Roots > Nodule | place... | reverse complement strand
TTGATAATGCAAAAATTCATCATGCTAAGCTGATACAACCATTTTTAAAAAAGATGAAAAATAGACTTGAATTAATGTTTTTACCTCCATATAGTCCTGATCTTAATCTAATTGAGGGGTTATGGGGCTGGTTAAAATCATCAGTAGTAAATAATGCATTCTTTAAAAGTTTGGTTGGTATTAGAGTTACTGTACAAAATTTCATTGAAACAATAAATAAAGTTCCTACACGAACAATAGACAGGCTATGTATTAAGATGTAGAAACTTTATTAGAACTTATATATATAAATTATTTTATTATATTTCCTTCTTTCGTAATGTTATACTCTAATATTTCTCCACTTTGGAAATGAAGTTTAAAAACTATTTTACCATCCTTTGCTTCTTCAAAAAACTTATCTTTAATAATTATCTTATTTGATTCATAATCAGGAGCAAAAGCATATCCAAACTGCTTATAAGTAGTCCAACTTTGTGGGCCTGCTGCTGTTCCATCTGAATATACTGCCTCTAAAGTAGATAATTTAGCTCCATTAAATCTTACTGGAATTTTTAAACCGCTTGCATCTCCTTCTTGTCCAGGGGATAATTCTGGCCTTTTATAATGGTTTACATAGATATTCCAATCCGCACCTGCTGAGAATTTCATAGTTAACATTGCGTTAACTCCATACTTATCTGTAATTAAACTATTTATATAACTACCTTTTAATACTATTGTATCATCATTATAAGTATAATCTTCTCCTAGTACTAATTGTTTATCTTCATTATATATAGAACTTAAATCATTTCCATTTAATGTCAAGTTCATTGAAATATCTTTATCTTTATTTTGATCTGTAACAAAAATTCTGTCTGATTCTGAATATGAACTACGTGAAGTCCAAGAAGCTTTAATCATATTATATAGATCAGGGTTACTCCAAGCTAAACTTGTTCTTCCCATATGTTGTCCATTATCCCATAGCATCATAGTAATCTTCTTTTGCTTAGCGTAATAGTTAATATACTCAAAATACTTTAAAACTTCACCAGGCTCAATAGTATCTAAAGCTGTATCAAATCCAAGTAAACCATATTCACCGCATATTACACCAATTCCATTCGCTGTAAAGTGCTTATTAACTCTATCAAATGCTCCTTCTAATTCTGTAATTGTTTGGTCATTCAATTTTGTTACTCCAGCTATATTTACGCTAAATGGCCAAAATCCATAATAGTGAAAAGTTGCTAGAATATTTTCATCATTAAACCCTTTTATTGTATTATATAAGGATTCACATTTATCATCACTATCATTAGTATTTAAAGTAGGTAAAACCATCATACGTGTTGCATTATTACCTCCTGATTTTCTTACGATTTTATAAAATTCTTTATTTACTTCTTCAAGTATTTTTATTTGGTTGTCGGTATCTCCTGTAGAAAACTGTGGTTCATTTAAGGATTCAAAACATACTTTATCTGAATAATCCTTAAAATAATCAGCTAATTGAGTCCAAACAGCTTTATATTGTTCCATTGCTTTTCCATTATCTGAAGGCGAACCAATTTCTTTTGCCCAGTTCCATGAATCGTGATGTACGTTAACCATTACATACAAATCTTCATCAAGAGCCCATTTTACAACTTCTGCATAACGATCTAAAAACTCTTTATCAATTGTATAATAAGGAGCTGGTCCTGTACGCATTAGAGCTGTAAAAGGCATACGAATACTTTTAAACCCTTGTGCTTTAATCGTTTTTATAAGTTCCCTAGTTACAACAGGATTTCCCCATGACATTTCTCCTTTGTCTCCGTTTGTATCAAATGAATCAAAGGTATTTCCTAAATTCCATCCTGGTTCCATGGCATCTGCATACTTTTGAGATGAACTTAATGTAACCACCTCAGCTTTTACCGTTGAGGTAAAATTAGCGTAAAAGGAAAACGATAACATTAATGCAATAAAAGTAACGAGTATTTTGTTTGTTTGCTTCATAGATCTATATCCCTCTCTTATTAAATAATATTAATATAAATTTTTTTAAAGCTTATTTAAAAACTTTATAGAATATAATTTATATCAAAACTTATTTTAGCTAATTTTTACTTTTAATAAAATCCCAAAAATTATATACTATATACCATAATTTTTAGTGAATTTTCCATATTACAAATAAACGACTAAAACCATGCATATGTAGGATTTTATTTCCTAACTTATACATGATTTTAATTATGATTTATACTATTTTATCTGTTTTCTAGCCACTGTAATATCCCATTTTCTTTAAGTGAAATATAGCAGTGGTACAACCTTAACCGAGAATCATTTAATGGTATAAGTCCAACTAAGGTTTAGTCTATAGTTATTCACCATTTGTCTTTATAACATTTTGATACCAATAGTAACTATCTTTCTTATAACAATTAATTGAAGCACCCTCTTCTTCATGATCTACATAAATGAATCCATAACGCTTTTGATATCCATTTAGCCAGCTTAATAAATCTGTTATTGACCACGTACAATATGCAAGAACTTCAAATCCTTCATTAACGGCTTCCTTTAGTTCTTCTATATGAGCTCTTAAATATTCAATACGATAATCATCATGAATTTTATTATCTTCAGTCTTCTTATCAAATGCTCCAAGTCCATTTTCAGATTGAACTGTTCCTTTTTTACCTATAGTATTCATTTCACTCATTCCAACACCATCTATTGGATTATACTCAATAACTGCTGTTTGATAGTAGTTTACTCCCATGAAATCCACTTGAGCTGCTGCTTTCATAAGTTCTGCATCACCTTCTTTAAATACAGGTGCAACCCCTTGTCCTTCTAAGTACTTAAATGCAGCCTTTGGATATCTTCCATATGCATAAACATCCATCCACCAAAATGATTGTAAATCATCATAATCTGCTTTTGCTATATTATTTTAAAAGAAATGTACTAAATTATTGAAAAAACACCTTAATTTTTAGACAATTATTTATATTTAATACTAAAAATCTTTTCAATGATAATGAATTTAAATCAGGATCCCCCGTAGCAGGTGACATTCAAAATAGAAAAAATCTGCTTCGCAGACTGTGTGTTTCAGCTACTTTCAAAAGTTATTCACAGATTTGACTTTATTATAATTTTCTATATAAGAAAAAATCTCCCTGCGGTCTATTATAAGTGTTATCCACAATCACTTCCGCAAGCTGTTTCCTATATAATAAAAAACTAATACATAAATAAATTATAGTTAAGTGCTATGCTTACTTTAAACCTACATAGCATTTAACTACTAATTATTGATTATTTTATATCTTAATATATCTATTTTGTAGGATTAGATATAATAGCTTTTCCATTTACAACTTCAACATTTTGTCCATTTATAGCTAAAATCTTTCCATTTAAATTATGAATAATAAATTCTATATTTTCATATTTATCATCATATCCATGATCTATGGCTTTAACTTTTATTTCAACCTTATCACTATTTATTACTTTTATTTTGTAATCATTAAATTCTCCTGCTTGATATTTGAAGCTTTCTCCATCATCAATATAATGGTGATATCTTGTTTCTGTATTTTCTTTGCTTAAGTAAACTTCTAATGTTAATTTATCAGTTTGTTTTTCACCAATATAGTTTTGTTCCTCGCCTGCTGGAATTACAGCTCCACCTTTAATAAATATTGGGCAAATATCTAACGGTGTTTCTTTAATTATATTTTGTCCACCTTTATATTCTTCCTTTGTCCAATAGTCTATCCAAGTTTCTCCTTCTGGAAGATATACTATTCTAGCCTTCACTCCTTGTTCAGCAACTGGTGCAACTAAAATATTATCTCCACATAAGAATTCATCATTAATTTCATAAGTATTTCTATCATTTTGGTAATTAAATAATAGTGGCCTTATAAGTGGTGCCCCATTCTTACTACAATTCCACATCATATCATATATATAAGGAAGTAATTTATAACGTAATTTTATATACTTCCTATTAATTTCTTCTGTGTTTTCATCAAAAGCCCAAGGTTCTTGATCCCTTGTTCCCATAGCTGAATGATTTCTAAATAATGGAGTAAAGGTTCCAACTTGAACCCACCTGCTTAATAATTCTGCACTGCAATCATGTCCAAAACCACCTACATCAGTTCCACAGAAACCCATACCACTAAGGCCAAGGTTCATGAGCATTGGAATTGACATTCTTAAATGTTCCCATGTACTTTGATTATCTCCAGTCCATGCAGTTGAATATTTTTGTGTTCCAGCATAACATGCTCGTGTTACTATAAACGGTCTCTTTCCAGTTGCCTTCTTTAGTCCTTTATAAGTAGCTTTAGCCATCATGTGTGCATAAACATTATGTGCTTCCTTGTGAGGCACTGGAATTCCATCATTATCAAACATGACATCATCTGGAAGAGGTCCTCTAAAACTTGCTGGCTCATTCATATCATTCCAAATACCACTTACACCAGTATCTGTCATTATTTTTTGATTTCCTGCCCACCACTTTCTAACATTCGAATTTAAAAAATCTGGATAAACGGAATCTCCTGGCCAAACTTCATTTACGTATGTTATTCCTTCTTTGTCAGTTGCAAAATATCCATTTTTAAGACCTTCATCATAAATCTTGTAACCTTTATCAACCTTAACCCCCGGGTCTATTATAGTAACTACCTTAAAGCCCATACTATTTAGTTTTTTAATCAATGCCTCTGGATTTTCAAATCTCTCATTATTCCAAGTAAATACTCTATATCCATCCATATAATCTATGTCTAAATATAATGTATCGCAAGGTATTCCCTTTTCTCTAAAACTGTTTGCAATCTCCATAAGTCTTTCTTCATTTGGATAAGACCATCTACATTGTTGATATCCAAGTGTCCACATTTGAGGCAGGGGCATATTCCCAGTAATTCTAGTATATCCTTCAACAACCTTCTCAACTGATGGTCCATAAATGAAGTAGTAATCTAAGTTACCATCGACTCCTGCAAAATAGTAATATTTAGAATTATCTCTTCCCATATCAAAATGAGTTTCAAAATGATTATCAAAGAATATACCAAAAGCATTTCCTTTATTTAACCCAATTAAAAATGGAATTGACTTATAAAGCCTGTCAAACGTCTCACCATGTGGCGCTGGATTATCTGAATTCCAGTTTACATAGTGATATGCTTTTTTATTTAAATGCCCAGTATTTTCTCCAAGACCATAAAAATACATATCATCTTCCATTTGTTTTGATACATACACTTTGAACTCTGAATCTCCATTTAAACTATGACCTTCTGCCTCTGCAAGCTGATAATCGCCACTTCTTCTTATAAATGGGTCTTTTTCCCCTCTATAATCTGCACATAATAGCATTCCTTCTTTATCATAAATATCAACTTTAAATTCATCATAAATCTTAACTAATAGTTTTTCTGTTGATATTTGAATTCCATTTTCTATATTTTCAACTTCAAAATCACAATGACTATCTTTTAAATTTTCAACTGCTTTAGAATTTCTCTCTTCTCTTAATAAAGGAACAAAGAAATTAATAATATAATAATTTACAACTTTTACAAAAACTTTTTCTTGTTCAAATCTAATATTAATTACATTTCCTTCAACTTGATAACTCAATAATTTCCCGAATATATCCGTCTTTGTTCCGCCTGCTTTAATAGCACCATATTCCATAATGATCTCCCCTTTAATATATTCAAATTTTTTAGTCTTGATTTAATTCAGTATAATTCCTCCAAGTACATAATAATAAACCTGTATGCTATTTAATTGCTCCGTCTACCATACCGTTAATACTCTGTTTTTGCGCAAACAAGTACAAAATCTCCCTGCGGTCGAGTATAATTGTTATCCACAGTCAGTTCTGCATACTGTTTCCTATATAAGAACAAAAGGACTAATGCTCTATCTCTTAAGAATTTTTATATTTTTCTTTTATTATATCTTCTAAATTATCTATAGTATTTTTTTGAACTTTTACTATCAAGTAACATATTACACTAGCTCCAAATAATAAACCAATTAAAGAAATTCTCGTAACCCTTACAAGCCATAAACATATAATCGTAACTGCTAGACAAGTTAAGCTTATATGAAATTTTTTTATTAATAGTTCAATTGATAATTTTAAAAGAAATAATATTTTTACATTATATCTAGACATAATTGGATATGCATAAAATCCTAGTAATATTACAAATAGCAATAGTACAAACATAGTATAAACTAATTCTTTTTGTCCATTTGAACTAAAATATATGATATCAAAATATATTATACTGATTAAAATATTTAGTATTATTCCAACTAATAAACCTTGTAATAAGTTCAGCTTATAGTAATGGAAGAAATCCCTTGTAGGATTTATTTCTCCCTCTCTTAAAAGCTTCCCCATTATCGAAAATAATGTAGTAATTGCTGGTCCACTAGTAATTGAAAGAATTAATACAACTGGCTTAGAAATATTTTCAGCATACAATATATAAAAAATAAATGGTGATATTAATAGTAAAAACCAGAAATTAGTTATGAAGAAATTAAATATGTATACTATAGTAGAATAAAATTTATTATTTAATAAATCCCTTTCATTCTTCATTATTATATCCACTCCTTTAGCTTCACTCAAGGCACAAAACTCAATACAGCATTATTGTTCCTGTGCCTTAAGCTAATTATTTTATATTCTTTATCAGTAGGGATAATAGTTAATTACAAATTATATTTTAAGATTTTAATTATTCCTGTCTAAAAGAACAATAAAGTTCTACTATAAATTATCTAGCGAAATTAATCGCCATAAGCTACCAACTTGTTACTGAAAAACTATTAGTTATAAAATTATATCCACTACCATTATTATAACTCGAGGTAATTTCAAATCCGAACTGAACATTTCCCAATGTAACGTCATCATACCATTTTGGCACATCTCTAATCCAAGTAGCTATTTCCTTAATATCAACATTACCTGAGTTAATATTACCATCAGTTCTTACAAGTGAAAATACCTCATTTCCGCCATTATTCCCTCTGTATACATTCCATTTATGTCCTCCTATAGGTACTCCCCAATAATATGGAACTGCATTGCCCCATTGATCATAATTATATGAAATAGGTTTTACGTCACCATATTGATTCATCCATAACATAATTTCATAGGCATTATTATCTAACCATATATCATAAGAGGTTTCCATAGCTGTCCCACTTGTAGGAACTGTAACATCAAAACTGCTTGTAAGAGTATTAATTTCACTTAATTTTTTATTTACAACCTTTTCAGCATGTGGATAAGTCTTTATACCACCAGTATTAGGTTGTGCTGACCATACACCCCAATTACTGTATGAATTAGCCCAAATACTTTGTGGACCTGCACCTTCTCCCCATATATCATTGCATAGTGTGTAGTCACCATCACTCCATGTGTCATAATCTCCAGACGCTCCCCATACTGCAGCATTCGCTTGCTTAGCAGGCATTACAACTGTTGTTATTAAAATAAGTAAAATAATTGATACTATAGATTTTACGGATTTTTTCATTTTTCTATACCCCATTTCTAATATTTTCTTAGTTTAAATCATGCCTATATTCTATTTTGTCCCTCCCCTCTATCTAAGAAAGAACCTAATGCGCAATGTAAATTACTAAAAATAATAGTCGAAATCGTATACCTATAAAAGTTCTTTAAATGAATTATATATCTTCGTCCTATAAACGTATACCGCAATAATTATACACACTTTGTCCTAATAATTAGTGAATTTGCATCAATATGTTGCTTATACTATCATAACTATGCAAAATATTTGAGACTAATTGTCCATTTATTTTGTTATACGTGTCTATCTTATGATTCGTATTCGCAGGTATATCAATAGTAATTTCTCAACTCCCATACCTTGTAAGTAATCATCAATTTCTTACAATTACTAGGGTAAAAATACTCAAAAAATTTGTGTAGTTTAAAATAATATTTTTTTATATAATTATCAAATATAAAATCTAGAACAGTTATTAAATAAATTTAATACTAAGTAACATTGAAGAAATAGTATAATTCAAAACGCTAATCTATTTCTTTCATACACCTAAATATATTTTAATTTAAAGGAGTTTAATTTTATGAGAAATATACATCAGCAATTAGTCTATCCATACTTTAATACTAATCTACCAGTTGAACAAAGAATTGATGATTTAATTTCTAGGATGTCAATTGAAGAAAAGATATTATTCCTACCAACTCACCAGAATGCTATTCCTCGACTTAATATATCTGAATACAACGTTGGAGGTGAAGCTGCACATGGAGTAGTTTCAAAGCTTGGCAACGCTACAGTATTCCCACAACCTATTGGTCTTTCTTCAACTTGGGATGAAAATTTATTAAATGAAATAGGATGCGTTATAGGCGATGAAGCAAGAATATTTTATGAAATTGCTAACGAAAAATTTGGCCTGACTTTATGGGCTCCAACTATTGACATGGAGAGGGATCCTAGATGGGGAAGAACAGAAGAGGGTTATGGTGAAGATCCATATCTTACTGGTAGATTATCTTCAAGCCTTATTAAAGGCATGCAAGGAAATCATCCCTTTTATTTAAAACTTGTTCCTGCACCAAAACATTTTTATGCAAATAACCATGAAGACGGGCGTATAATGGATTCTTCCAGTGTAGATCCACGAAATAAGAATGAATATTATTTAAAAGCATTCAAACCTGCTTATATAGAAGCAAAAGCCTATTCTATGATGACTGCATATAACGAAATAAATGGAACTCCATGCATCTTAAACAAGGAAGTTAAAAACATTGTCAAAGGTGAATGGGGTTGTGATGGTTTTATTGTATGTGATGGTGGAGATATGAGCCAAACTGTTGAATATCATAAATACTATGAAACCCATGCAGAAACTATAGCTGGAGGTTTAAAAAGTGGCGTCGATTGTTTTACTGATGATCCTGAACTTGTAATTAATTCTGCTAGAGAAGCCTTACAAAGAGGGCTTATAAGTGAAAATGATGTAAATAAGGCTATCAAAAATATATTCAAGGTACGTTTTAGACTAGGTCAATTTGATCCTAAGGAATTAAATCCATATGCTAATATTCCTAAATCAAAGCTGTGCTCTAAAGAACATAGTTCACTTGCTCTTAAAGCGGCAAAAGAATCTCTTGTTCTTTTAAAAAATGAAAATAATTTTCTTCCATTTAATAAAGATCAAATTCAAAATATTGCTGTAATCGGGCCACTATCAGATGTAGTCTATAGAGATTGGTACACTGGTACTCATTCATATAAAATAACCCCTTTGCAAGGTATTAATCAAATTTTAAAAGATAAAGATATCATTCACGTACCAACTTATGATGAAGTTATAATCTCTTCAAAGTTAAATAATAATACTTTGTTAGTAAATACTGATACAGAAAATACTGTTATCATTGATGGTTCTTTTTCTGATATTAGTAATATATTTGAGCTTACAGATTGGGGGGTTGGTAGCTATACACTAAGATCAAAAAGAAATGGAAAATATCTTACCACTGATGATAAGAAAATTTCTGCTTCCTCCTCTGAGGTGTTTGGTTGGTTCGTTAAAGAAGTGTTTAATTTATCTACTCAATCTGATGGAACCATTAATTTAAAAACTTGGAATGGCAAATATGTTACTTGTTCTAACAATTCATTGAATTCTCTGGATGTTGTTAATGAAGATCCAAATAATGATAATTCCAAATTTATTCTTAATACTGTTTCTAATGGCATTGAAAATGCGGTTAAAGCAGCCAAGGCCTCAGATGTTGCTATAGTTTTTGTTGGAAATAATCCTCTAGTAAATGGAAAAGAAGAAATTGATAGAAAGGACTTAATTCTTCCTACTTCACAGCAGGAGCTTATAAAAGCTGTTTACGAAGCAAATCCTAATACTGTAGTAGTTATTATAGGTAGTTATCCATTTGCAATTAATTGGGAAAATGAAAATATACCTGCTATACTCTATTCAGCTCATGGCTGCCAAGAGATTGGTTCTGCAATCGCATCCACTCTATTTGGTGAATATAGTCCTGCTGGGAAACTAAGTATGACTTGGTATAAATCAATTAATGATCTTCCTACAATTAAAGATTACGATATTATAAAAGGTAAAAGAACTTATATGTACTTTGATAAAGAACCACTATACCCTTTTGGACATGGATTATCATATACTAATTTTTTATATGATAACATAAAGTTAAGTCATAAAATATCTAGACCAAATGACAATATTGATATAACATTTAGTATTAAAAATATTGGAAACATACTTAGTGATGAAGTAGTACAGCTATATGTTCACTGCGAAAACTCTAGAGTTATAAGACCAATAAAAGAATTAAAAGGTTTTAAAAGAATTAGTTTAAAACCAAATGAAGTAAAGAATGTGACCTTAAGGCTTAATATCAATGATTTGTCTTTTTGGGATGTAACTCAAGATAAATTTACTATAGAAAAAGGTAATTACATTTTAATGGTTGGTTCTTCCTCACAAGACATAAGACTAAAATCCAAGTTATTTATAGATGGAGAAGTTATTCCATCAAGAGATTTAACTAAAGTAACCAGAGCTGAAAACTATGATGATTATTGTAATGTAATACTTCACGAATGTAAAGAAGGAGGAACTTGTGTTTATCCTACTAAAGAAAATAGCTGGATTTGCTTTAAAAATGTTAACATAAATCATTTTAACTCTATTGAATTTAGGGTTAATTGTGAATCAAACAATACGTTTATAGATATTTTGCTTGATTCAATAGACGGCATAAGCATAAGCAGCATTTCTGTTATAAATACAGGTAATAATAAAAAATGGTGTTCTCAAACAGTTCCAATTACTGCTCTATCCGGAGTTCATGACGTTTACCTTAAGTTTTCTGGAAACCTTAAACTTAGTTGGTTCTTATTTAAATAAAAACTGGGTACTTAAAGTACATTTAAGTATATTCTAAAAATTAACTTAGAATATACTTTTTTATTTTAACTAACTGAATAGCTAATTAAAATAATAAAATTATAATCAGAACTACCCATATCAGTTCATATTCTTTATACAAATAAAAATGATTTACCAGGAGTCTAGTAAATCACTTTAAATTACGTTAATAATTAACATTTATTCAATTAGCTTTTGTTTAAGTAGTAAAATATTGTCATTATATTTAACAACACCATGATTTATAGGTTTTATATTAGAATAATCATTTGTATTAGTAATTACTATCGGCGTAGTAATATCAAAGCCTTCTTGTTGAATTTTATTAATATCAAACTCTACTAATAAATCTCCTTTTTTAACCGTATCTCCTTGAGTCACATTTAATTTAAAATGCTTACCATTTAAGCTAACGGTATCAAATCCAATATGCATAAGTATCTCAGTTCCATTATCTGAAGTTATTCCAACCGCATGTCCTGTTGGAAATGCTGCTACAACTACTCCATTAACAGGGCTAAATAATTTTCCTTCTGAAGGTACAATTGCAATTCCTTCTCCCAAGGCCGCACTTGCAAATACTTGATCTGAAACTTGAGATAATTCTTTAATTTCACCAGTGAGAGGACTTGTTATAATCTCTGTTTTAATTGCTTCTTCTGCGTTTATTTTCTGTTCACCATTCATATTTTCTTTAATTTTCGTGTTAACATCTATCTCGATGCTCTTCTCTACTTTTGGGTCTTTAAAAGTTATAAAAGACAATATTGCTGAAAGTACATATGATGTAACTACCGCTATTACTAATCCTTTGAATCCTTGTCCAAAATATACTGGCAATGTTAAAAAGCCTGGAATAAGATATCCTATAGCTGCACTGCCTGAGTATCCTGCAATTGATCCGCCTACTGCTCCACCAATTGTTGCGCAGATAAACGGAGTTTTATATTTTAATGTTACTCCGTATATTGTTGGCTCAGTAATGCCTACTAAACCAGTTGGTATTGTAGATATAGCAGCTTTTCTTATACTATTATTTTTAGTCTTTAACAATACACCTAATACAGCACCGGCTTGGCCTACACTTGCAGATATTGCAAGTGCCATAAATGTATCTACTCCATGTAAAGATAAATTGTTTATAATTACTGGCATTGCTCCCCAATGTATACCACCTATAACTAATGCCTGCCATGAGGCCCCTATTATAATTCCTACTAACACTGGGCTTAAATTATATATAAAACTATAAACAATACCAACTGTCTTAGTTATTATTGTTCCTATAGGTCCGATTACTATAAACGTTAATGGCGCCATTATAACCAAGCAAAGCAAAGGCATAAAGAAAAGTTTTAAATTCTCATTCATTATCTTATTTAAAAACTTTTCTAATTTAGCTAATATAAATACAGATATTACTATTGGGATAAAGGTAAATGAGTAATCACTCCCTTTAACAGAAACTCCAAAAAAATTAATTATAATGTTTTTATTAAAAAGATTAATAATTCCTGGATAAACTAATATTGAACCTAAGGTTATGGCTATAAATTCACTTGCTCCAAATTTCCTTGCTGCTGTAAAAGCTATTAATATAGGCATAAAGTAAAGTGCGCTGTCTTCTACTGCATGAAGAATTTGATAGGTTCCGCTGCTTATTGATATGTAGTTTAAATAGACAAATATGGCTAATAGTCCTTTAAGAATGCTAACACTTGCTAAAACACTTAAAACTGGTGCAAATATTCCCGATATTAAATCAAGTGCTTTATTACCTATACTGATTTTTTCTTTTACTTCGTTATTTATTTCTTTTTTGTCATTTACAAGGTTAGTCAATTTCATTATATCTTTGTAAACATCACCGACAGTATTTCCTATTACAACTTGAAATTGCCCTCCACTTTCAACAACACTTATAACTCCTTCAAGTTCTTCTATAATACTTTTATTTGCCTTACTATTATCTAGCAATTTAAATCTTAGTCTTGTAACACAATGTACAAGAGAATTTATATTACTCTCTCCTCCTACATTTTTAAGTATCTCTTTTGCTAATTCTTGATTTTTCATTATTCCCTCCAATTTCTTATGTTAAATTTTCAGTTCTTTATATTTAGTTAATCAAAGAAAAAATCCTAAATGTTGCCTTCCAATATTTAGAATTTTTCCTTTAATTTATTTTATTATGTACACACAATTGAGAATTAAGCTTTATAAAACTTGTACCTTATTATTTGCTAACTAGATACTCTTTTAAATTATCTAAAATTGTTGTAATCATTGGCTCTTCTTCATGTATATCAAGTTGAATTGAATCTTTCAGATCTATGCTAAAGATTCCCATAATAGATTTTGCATCAATAACATACCTATTTGACACTAAATCAAAATCACAATCAAAGTGAGTAAGTATATTAACAAATTTTTTAACTGATTCTATATTATCTAATTTTATTTTTACTGATTTCATATATTTTCCCCTTCTATTAATCAACATTTTTTTTGATTCCTCTTCATAATAATCATATGATTTTATTCCTTCAATATTTTAGTATAAAGTAAATAAAACGCTCTTTTACTGAAATTCTAATGCTAACAAACTCAATCTTCTCTCTATTTTCTAAATTAATAACAGATATTCCACTTTGTTTCAATGTTGCACTATCTAACCGTTGAATACTGCACTCCTTTCACTGTTTAATCCTTCAATAATGGAATCATATTCTTTGTCTAAATGATAAAAAGTCATAACAATAATTTGTAATATAGATACTATTATTGGAATGTAAATAAATATTACATCGATTGAAAATAATGCTGAAGCACTTTGAACAACTGAATTTTCTGAATATCCACCAAATCCTAAGATCCATCCAATCATTGCTGATCCTAAACCACTTCCTACTTTGAATCCAAAACTAGAAGCACTATTTACTAGACCTTCAGTTCTATATCCTGTTTTCCATTCACCATATTCGATAGTGTCAGAAACAATTGCAAACATACAAGATGAAATTCCTGCATTACCAATACCTTTCAATGCGCAGGCAGTCATTATTCCAACATAACTTGTGCCAACAAAAGCAAACATTGCAAAACCTAAACCAAAAATCACAGAACCAATAACCAGCATATTTCTTTTTCCTATTTTTTTAATGATAAATGCTGTAAAGAACATTGCAGCAATTTGAACAACACTTGCTACTAAATTCATAGGTCCAATCATATTCGGATCTTTTAAAACAGCCTTTGCATAATAAACTGCAGCACCACTATTCAAAGAATAGTTAATAAAGATTAAAACCAAGGTAATAGTTATCATAATCCAGTACTTATTTCTAAATAAATAATTTACCCCTTTATAAAAAGGTAACTCTTCCTGATGCGAATTTTTAGACGGCTTTACACGTTCCTTTGTTCCTGTAAAAGTAATTAAGAATACTGCAATAGAAAGAATACCAAATATTATAAATGTTTTTGTCCATGCAGAAGCATTATCTCCAAATAACTTTACTAATGGTAGTGTTAAATTTGTAATAATTAATGTTCCTACTGTTGCCAGAGTCATTCTGAAGATACTAAGAACTGAACGTTCATATTGATCTTGTGTAATTAAAGCATTTAATGTTGCATATGGCACATTTATTGCTGTATATATAACAGCAGAAACTAAATTATAAGTAATAAAGATATATACTATTTTTCCCGTATCGCCCAAGCTTGATGGAACTGAAAATAGTAAAACTGCTGAAATTGCAAATGGTATAGTCATACGTAGTATCCATGAACGACATTTACCAAATCTCGACTTAGTCCTATCAACAATAACTCCCATTGCTAAATCTACTACACCATCAAGTAATCTTGAAAACAACATTATTGTTCCAACTGTAAGTGCACTTACCTTTATATAATCTGTATAATAGTAAAGCATAAATGCAGACATAGCTGAATAAATAATGTTACATCCTAAATCTCCACACCCATAAGAAAACCTTTCCCAAAAACTAATCTTTGTGTTTTTACTAATATTACTCATTTGCATAATATCCTCCCTGTAAATGTTTTTTGCAATTATTATCACAAATATATGATAACAATTACACCAAATATCCAAAAGTCATTATAGCGATATAAAAATGGGACTATTCTGACCTATTTTAGACTAACTCTATTTATTTGTTTTCTTTTTTCCTTGGGCGTACAGCCATATCTATTTTTAAAAAACTTCATTGCAACCTTATAATTACTGCATCCATGCTTCTCAAAAATATCACCTATATTCAAATCCGTGTCAATCAAATCTTTATATACAGAATTAATTCGAATTTCATATAGATAATCAATTATTGTTAATCCCATATATCTTTTAAATAATCTTGAAAGATAGTCCGGGTTATAGCCAATCTTATCAGCTAACTTATGTATAGTTATCTGCTCATCATGATATGTATATAAGAATGTGGTAATTTCTTTTAGTATAATTAAGTATTTATTATCCTTATTTATTTGTTTTGTTGCTAATTTAGAAGAATATGAGTGAATTAAGGTAAAAAGCATATCATAAAGCAAACTATTAAACTTTAGCAAATACCCCTCTGGCTGGATATTATATACTTCATACATATCATTGTATATTCTTTTAATTTTATCTAATTTTATAATTTCAATTTCATCTTTTGGATGCATATCCACAGTAAAATAGAATAAATCGATATTTCGAACATATTTTTCAAACACATTACTTGGTATCTGCAAAACTAATGCACGATTTTTTTCACTTGTAAACGCATGAACAGTTCTTGAATTTATAATAATAAATTCTTCTGGCAATATTGTAACTTTTTTATTTTCCAAGGTAACTGTTATGCTGCCTTCTAACATATAAATTATTTCCAAGCTATTATGCCAGTGTGGTGTAACATAACCACCTTCATCTGCTGATAAATAAAATCTCACCTCTATATCTGGATTCTCAGAAACAATTTCATGTCTCATATTTTGATTATCCATGTTTCTTCCTCCTAATTTGCTTTGTAAATATTAAGTATAAAATTTTCACATTTTAGCACATATCCCGTCCACCATTCTAGATGAATATTATTATAAATTTAATTGTAGGTTATTTACTTTTATATAATTAATTTATAACCAAATATGTTATTTTAATTAATAACTTGGATCGTATAGAAAATATAAGCTATAATATTGTTAATTGATAAATTATACTTGAAGGCTGAAAGTTAGAAGTAAACTCTTGCTTTCAGCCTTAGAAATATATACATTATTTAAAAGGGTTTTCTGTTTTATAAAGTACACCTTTTGGTTGATTAAATCGTACTTTACTTAAGACTAAATATCTGAATAAAATTGATCCTTCTGCCTATTGACCTATTTCAAAAGTGACTTCTGTTACGTCTTTAAATACAGATAATACACATCCAACACTAGAATCTTCTATGGCTGCTCCGTTAATATTTTTTAAATTATGAATATTACGCATCACAATTTTTATATCTTTATTATTATTCGAAAGCTCCACTTTTATCCTATCATTACTTATTTCAGCCTTTACTTTAAGCACAACATTTCCTCTTACATCATTAATTTCTGTATTTGTCTCATTTTTTAAATTGAAGATGTGCAATTGTAAATCTTCTAAATAGTCATAATCACATAAGTTATCCTTGCTTCCAATTGGAATAATTGAATTTTCTTTTGCCATAACCGGTAAGGTAAGAAAATCAAATTTTTCATTAATCCAAGTTCCACCTTCTACTATCTCATTTGTAAGAATATTGGTCCATTTTCCTTTTGGCAAATAATAATCTGCTGTTGATTCACTATTAAAAATTGGAGCTACTAAAAGACTGTCTCCAAACATATATTGTCTTTCAAGATAATCACATGCTTTATCCTCTGGGAATTCCATAATCATGGATCTCATCACAGGAATACCTTTTTGGCTTGCTGTTACAGCCTTATTATAAATATAAGGCATTAATCTACATTTCAGTTTAGTAAATTCCCTTACAACATCTACTGATTCCTCATCAAACAACCAAGGGACTCTATAGGAATTTGATCCATGTAGTCTGCTATGGGAAGATAACAATCCAAATTGTACCCATCTTTTATATACTTCTGGTGGTGCTGTATTTTCAAATCCACTTATATCATGACTCCAAAATCCAAAGCCTGAAGACATTAACGATAATCCCCCTCTAAGGGTTTCTGCCATAGATTCAAATCTTGATTCACAATCTCCGCCCCAATGAACAGGAAACTTTTGACCTCCAACTGTTGCAGAACGAGCAAATAGAATTGCATTTTCTTCTCCAAGTTTTTCTTTAAGTAAATCAAAAACAGTTTTGTTATATAAATAAGTATAATAATTATGCATTTTTAGTGGATCTGATCCATCGAAATATACTCCATCAGCTGGTATTCTCTCACCAAAATCTGTTTTGAAGCAATCTACTCCCATATCAATTAATTTTTCAAGATATGAAACGTACCATTTACAAGCTTCTGGATTTGTAAAATCAACAATTCCTTGTCCTGCCTGCCACATATCCCATTGCCATACACCGCCATCTTTATTTTTTATGAAATATCCATTATCCATTCCTTCTTTAAATAATGGTGACTTTTGTCCTATATATGAATTTATCCATACACATACTTTTATACCTTTCTCTTTAATTCTAGATATTAACCCTACTGGATCTGGAAATACATTCTTATCCCACTCGAAATTACACCATTCATATTCTTTCATCCAGAAACAATCAAAATGGAATACACTTAATGGAATATCACGTTTTAACATACCATCAATAAAACTATTTACGGTGTTTTCATCATAATTTGTTGTAAATGATGTTGAAAGCCATAACCCAAAAGACCAAGCTGGTGGTAATGCTGATTTACCAGTAAGATTTGTATATCTTTCTATAGTTTCCTTAGGTTTTTCTCCTCCAATAATCATATAATCTATTTTTTCACCAGGTATAGAAAATTGACACTTTGATACAACCTCTGTTGCAACTTCAAAAGATACTTTTTCAGGGTGATTTACAAACACTCCATAACCTTTATTTGTAAAATAAAACGGAATATTTTTATAAGAAAGATCTGAACAAGTTCCTCCATCTTCATTCCAAATATCTATAGTTTGACCATTCTTAACATATTGAGAAAACTGCTCTCCAAATCCATACACACATTCTCCAATATCTAGATTCAACTGCTCTCTCCAAAAGATTCCTTCATTTGTATCCATATATCCCAATTGATTCTTTTGGCTTTGAGTTATAAGCTTTCCTTTATGATAAAAACTTAAATCCCAATCAGTCTTCGATATTTTTACAGTTGTTTCTCCACTTGTTAAGGAAATAAATTCATCTCCATTTTGAATATCAATTTTATGACTATCATCTTCTTTTATTTCAAAAGAAGGTTCCTTTGTTATTCCTCCCATATGATGATATCCTTGAACTCTTATAATATCAGAAAGTGGTGAAGATAATTTAAAAGTAAGCATTGGATCATTTAATGTTTGTCCTCTATCTGTTATTTGCTTACCCGAAGCATAGACTATTACAGCTCTATCCTCTATTTTATAATCTATTACTTGTATTGGGCTAATTTTTTTAACCCCTTTTTTCAAAAGCCAGTATCCATCTGTAAATTTCATGTTAACCTCCAAATTTATATAAAATTTTTATAACATTATGTCACAATTGTAAATGTTTTTTACAATTGTCATCACAAACATATGATAACAATTACACCAAACATCCAAAAGTCATTAAAACGATATAAAAATAGGACTATTCCTACTTATTACGAAATAATCCTATTTATCCGTTTTCTTTTTTACTTTTTGACACATATTCAATCTCTTACTGTAGATGAATATTATTATAAATTTAATTGTAATTTATTTGCTTTTATATCATTAAAGGCTAAAAGCCAGAAATAACATCTTGCTTTCAGCCTTTAAAATATATGAACTATGCAAATGGATTTTCAGTTTTGTAAAGCATACCTTTGGGTTGGTTAAATCCAACTTCTTTAACACCTAAATATCTAAACAAGTTGTAAACTGCTTTCCCAAAGTGTCCAAATGCAACTGCTCCATGGTGAGGATATCTACCTTCCACTAATACGTGACGATAGAATCTTCCCATTTCAGGAATTGCAAATACTCCTATAGCTCCAAATGAACGTGTTGCAACTGGTAATACTTCACCTTCTGCTACATAAGCTGTAAGTTCAGCATCAGCATTACTTTGTAATCTGAAGAATGTAATATCTCCTGGCACTATGTCTCCTTCAAGTGTTCCTCTAGTTATATTTGGTTCTTGATTTGGTTCAAGTGCTCTAGCCATAATCATTTGATTTTTCATTGTTCCACATGTTAGCTTACAAGCTGCAGTATTTCCGCAGTGAAAAGCCATAAATGTATCATTTAATGAATAGTTAAATTTACCTTTAACTTCTGATTCATACATATCAGCTGGAACTGTATTGTTTATATCAAGTAATGTTACAACATCTTGACTTATGCAAGTTCCGATATATTCACTTAATGCACCATAAATATCAACTTCACATGATACTGGAATTCCCATAGCTGTTAAACGGCTGTTTACATAACATGGTACAAATCCGAATTGTGTTTGGAATGATGGCCAGCATTTATTTGCAAATACAATGTATTCTCTTGAACCTTTATGTTCTTCCATCCAGTCTAACAATGTAATTTCATATTGAGCAAGCTTTGGCAGAATACCAGGCATTTTATTTCCTTCACCTAATTCTTTTTCCATACTAGCTATTACTTCTGGAATTCTTGGATCATCTTTATGTGCATTAAATGAAGCAAATAAATCTAGTTCTGAGTTTTCTTCTATTTCAACACCTAAATTATATAATTGTTTAATTGGTGCATTACAAGCTAAGAAATCTTGAGGTCTTGGACCAAAAGAAATTATCTTTAAGTTTTTTAATCCTAGTAATGCAGTTGCAACTGGTACAAATTCAGAAATCATTCCTGCAACTTCTGGAGCTGTTCCTACTGGATATTCTGGAATGTATGCTTTAATATTTCTTAGAGCTAAATTGTAGCTTGCATTTAACATTCCGCAATATGCATCTCCACGTCCACCTATTAAATTATCTCCACTTTCTTCTGATGCAGCTGCAAACATAACTGGCCCATCAAATTCTTTAGCAAGTAAAGTTTCTGAAGTTTCAGGTCCAAAGTTTCCTAAGTATACAACTAATGCGTTTACTCCAGCTTCTTTAACTTCAGCTAAAGCTTTTCTCATATCCTTCTCATTTTCAACAGTTGTTTGACATTCAAAAATTTCTCCGTTGTAAGCTTCCACTACTGCTTTTCTTCTATTTGCTGATAATTCCATTGGGAAACAATCTCTACTTACTGCAACAATTCCTAATTTTACTTGTGGTATATTATTCATAATAAATTCCTCCATTTTTATCATTTTTATTTAATTTATTTTGATTTTTAGTTTTTTTCTTATAGTTTATTTGATTTATTTTTATAGTTTACATTTAATCAATTATAATAGCATGTTCTTGGTTGCGCTGGCGCGCTTTTTTAAATTCAAAATGATCCGTATTGTGCTTCGCACTCTTTTTAAAGGTGTATATTTTCTCCTACTAAGCCTATAAATGCTCCTTGCTCACCTAAATCAGTATCTTTGTGACCAATTAACCATTTATTCTTAGCAAAAAGTAAAGCATCTTCTCCAACTTTTTCAACTTTGTTTTCTAAAGCTAGATTTGTATCCTTAGGTAAAACTACAACACATCTAAATCCTTCTTCACTTGCATTGCATGGAGCATAGTGAAGTGTGGTAGCATATACTTCAATTATAGTACCAGCCGGAACTTTAAAAGCTTCTATTTTTGATGTATCATATGAGTAATCGTCTTCAATATCTTGTTGACTACCTATTAATAAGATAAGATCAGTTACTGCTATATTTATTTCAGATGAACGATGGTACTCAACTGCATTTAACATATAATTGTTACCATTGCAATACCCTATTTGTATTGGCAATTCACCATATTCTCTATCTTGTAATTCTTTAGCAATGCTTAATTCTTCAAGTTCTTTAATTGATGGTTCATATATTACTCCTTCTGGTAACGGAGTGCTTTTCATTTTTTCCATTATTTCTGTACAGTCATAGTTTTTTAATATTTGTCCATATTTTTTAAATTCTTTATCAGTAACACTTTTAATAACCATACTTTTCGTCTTTCCTCCTATTTAATTTCAAGGTATTTTTATTGTAAAAACCTATAAATATACATTATCCCTTATTGAATTCTTCTATTTTTTATTTTATATACATTCTTTATTTCACACTATTTTTCTTAAACATACTTTTTCTCATAATATTGCTGCTAGAA
>Ga0209281_1001027_pt1 | contig 21531 bp, 22 predicted proteins | sample MedtruBG_FD_187514 | JGI IMG/M metagenome (GOLD analysis project Ga0209281, IMG submission 187514) | Root nodule microbial communities of legume samples collected from California, USA - Medicago truncatula BG (SPAdes) (version 2) | ecosystem: Host-associated > Plants > Roots > Nodule | place... | reverse complement strand
CAAAAAAGACTGGCTCATCACCAATCTTTTTGTAATCCAAGACGCAACCTATTGGAATATTTACTTTATTTAAGAATTATAACTCAATCTGAAATCGGAAGGGTTGCAGTTCGATTTGCGATTGAGGATTAAAGTTCCATAACTTAGGGAGGTAAACTATGTTGGAGATTAAGCTATTGAGTGATAACTCAGAGATTGTATCTTATAATTTCGCAGATTTTCCTATTCGTGCAAAACAATCCTTACTTTCAGACTATCCCTCTATGGCTGCTGCTAACCATTGGCATAATGACTGGGAATTCATTATACTTTTAAATAGTAAAATGTCGTATTCAGTAAATGGAAAAAGCTATGAATTGCAAGAAGGACAGGGGATTTTTATAAATTCTGGGCAGATGCATTATGGATATTCTGTTGATGGTTCTGATTGCAGCTTTCTCTGTATCCTGATGCCTCCATCCCTTCTTTCTAATATTACAAGGATCAAAGAAACTTATGTGTTACCAGTATGTTCAGATGCTTCCCATCCTTTTTTAATCTTTCATCCTGAAATCCCTTGGCAAAGAAGCCTGATTGAGAATTTGAAAGATGTCTATAAATTATGTAATGAAGAAAAAGATGGCTTTGAATTGCATGTTATGAGTCTTTTTCATTCCTTGTGTTACAGTCTTTATCACAACATGAAAGATAACATTTCTACTCAAGAAACTACTGATGATAAAAAACTAGAAGCTATGCACAACATGATCGGATACATCCAGAAGAATTATCAGGTAAAAATCACTTTAGATGATATTGCTGCCGCAGGAAATGTGTGCCGTAGCAGCTGTTGCCATATCTTTCAGCTTCTATTACATAAGAGCCCTATTTCTTATTTAACAGAATATAGGTTGGAAAAAAGTATTGAACTACTAAATTTCCCTTCTCTTTCAGTTACTGAAATAGCACTCCAATGCGGATTTACAGGTTCCAGCTATTTTACTGAAATATTCCGTAAAAAAATAGGCTGCACACCATCTCAATACAGAAAGAAAAAGTTTAATACTTCATCTAAACAAAATATACCCCAAATAGAAATTTAGTTTCTATTTGAGGTACTCTTCCCTACTTCTTAACTATGCTTATAGCACTTTTAACTACATTTTCTACAGTAAAACCAAATTGCTTAAATAATGTTTCTGCATTTCCTGACGCTCCGAAAGTATCTAATGAAATAACTTCTCCATCAAGACCTACATATTTATGCCATCCAAAGCTTGTTAATGCTTCTACTGCTACTCTAGCTCTAACTGCTTTTGGCATTACTGATTCTTTGTAAGCTTCATCTTGGGCTTCAAATAATTCAAATGCTGGCATACTTATAACTCTTGCATCTATTCCTTTTGCAGCTAGTTCATCTGCTGCTTTGTAGATTAATTCTACTTCTGAACCTGATGCCATTAAAAGTACATCTGGAGTTTCTTTCTTAGAATCTTTAAGGATATATCCACCTTTTAAAGCTCTCTTAGGACATCCATCATATAGTGGTAACTTTTGTCTTGTTAATACTAGTGATGTTGGAGTTGTACCATTAGTTACAGCATAATACCAAGCTGCTGCAGTTTCTTTTGAATCTGCTGGTCTAAATACTGCCATGTTTGGCATACTTCTAAGTGCTGCTAATTGTTCTATTGGTTGGTGAGTTGGACCATCTTCTCCTACACCAATACTATCATGTGTTAAAACATAAGCTACTGGAAGGTTCATAAGAGCAGATAATCTCATAGCACCTTTCATGTAATCACTGAATACAAAGAATGTTGCACAGAATACTTTAAGTCCTCCATGAGCATACATTGCATTAGCTATAGCTGCCATTGCATGTTCTCTAACTCCAAAGTGAAGGTTTTGTCCACTTCTGTCTTCTGCTGAAAAATCTCCTTTACCAGCCATGTGAGTTTTATTTGAAGGAGCTAAATCTGCTGATCCTCCAATAAAGTTTGGAATAAGTGCTGCTAATCTGTTTATTACTATTTCTGAAGATTCTCTTGTAGCCATTTCTTTATCAAAGCCCCAGAATTCTTCATTGTTTAGTAAAGCTTCTTTATCAATTTCACCGCTCATCCACTTACTATATTCTGCTGCAAGTTCTGGATAAGATTTTTCATAAGCCGTAAATAATTCATTCCAAGCTGCTTCTTTAGCTACACCTTTTTCAATGTGTTCATTCATATTTGTATACACTTCGTCTGGTACATAGAATGCAGGTTCTGTCTTCCATCCTAAGTTTTCTTTCATTGCAAGTACATTTTCAGCACCTAAAGGCTCACCGTGAGCTGAAGCTTTTCCTTGTTTTGCTGGACATCCGAAACCAATTTGGTTTTTAACTATTATAATAGATGGTTTTGTTGTTTCTGCTTTAGCTGCTTCAATTGCGGCTTCTATAGCATCTATATCATTTCCGTCTGCTATATTTAATACTTGCCATCCGTAAGCTTCGTATCTTCTTCCTACATCTTCTCTAAATGCTATATCTGTATGCCCTTCAATTGAAATGTTATTTGAATCGTATAATACAACTAATTTTCCAAGACCTAAAGTCCCAGCAAGTGATGATGCTTCCCCTGAGATACCTTCCATAAGACATCCGTCTCCAACTATAGCATATGTATAGTGATCAACTACGCTGTAACCTGGTTTGTTGAACTTTTCTGCAAGATGTGCTTCTGCTATAGCAAATCCTACAGCATTACAAATACCTTGTCCAAGTGGACCTGTTGTAATTTCAACACCTTTAGTATGACCATACTCAGGATGTCCTGGTGTTAAACTTCCTATTTGTCTAAAGTTTTAATATCTTCAACAGTTACTCCATAACCGAATAAGTGTAATAATGAATACTCAAGCATTGAACCATGCCCTGCTGATAATACAAATCTGTCTCTGTTATCCCACTCTGGATTTTTTCCATTATGATTCATTTTTGACCATAATGTGAATGCCATTGTAGCTGCTCCAAGTGGCAGACCTGGATGGCCTGATTTTGATTTTTCAATAGCATCTGCTGACAAAACTCTTATTGCATTAATAGATACTTTATCTAATTTTCTACTCATTTCTTACCTCGCTTTTATATAAATACGACTTAATAAAACGCTGTAATCCGCTTTATAATTGTACCTTTTTATCATTGTTATCTTTTTTATTTTTTCTTTTTGAGTTGCTTTATATTTTCATTCTTATATTTCTTATTGTTAATTTTATTTTTTACAAATACTCTTGTTTTGAAACCTTATTATCTTTACCAAATATTATTTGCTCTCATTAACAATAACAATACTATTACTAGATCCTATTCTGCTTGCTCCAGCATTTATCATTTCCATAGCAGTCTTGTAATCTCTAACTCCACCTGATGCTTTTACACCTAAAGTTTCCCCTACAGTCTTTCTCATTAGTGCAATATCTTCCTTTGTTGCTCCTCCACAAGAGAAACCTGTTGATGTTTTAACAAAATCGGCGTTAGCTTCTTTAGAAATCTCACAAGCTTTAATTTTTTCTTCATTACTTAACAAACATGTTTCCATAATAACTTTAACTATTGCCTTTCCCTTAGCTACATTTACTACTGCCTCTATGTCCTCTTTAACTAGTGCATAATTTCTATCTATTAATGCTCCTATATTAATAACCATATCTATTTCAGAAGCACCATTTTCAATGGCATTCTTAGTTTCAAAAGCTTTAGTTTCCTTAGTCATCGCTCCTAGAGGGAATCCAACAACTACACAAGTTTTTACATCTGTTCCTGCAAGTTCAGTACTAACAAACTTTGCATGACATCCATTTACACATACAGATGCAAAATTATATTCTCTAGCTTCCCTGCAAAGCTTCTTTACCTCCTCTACTGTTGCTTCTGGTTTTAATATTGTATGATCTATATATTTAGCTATATTCATTTAATATCGCTCCTTGCTTTAATCTTTAATTTATTTTCATTAATACCATCAACTTTTCAACTTAATATATTTAACTCCTAAAAAAATTCATTTACTAATTCCCATTTTAATTTAAGAATTAGTAAATGTTTTTCTAGGAACGTTTATCCGATAGATAGCATCCGTAAAACTCAATCAGAAAAGTTTCACTTTATTTTTCAAATGCTGCTGCCCAATCTGCTTTAAACTTTTCAAGCCCTTGATCTGTTAATGGGTGTTTTACCATTTGTAGTATTAAACTGTGAGGAACTGTTGATATATGCGCTCCTGCTTTTGCTGCTTCAATTACATGAATTGGATTTCTTACACTTGCTGCGATTATTTCTGTTTCTAATCCATGGATTTCAAATATTTCTGCTATATCTCTAACTAAATCCATACCTATCATTGAGATATCATCTACTCTTCCGAGGAATGGACTTACATATGTTGCTCCTGCATTTGCTGCAAGTAATGCTTGTGTTGCCGAGAATATTAAAGTTACGTTTGTTTTGATTCCTTCACTAGCTAAAACTTTTGTTGCTTTTAAACCTTCAACTGTCATTGGGATTTTTACTATCATATTTGGATGAATTGCTGCTATTTCTCCTCCTTCTTTAATCATTCCTTCAGCATCTTCACTTACTACTTCTCCACTTATTGGGCCATCAACTATTTCTGTTATTTCTTTTATAACTTCATTAAAGTCTCTTCCTTCTTTTGCTACTAATGATGGGTTAGTTGTAACACCACAAATAACTCCCATTTCATTTGCTTCTTTAATGTGTTCTACGTTTGCTGTGTCTAAAAAAAATTTCATAATTTTTACATCCCCTATCTTATTAATATTAACGAGTTCCCTTTTCATAAGGCACACCGTCTGCCTTTGGTGCCACTGATTTTCCTACAAAAAGGATTAAAACTATAATTGTTAAAATGTATGGAAGCATTGCAAGGATTTGTGATGGAATTGCAAAATTTCCGCCTCCTAAAATAACAGTTAAGGCTTGTGCAAATCCAAATAGTAAGCAAGCTCCATATGCTCCATGAGGAGTCCATTTTCCAAAGATAACTGCAGCTAGTGCTATGAAACCTTGCCCGCTAATTGCTGTTGGAGTAAATTGTGCTATGATTGCAAGAGTCATAGATGCTCCACCAAAACCTGCAAGTACCCCTGAAAGAATAACGCATACATAACGAATTTTTACCACATTAATTCCAAGAGTATCAGCAGCTGCTGGATGTTCCCCTACTGCACGAATACGAAGTCCCCATTTAGTTTTATATAACACATACCATATAATTACTGTAAATATTAACGCTAAGATAACTGTAATATCTTCACCAAATATCTTAGGTAATTTATTTGATACTGGTTTTGTCATAGTAGCACCTTCAAATAGTAATCTACATAAGAATAATGAAGCACCAGCACCTATAAGGTTAATAGCAATACCTGAAATAGTTTGGTCAGCTTTAAAGGTTACTGACGCAATTGCATGCAATAAAGCTAGTATTCCCCCTGAAATTCCTGCTGCTAAAAAGCCAAGCCAAGGATTATCAGTACTATATCCTACCGCTGCACCAACAAAAGCACCTACCGTCATCATACCTTCAATTCCTATGTTTACAACTCCAGCACGTTCAGAAACAACTCCGCCTAAGGCTCCAAAAATTAATGGCGCTGAATACATTAAGGTAATACTTATCAATAATAAAATGCTATTTAACATTTTTTTCACCTCTCTTTAAAAGTCTATCAGCAAGAGCTGGTACAATTTTAGTCAACGCAACAAAGAATACTATAGTACCTATCATAATATTAATTATTTCTGATGGCGCACCTATTGCAGATTGTACGGATTGTCCACCATATAGTAAGCCACCATAAAGTAATCCTCCAAAAATACATCCAATAGGTGAACTTCCTGCAATTAATGCAACTGATAATCCGTTAAAGCCGTTATTTTCGAATGCAGCCATTGTAGATAATTTATGTGGTGCAGTTCCTGTAATAGCTAAAGCACCTGCAAGTCCTGCTAGAGCACCTGCGATTATCATTGATTGCACTATGTTACGATTAACATTTATTCCCGCAAATTCTGCTGCATATTTATTTTGACCGACAGCACGTAACTCATATCCTTTAGCAGATTTATAAAGTAAAATTGATATAATTATAGCCATTATTATTGCAACAATAATTCCAATGTTTACATCTGTCTTTAGTAAAATTTCTGAAAGCCATTTATGCATTGAAAGAAATTCGAGTCCCGCATCAGAAGTTTTCCAGTTTCCTAGTATAGTAGTAAAAGCCGATTCATTAATCATATAAGTACTTGTTGAATCTGGTTGATGGAAAGTATCAGTTGATACAATATAGTTAGAAAAATATAGTGCAATCCAATTGAGCATTATACTTGTTATAACTTCATGTATTCCAAATTTACCTTTAAGTACTCCAACAATTCCTCCAAATAAAGCTCCTGCAGCAACACCAGCTAAAATTACAACTGGAATTTCAAGTACTGCTGGTAAGTTTAACTTTATTCCAACGATTGTTGCAGCAACAGTCCCCATTATGTATTGTCCTTCTGCTCCAATATTAAATAAACCTGTTTTAAACGCAAAGGCAACACTTAGCCCTGTTAAAATTATAGGAGTTGCTTTTATAATTGTATTTGAAATGTATTTAGGCCTTGAAAAAATTCCATCAAAAAGTGCAGTAAAAGCATCTATTGGATTATAACCTGCAGCACCAAGTATAATTGCTGAGATAATAAAACCAAAAAATATTGCAATAAATGTTGAAGTGACTGGTTTTTTAAGAATTTTTACTACTGTGTTCATTTCGTTTACCTCCTGCCATTAATAACCCTATTGTATTTTCATCAACTTCTCCTTGTTTAAATGTATCTACAATAGCACCATCATAAATTACAGCTATAGTATCAGAAACGTTCATAACTTCATCAAGCTCAAAGGAAATTAAAAGAACTGCTTTTCCTTTATCTCTTTCCCTAATCAATGTTTTATGAACATACTCAATTGCACCTACGTCTAACCCACGAGTTGGCTGTACTGCAATTAATAAATCTGGATTATTAGCTACTTCTCTAGCAATTATGACTTTTTGTTGATTTCCTCCTGATAACCCTCTAACAGGAAGTCCTTCACAATTATCAGGTCTTATATCATACTGCTTTATCATATCTTTAGCGTTTGAAATAATTGCTTCCTTATCCAAGAAACCATTTTTACAATATGGCTTGCTCTTATAATTTTCTATTACTGTATTTTCAGCAACAGTAAAGTCTAATACAAGTCCTCTTTTTTGTCTATCTTCATGTATTGTTGACACCTTATTTTTGATTACGTTTTCAGTTGTGGTATTTTGGATTTCTACTCCATTTATTTTAATAGTACCGCTTTCAGATTTTGTAAGACAAGTAATAGCTTCAACTAACTCTTTTTGTCCATTTCCATCTATACCAGCTATACCAACGATTTCTCCCCTACGCACCTTAAGTGATAAATTCTTAACTACATCTAACTTCCTTTCATCTTTTACAGTTAAATTTTCTATTTCAAACACAAAATCCTCTGGCCTTGCAGCTTCCTTATCTACAACCAATTTAACTGCATGTCCAACCATCATATTTGCAAGCTCTTCCCCTGTTGTCTTCTTAACATCAACCGTATCTATATATCTTCCCCTACGAATAATTGTACAAACATCCGCAGATTCTTTTATTTCTTTTAACTTATGTGTAATTATAATTATTGTCTTACCATCAGCTATAAGATTATGCATTATTCCTATTAAATCTTGAATTTCCTGTGGAGTTAACACTGCTGTTGGTTCATCTAATATCAATAAATCGGCTCCACGATATAAAGCTTTTAATATCTCAATACGTTGCTGCATTCCAACTGAAATATCTTCAATTTTTGCATCTGGATCCACTTCAAGCCCATATTTCTTAACGATATTTACTATTTCCGCACGAGCTTTTTTCATATCCATTACACCAAATTTATTAGTAACCTCACTTCCAAGTACAATATTTTCTGTTACTGTAAAGTTCTCAACTAACATAAAGTGTTGATGAACCATTCCTATCCCATGTTCAATAGCTATATTAGGACTTTTTATGTTTATCTTTTCACCATTAAGGTATATTTCACCACTATCAGCTTGATATAATCCATAAAGAACATTCATTAATGTACTTTTACCAGCGCCATTTTCTCCTAAAAGTGCATGAATTGTACCTTTTTTAATATCAAGACTAATATCATCTAAGGCACAGAAGGAGCCAAACATTTTTGTGATTCCACGCATTTGTACTGCATATTGTTTGCTAATTTCCATACTAGTTCCTCCTCAATTATCTAATGATTTGCTAACAACCTGTAGGCTGTCAGCAAATCCATACATTATTCTAACATTTAGAAATAAAAGTTTATTTTTTCATGTATTCATTAAATGTTTCTTCATTGAATGGTACATTTATTGAACCATCTTTGATTTTATCTTGAATTGCCATAGCTGCTTTATATACTTCTGGATTCATATTTTTATTTTCTGTTGGAATTCCTACAGCATTTTCTTTTAATCCATAAGTATATGTTTTTCCGCCAATCTTATCTCCATTCATAGCCTCTTTTGAAACGTTCTCAACTGCAACGCTAGCTAATTTTAATGCTGATGTTAATACATTTTCAGGAGCTAAATATGCTTGGTCACGATCAACACCAATTGCAAACTTATTTGCTTCTTTAGCTGCTTCAATTACACCTACACCTACACCACCTGCTGCATGGAATACAATATCAGATCCTGAAGAAAACATTTTATTTGCAATAGCTTTTCCTTTAGATGCATCAGAGAAACTTTCAGCATATTGAACATCTACAGTAATCTCTTTACCTAATTCCTTTGCTGCATATTGTACACCTGCTTGATATCCATATTGGAATTGATCTATTATTCCACTCTTTATTCCACCAACAAATCCTACTTTATTTGTTTTAGTAGTTTTTCCTGCTATATAACCTACCATAAATGATGGTTCTTGGGCTTTAAACATAACTCCTGTTACGTTAGATGGAGTCTTGTCCCCATATGAGTTGTCAACTATAGCATAGCTTACATCTGGATTTGATTTTGCTGCATTTAATATTGCATCAGACATTGCAAATCCTATACCCCAAACTAATTTATTCCCACTATCAACTGCTTTATCTAAATTAGTAGCATAATCTGATTCTTGCTTAGACTCTAAATAACTTACTTTACCGCTGCTATTTTTCTCGAAGTTTTGTAATCCTTCCCAAGAAGATTGGTTGAAAGATTGATCGTTTACACCACCTGTATCAGTTACCATTGCAACTTTATATTCACTTTTACCGCTTGTCCCTTTATCTTCTGTCTTAGTAGAGCTTGATCCACATCCAACCATAGCTCCCATCATCATTGTTGTCATTAATAATGCAATTACTTTTTTCATAATATTCCCTCCATAAATTTACTTTTATCTTTTTTTACATTTTTGTTAAGATATTAATTTATTTGATGTCTAGCCGCCGCAACACGCCAACTTCTTTGAAATACGACCTAACAGCGGCACAACTTAAGTAATATACCACTTGAGGATATAAGTTCAGGTAATATTTAGCTTTGGATTACCCGTGCCTGAGTAAAATTTCACTTAATTATTTTGCTATTTCAAGGGCTATCTTCATCATTTCTGTAAAACTTACTTGTCTATCTTCAGCCGGAAGTGATTCACCTCTTAGTGGGCAGTCTGAAATAGTAAGTATACATAAAGCATTTTTTCCTGCTTCTGCAGCATTCATATAAAGAGCCGCTGCTTCCATTTCTACTGCAAGTATCCCCATACTCTTCCATCTATCTAATGCAGTTTTGTCTGCACTATAGAAAGTATCTGAAGATAAGATATTACCTACTACAGCATTTATATTTTTTGCTTTAGCAGCTTCTACTGCACTGCTCACTAAATCATAGCTTGCAATCGGAGCAAAAGTTCCTGGTAGATTATATTGCGCAGCATAACTTGAATTAGTAGATGCTCCTAAACCGATTACAACATCCCTCAAATTTAACTTATCAGCAATACTTCCTGCTGTTCCAATACGAATAATGTTATCTACATCATAGAAATTAAATAATTCATAAGAATAGATACCTATAGATGGCATACCCATTCCGCCACCCATAACTGAAATACGTTTTCCTTTATAAGTCCCAGTATATCCAAACATATTTCTAATTGAGTTAAATTGAACTACATCTTCTAAAAAGTTATCTGCTATAAATTTTGCTCTTAAAGGGTCTCCTGGCATTAATACTGTTTTTGCTATTTCTCCTAGCTTTGCCCCAATATGGGGAGTTGGTACATTTGTCATAATTTTAGCCTCCAAAATTCTGTATTTTAATATTTTAAATTGTTTCTCTTCTACGCCTTAACATGTATCAAAACTGATTTTTTCACAACTTCTGATACAAACTGTATAATGGGTCCTCCAAATAAAGCCGCCATAACTGTTACTACCCCAGCTTTTCCGCCAAGTGCAAAACCAATTGCAAGAGAGCTTAAATCACAAATTATTTTAGCTGTTTTATATTGAGAATTTATTTTATCCTTTAATATCATAGCCAGAGCAGTAAATGGATCTAATCCTATATCTATTGCTATAAATATTCCTAATCCTATAAATAACATTAAGCATCCAACTACTGAACTTAATACTCTAAATTCTAAGATAGGAGGAAAATTAAAAGATTCATAAATTTTAGCTCCTATTCCTACAAAGGTTCCCATAGGAATTGTATAAATAAACGTTCCTATATTTATGTATTTTTTATTAAGTAGGAATGCAATCACAATAATTGCGTAATTCACTACATTAGTTACTATCCCTAATTTATCTATTGGGAGTCCGCAAATATTGCGAACCCCATCATATAAGATTGCTACAGCATCATTCCCAAGCATTGCTGATGAGTTAAATGCTATTCCAAATCCTACAAAAGCAACTCCAACTAGTGCTATTGCAATATTTATTATAAAATTTTTCATAGATTTTTCTTTTGTCCCGTTAAATGCATTATTCATTAATTACTCCCGTTCCTTTAGACCTATATTAATTTATTTAACACTGATTCACCAATTGTATTTTTAGGCATTTGTACACCAAAATTCTCTACTATTGTGGCTCCAATTGTTGCAAAACTATTGCTTGTTTCAATTAATCCACTTCCAGTCATAGCTGGTGAATATGCTAGGAAAGGAACATGCTCACGAGTATGATCAGTACCTTGGTAGGTTGGATCATTACCATGATCTGCAGTAATTATTAATAAATCATCTTCATTTAATTTATTTAATACTTTTCCTAAATTAATATCAAACTTTTCTAATTCTTCAGCATAACCAATAGGATTTCTTCTATGTCCCCATAGTGCATCAAAATCCACTAAGTTAACAAAACATAAACCTTTAAAATCTTTATCCATTATTTCTAATGTTTGTTCCATTCCATGAACAGAACTTTTTGATTTATTCGATTCTGTTATACCTTCGCCATCATATATATCACTTATTTTTCCAACAGATATTACCTCAAAACCATTATCCTTTAATACATTTAGCGCAGTTCTTCCATATGGTTTTAAAGCATAATCATGTCTATTACTTGTACGCTTAAATTCACCTTTTTTCATGCCTAAATATGGTCTTGCTATAACTCTTCCAACTTTCCATTCATCTTTAAGAGTTAATTCTCTTGCAATTTCACAGCAGCGGTAAAGTTCATCTAATCCAAAGGTTTCTTCATGTCCGCAGATTTGCAACACAGAATCTGCTGAAGTATAAACAATCATATCTCCTGTTTTTATCTGATGCTCAGCAAGTTCATCTAAGATTTCTGTACCACTGGCACTCTTATTTCCTACAATTTTATGTCCTGTTCTTTTTGTCAGCTCATCTAGTAATTCTTGTGGAAAACCTGTATCAGTAAATGTTTGAAATGGAGTTTCTATTTTTAGCCCCATCATCTCCCAGTGTCCAGTCATTGTATCCTTTCCAACACTTGCTTCTCTCATTTTCATGAAATAACCTAAAGGTTTTTCTACTGGATTCACATGTTTAATAGGACGTAAATTAGCTAAACCTAATTTCTGCAAATTTGAGATATTAAAACTTTCTACTGATTCTGCTATATGACCAAGGGTATCTACCCCAATGTCACCATATTCCTCTGAGTCTTTCATTTCTCCAATCCCTAGAGAATCTACTACTATGGTAAAAATTCTATTATACTTCTTCATAATATCACCCTTTCTAAATAGTAATTTTTAATCTAATTACTTATTTAATTTAAGAATTTATTTTTTATTTCAAATCTTCTTCTGTAAAAGACATTGGTAATAACTCATTAATATCAGTGATTTTCTCAGATTTTTTATTAGACAAAACTATGGGCGTATGTTTTTCCAACAACTCAACCAACACTTGCCTGCAGGCTCCACAAGGAGTTGCTAATGTATTACCATCACTTACAATTGCAATTGCTTGTATATCATTTTTACGATATCCATTTGAATATGCTTGAAAAATTGCATTTCTTTCAGCACAGTTTGTTAATCCATAAGATGCATTCTCGATATTTGCACCAATAAAATATTTATTATCTTTAGTTAAAACACAAGCACCAACTTTATAATTCGAATAAGGTGAATATGCATTTTCCATAGCTTCAAAAGCTTTATCTAAAATATCTTCATACTCCTTCATATTATTCTCCTTTCACACTTAAGCTACTACTTTAATTACCTAAACTAATACTTTTCTTATTTATTAGTTTCTCTATCTTTATCAGCTTTTATTAATTTTCTTATTCCTTCAATTGCAACTTCAATAGCAGTTTCTGTATCATGCACTATTTTATTTTCAAGCCCAGCTTTTTCACGTTCTTGATTTGCAACTACTAAGAATACTGAACCTACTCTTACCTTTAAGTAACTTCCTACTATAAATAAAGCTGCTGATTCCATTTCGGATGCAAGACATCCCATCTTTAACCACGCATCCCACTTATTTAGTAATTCATTGCTAATTGGTTTAGTTTCAGGTGAATGTTGACCATAAAAAGAATCTTTACATTGAACTACTCCAACATGATAATTTTTATTTAAATCTTTAGAAGCTTGTACAAGCGAGCTTGCAACTTCAAAATTCGCAACAGCTGGAAATTCAATTGGTGCGTATTCTTTACTAGTTCCTTCTGCTCTAATTGCTCCTGTCGCTACAACCACATCTCCACCTTTAACATTGATGTCCATTCCACCACAGGTACCTACTCTTATGAAAGTATCAGCTCCGCAATTTACTAGTTCTTCAAGCGCTATAGCCGCTGATGGTCCCCCTATTCCTGTTGAAGTAACACTTACTTTAACACCATCTAAATATCCAGTATAAGTAACGTACTCTCTTTTATCAGCAATAAGCTTTGGCTCATCAAAGTAAGAAGCTATCTTTTCACATCTCTTTGGATCTCCTGGTAATATTACGTATTTACCTACTTCTCCTTCTTTAACATCTATATGATATTGTTTCCCCGAACCTTCTGAATAATTCATGTTAATCCCTCCATATAATATATCTGATGTCTAGCCACTGTAACACTTCAACCTCTATTAATTGGAAGATAACAGTGGCACGACCCTAGATTAGTTCAACTAAGATTCAACTGGGGATCAAACCTCATCTGAATCAAGTTTCACTTGATGAACCGCTTTGAGAATACGGTTACAGTCATGTTCTAAAAAAATGTTGGACACCACCCAAACTTGTCTATTAACTTGTATTATTGTCTGTACCAAAAGAATAGCATGTCTAATATTCCTTGTCAACACTTTTATTATTTTTATTTTTCCAGTTATATTTAATTGGGAACATTGATAAAATATACAGGAATTCTCAGCCAAGCATGGCTGATACACTGTCTGAAATTATTTACAACAATTTAATTGCCATTGTCATAGAATTTAAGTTATAATAAATATAAATGAAATATTTAGCTGAAAATATATAATTTAGACGTTATACTTGTCTAGACATGTTTATTTTTCTAACTAGACATGTTTATGACTTCAGAAAGGTGATATTCTTATGAATGAATTTGATATAGTTGAAAATCCTAAGGAATTGAGATATGTAACTGTTTATAATCAACTTTTTAAAATGATAAACGAAGGTACTTTTCCTGAAGGAAGCAGACTTCCATCTGAACCTGAACTCTCAAAACTAATTGGTGTTAGCAGGACAACATTAAGACAAGCACTTGCACTACTTCAAGACGATGGACTTGTAAATAATATTCGAGGTAAGGGGAATTTCATAGTAAAATCCAAGCCACAAAAAGATCTGGGCCTCGAAACAATCGGGCACCCCGTATACAAGTGCCTAAATGAAGCAATTGATGAGGTTAGCATTGCGTTGCGTATAGAACCATCGACAGATTATTTCAATAAAATCTTAATAAAGAAAACTGCTGCTGTAGTATTAATTGATAGATGGTATAAATCAGAAGGCGAAGCAGTTGCTTATTCTTTTACATTATTTCCAATTGAAACAATTTCAAATTTTAATTTGGATTTAAATGATCATGATAAAATTTTAAATTTTATAGAAAAAGAAATTTATGAAATAGCAAGTGATATATTAGTTGAAATTAAATACTCTACTTCTGGAAATTTTGCGGCCAAAACTAACCCTATTTCTCCCGAAAACCAATTTCATCTAATACAAGAAACTATACATAAAGACTCAGAATTTCCGATTGCATCCAACAAACATTATTTGCCTATAAAAACTAGTGCAATTAAATTTCATCCTAAAAAATAGTTTTAGAAATTAATTATTACCTACATACTATATAAAAGAACAATAAAAAAACCATAATACCACCTATGCAAGCATAGAAAATAGCACTTACGAAAGTAAGTGCTTAACTACATTCTATATTAATGTCTACCAACTCAATTTCCTTACTTCCTTTAGGTAAGTTTGGAATCTCATCGTCACCATATCTTGTCCTTATTAAAGCTGCTCTATAAATATCATCGGAATAATTACCAGCTTTATATAAGAATATTACTTTTTCTTTTTCTAAACAGCTAGGCATTATATCTTCAACATTATAGTTTCTACCTTTATACTTAAATATACATTTAATTAATGTTTTAATTTCACTCATTTTTATCACCCTAATTACCTAGTATATGATGACCGTAAATAAATGTTACTTAATTTCTATAGTTGATTATAAATCATATTTTATAACGTACCGTTATAACTTCATTCCTTTTCTAATAATATTCTGGTACAAAACTTACATTTCCCATATATGAATGGTTGGGTTCCAAGATTATAATATGTGGAAAATCTATGTTCTTGGCATGCAAGTTGATTGCATCAGTGGAACAAGTCTGTGGTTCAATACAAAAATATGGTTCTCCTTGAGGTGTATAGACTACAGCATGTGTAAAATCACAGCTGCACAATAGATTTAATCTTAATTTTAAAGTTGTGTAATCTATATACGAATTATATCCTGGAAAAAAACCAGTATAAACATCATCTAGGTCCTTAGATCCTACCGAAACAGGATATATTAAATTTTTTTCATCTTTATAAACACATATAAGTCTGCCTGTTGGAAGAATATTGGGAACCAGCTTAAAACTTCCTTTATACTTATTTAAAAAGACTTTGTCTACATCTGACCTGTTTTCGTATCTATATAACGCCGGAACAGATATAAGTGTATCATTTCCTCCTAATAACTTTGTAAAATATGGATGAAGTGCAAAACCAAAAGGCATCTCCTTATCATCTCTATTTTCCACTTTATATATTACAGAAAGATTTTTATTGGTTAATTTATAGGTTAGTATAAGTCTAAATTTAAAAGGATAACCCTTGTATATAGGATGGTTCTCATTAATATCTAAATATGTTCTAAAAAATACCTCTTCAGCTCCAAATTTAGGTTCAGTATATTCCCATGCCTCATCATAAACTAGTGAATGCAATTGTATTGGAATACCATTCTTTTTCTGAAGGTATGTTCTTCCTTTCCATGTCCACATTGCATCTTCTATTCTATTAGGAAATGGAAACAAGACAGGAGTGCCAGTAACATAGTCAGCTAAAGGCATTTTTGAATCATAATAAATAAAATCATCCTCTCCTAGTTTAAAGGAAAAGAGGTTACTTCCTTCCGTTGGTGCTATTTTAGCTTCCATGCATCTGCTAAGCTCTTTATCCTTATAGCCAAGTGTTATTACTAAAAATCTATTTTTAGTATCTTTAATACAGTAGAATTGCCCTTGTTCTCTTCTTTCTATTATTCCCTCTTCCTCATCAGGTTCTTTTTGTTCGTTATTATTAAATAACATTGCATTTCCCTTTCTAATAATTCTTTGCTTAGTTATTTATAATATGAAAATGGTATAGAGAGTTACCCACTATTTAGCTCATTACTTTTCCTTTATCAAATTATCCATGAAAAGTTTATATATTTTTTCTTCATTAAACTTTGTTATATCTTTTATTAAACCTCCGGCCATGTCCTTATGTCCGCCTCCAAAACCAATTCCCTTTAATGCTTTTTGTATAACGACAGCCGCACTCAACTCACTTTTTTCATTTCTAACAGAAAAATTTATTACCCCATTATTTTTGGCACATAGAATTACAAACTCAATCTCCTCAAGTGACAATGTGAAGTCACCAAGGATTCCAAGTAAATTCTGATCACATCCATCCTCAAAATAGCAGAACGCAACCCCCTCATCAATTTTTATGTTATCTATCAAGTACTTATAGAAATTTAGATCCTTAGTTTTAATATTATTTCTAAGTATTGAGTTAACTAATGGAATATTTGCTTTTTCATATAGTAAATGAAATGCGTTGACATCTTCCTCTGATACACCTCTTGTAAGTTGAGCTGTATCCATGTTTAGTCCTATAATAAGTGCAGTAGCTACATCCTTTGGTATACTTATTCCAAGTTCTCTATAGTATGTACAAATTATGGTTGAGCAAGCCCCATAGCTGCTTCTTATATCAATATATCTGATATTTTCTGGTTTATTGACATCATGATGGTCTATTACTAATATTTCATAGCCCTTTAATTCTTCAACATTGCTATTTCCCTTACAACCATCTACTACAATTATTTTGTCCTCATCACCTATATCGAATTCTTCGTGCTTTCTGATGTTTATATTAATACTTTCTATCATTTTAACAAGTGAATCTCGTTGAATTTCCCCTTTATATACAATATACGAGCTTATTCCAAACTCTAGCAAAAGCTTGCTTAATCCATAGGCTGATGCCACCGCATCATGATCAGGAAAATTATGAGTTTGTATAAAAATTCTTTTTTCATTTTTTAATTCATTAATAAAATCCATAATTTTAAACATATGAACACCATTCCTATATATAACTTTGTAAAATATTCCATTTATGTCTTCAAGAATGTTTTATAATCTTCGTAATTTTTCTTCAAAAGATTTGGAGTATCAAGACCATAAGGGCAGTGAGCCTTACAATTCCCGCACTCTATACAATCTTCAATTTTCTTCATCTTTGCTTGCCCTTCTTCTGAAATGTGACCTTCAGTTGGAGATCGACGAAGAAGCAAAGACATTCTTGCGCAGTTGTTAATCTCTATACCCGCAGGACATGGCATACAATATCCACAGCCACGGCAAAATTCACCTACAAGTTCTTTTCTTTCATTTTCAATATATTCTTTTATTTGAGCTGTCATTACAGGCGGATTTTCAATATAAGAAATAAATTCATCAAGCTCATTTTCTCTTTGAATTCCCCAAATAGGTAGAGTGTTGTCGAACTGAGAAAGGTATGCATAAGCAACATCACTTCTTGTTATAAGCCCACCTGACAACGCCTTCATACAGATATAACCAACATTTTTTTCTTTACATAAATTCACTAAATCCTCTTCTTTTTTATCTGCTAGGTAGCTAAACGGAAACTGTAAAGTATCATAAAGTCCTGAAAGAGCAGCCTCTGTGGCTACCGAAAGTCTATGATTTGTAATGCCTATAAAACGAATTTTTCCTTGTTTTTTTGCCTCTAACATAGCCTCATAAAGTCCTGTCCCATCATTTGGTTTAGGGCAAAAACTTGGATTATGAAATTGATAAATATCTATATAATCTGTTTTAAGCATAGTAAGACTATTTTCTAAGTCCTGCCGAAACCCTTGCACAGTAGTAGATGGTGTTTTTGTAGCAATAATTATTTTATTCCTTACATCACTTAGCGCAAGACCAATTTTATATTCACTATCAGTATAACTTCTTGCTGAATCGAAAAAATTAATACCATTATCATAAGCTTTTCTTAATAATTTTACTGCTTCCTCACTAGAAACACGTTGAACTGGTAGAGCACCAAACCCATTTCTGTTTACTTTTATTCCTGTTCTCCCCAATGTAACATTTTCCATACTGTCATCACCCTTCTTGTAATTCAATAAATATATAGTTATTTTCCTAAACAACCGTCTTACGTTATACTTCCTAATATTACATATTATACTACTTTAAGTTAACCCCAAGTCAAGAATAAATTTACAAGCTATTCATAATCTATATAAGCTATACCTAATCTAAAACACTTTTATTAATAAATCATATAAGTATATATAAATTCATGCTGGTTAAATTATATAAGAAATAGTTCTATATAAGGAGGTTTTCTTTATGACAGGTCTGATAATGAAACTGATTTTTACTCCTTTTCTTTTATTAGCAACTAACTACTTTTTAGGTTTTAACTATACAACAACCCAATCAGTATTAGTTGGATTTATTATAGCTGTCGTTGGTCATATGATGGAAGTGTTAGTTCTAAAGAGAGGAACGTTATGGATTAGTACAGTATCTGATTTAGTTGTAGCATTTGCAATAATATATCTTAGTCAATTCTTTTTCGCAAATGTTATTGTAACATTTTCAGGTGCACTGATTACAGCGCTAATATTGGCAGTTATTGAATACTTACAGCATAGTATTTTAATAAAGACTGGAAAAGCTAAAAAAAGTGATGAATAATTTTACTTAACTTTTATTTTATGATCTAATATTATTCACGCTTATTACTATAGCCCTCAATATAATTGAAAGGCTTTTTATTTTTGAATGCAAAAAACCAGCAGAACAAATATAACTATGTTATATTTGTTCTACTAGCTTTTAAACGTAAGGGGATATTTGGTTCATAGTATTTGGTAGAAATGGTTCACTATGCTTTTAGCTTATAATTATTTTAAGCCTTGTTCATAGCTTTCTATCATGTGTTTTACCATGTAACCGCCAACACTTCCATTTTGTCTTGAAGAAAGGTTTCCTTTGTCTTGGCTTTCATAGTCTTGTAATCCTATTTCTGAAGCAACTTCAGTTTTTAATCTGTTTAACCCTTGTTTTGCTTCTGGTACTAATGTTCTGTTTCTTCCACTATTATTTGATGCCATTTGAATCTACCTCCCTTAATAATATAAATTTTGTTTGGCAGTAATATATTAACCATTATCACAGATTATAATCTGCTAAAATATTAGCAAAATTAGCATTAATAAACCCTACTACATAACTTTATATATTTTGTCTGTGGCACTTATTTTGTTAAATAAAATCAAAAAATTACATTTTAAACCTTTGTACTATTTTAAAATAACGTTTTTCTATTCACTTTATTCATATTAAACTCCATTCCGGTAATTTTTTTAGATTATTACGAGCCAAATATTAATAATCTACTCTTAAAATAATATTCTGCTGAAAATCACCAAATTTTTCTCCAAATATATTTATCCCACCCACATTATTAGCATTTTTTTTCACTTCAATTTTAATAGAAATATAGTCACGTGGCTCTATATCAAGTTCTTCTACTCTTATACCTGAAGATTTACTTTCATCAATATATGATCCTTCACTATTAACTTTAAATGTTTTAAGTAATCCATATTGTGTGCTTCCATCTGACCACCATAAAGGATTATAAATCCCCCTTCTTCCTCCGAAATCTCCTGGTGATGTCCACATACCTATTTCTTTGTCATTTACAAAGACGGTTATATCAGATGGCCAATTATTTCTATAATTAGGTGCCTCAGAACAAATTTCCATTGAGAATTCGATTTTTTTCACTTTCATACCGTTTATTAAATTGTTAGGAAACCTATATTCAATAAAACCTTGATGGAACCATATCAATTGTGCTTCATGACGCATAGGCGTAAAAAATTCTCTCGGATGATCTTCTTGTATTATATATCCTTTTTCACTGACCATTCCGCATGTAGGATGTACTTCACAGTCAAAAAAGTTACCAATAGGCATATTAACAACATAGAAATTTTCTTCAGTTTTATCACTATTGGTACTTAAATTAATTTTGAGTTCATCAGTACTTTTACTACAAACCTTCATAGAGCCTCTAATCCCTGGCTGTAATTCCGTGTGAATAAGTTCAGCTTCCTCTAGCATTTTAATATTTACGGCTACTGTTGATGCTGCCAATCCTAGTTTTTCTGCAATCTCATTTATATTATAACTATTTGTATTTAGCAAATTGATAATTTGTAATCTTACCTCAGAACCTAATGCTTTAGTTATCCTTGCTAAACTATTGATATCATTCATGTCTAAAATTAAACTTTTACCCATTGTATCCTCCATTGCCTCCATAAAATTAACGCTTTGTGTAATTACACTAATAATATCATTATAAAATATTATTTAAAAGTCTGCATATAGTCATTTCTCACAAATGTATACATCCGTTTCATTCTATATTATGCCTTAATGAAAAAATCAACATGTCCAAATAAAAAACTCTATCAAAATCATTCATTATAAAAATTTAAACAAAACAAAAAAACAGACATACATTTTTGTATGCCTACTTTTATACATCTTTGTTACATCAACTTCTCACTGCTATGAACTTATATATTTATAAAACTCATTTTCTTTCTCATCAACTAATTTCCTAAACCAATAAGTATATAGTTCCGAATTCTCCTTAATATCATTCTTAACCTCAATAAAATCAACCCACTTACAGTCATCTACTTCGTCCTTGTTTGGCATCACTTGTCCATCATATCTTCCAATAAATACATGATCATACTCATGCTCAAAAAGATTATCTTCAAATTCCACTTTGTAAACAAAACTAAATATTTCTTTAAGTCCACATGTAAAGCCCATTTCCTCTTTAAGTCTCCTATAAGTTGCATCTTCAAGACTTTCACCATATCTCGGATGACTGCAGCATGTATTAGTCCAAAGACCAGGGGAATGATATTTTTTCACACTTCGTTTTTGTAATAATAGTTGATTACTAGAATTAAATACTAATATAGAAAACGCTCTATGAAGCACTCCCTTATAGTGGGCCTCTAGCTTTTCAATCGATCCTATTTC
>Ga0209281_1001025_pt1 | contig 21558 bp, 10 predicted proteins | sample MedtruBG_FD_187514 | JGI IMG/M metagenome (GOLD analysis project Ga0209281, IMG submission 187514) | Root nodule microbial communities of legume samples collected from California, USA - Medicago truncatula BG (SPAdes) (version 2) | ecosystem: Host-associated > Plants > Roots > Nodule | place... | reverse complement strand
GGATAGATAAATGTAAACCTCTATTGTTAAAATTAGCATAGATCTTAACAATGGAGGTTTATTTATATGAATAATAATGAAAATATTAATTGGAAAGAACTTGTTGCTGCATTTTCTTCTTACGAAGGAACGTTGGGAAATTTCTGCAATGCAAATCACATTACTAAAAGTCAATTTTATTACTATAAAAAGAAATTTAACGATAAAAATAATAATTTACAGTTTCATGCAATTTCCATGAGAGAAGAAAGAGCAAGAACTGAAATCACTGTAGTTCCGGCTGATATACCCAATATAATAATAGAAATAGGAGCGGCTAAAATATATGTACCGGCTAATGAAATAGCTGTTTTGAGTAATCTACTTAAGGATTAGATTGCAAATGTTTAATCTTAATAAAGTTAATATGGTTTATCTTGCATGTGGAATAACAGATCTGAGAAAAAGCATTGATGGACTAATCGTGATTGTACAAACGCAGCTAAAGCTGGATCCGTTTGAAAAAGCCTTGTTTGTTTTTTGTAATAGGCAAATGAATAGAATTAAGATACTTCACTTTGATGAAGGATTCTGGCTGTATTATTTTCGATTTGAAAATAGTAAATTAAAATGTCCGATGACTCCAGATGAGGCTCTTAAAATTAACAAGGAAGAATTGAAATGGCTTCTTATTGGATATGAAGTTAGAACTAAGTCTAAATTTAAGCCAATCGAAGTAAGAAACAGCTTTTAAAGTAAATATTGTTGTAAACCCTTAATTTTGAACTTTTACAAGTTTTGGAATTGAGGGTTTTGTGGTAATATATGTCTATATTTGTTGTGAGGTATAGGAATGGATATTTTAGATTTAGAAGATCAACTTGATTAAAAAACAAAATTATTGATTTCTAAAATGGAAAAAGAAATTGAAACTAAGGATAAAGAAATTGATGATTTGAAAAAGGAATTAGCTTTTCTTAAAGGACAGATTCTTAATAAAAACAGAAAAATTTTTGGACAATCTAGTGAACAAGTTGATTCAAGACAGCTCTCACTTTTTAATGATGCTGAAAAAAACAGTGATTTTAAAATAGATGAGCCTTCTATTGAAGAGATTACATATACAGGAAAAAAATCATCTTCTCATTTAGGAAAGAAAGATAATTTATCCGGACTAGATAGAGTTACAATTGAGCATAAACTTGATGAATCTCAAACATTTTGTGATAAATGTGGGAATGATTTAGTTATAATCGGTAAAAAATCAAAAGAAATTTTAAAATATAAGCCAGCAGAACTTTACATAGAAGAACATGTTTTATATACATATGCTTGCAAAAATTGCGAAGCGGATGCTGATAAAGCTAATATGATTTCTGCAAAAATGCCAAATACTTTCTTATATAAAAGTATGGCTTCAAATGAATTGTTGGCGCATGTTGTGAGAATGAAATATCAATATGCAATGCCATTATATAGAATGGAATCATATTTTAAGATGATGGATGTTAATCTTTCGAGACAGACATTATCTAACTGGATAATAAGTTGTGCAAGTGAACTCCAGCGTGTTTTGGATTATATGAAAGAGGAACTTTTAAAAAGAAATTATATCCATGCCGATGAAACATATATGAAGGTTATTGAAGAAAACGGAAAAGATTCTAATTCAAAAAGATTCATGTGGTTATATCGCTCCGGAGGCATTGAAAATCCAGTAATTCTATATAATTATCAGAAAACAAGATCTGGTTCTTGTGCTGAAGAATTTCTTGAAGGATTCTCAGGATATCTTCAAACAGATTGATATGATGGCTATAATAAAGTTAAAAATACAAAAAGATTATATTGTATGGTTCATATTCGAAGAAAATTCTTTGAAATAATATCACCATTAAGCCCCGAGGCTTTAAATCAATCACATGCACTCGAAGGGTTTAATTATTGTGAGCAACTTTATGAAATTGAAAAAGAGCTAAGGGAACAATACATAGGCAGTGATGATTATTATGCTGATCGACATAGAATAAGGCTCAAGAAATCTGCACCTATTCTTAAGAAATTTCAAGAATATGTAGATTATGAAATTGTTAATGCTCTTCCTAAAAGCCATTTAGGTAAAGCTCTTGCATATGCTCAAAAGTTGTTGCCGTATATGAGAACTTTCTTGACAAATGGATGCCTTGAAATTGATAATAATGCAGCCGAAAGAGCTATAAAGCCATTTGTAATTGGCAGAAAAAATTGGATGTTTTCCAAGACAGCAAAAGGTGCAGCATCAAGTGCGCTTCTTTATAGTATTATTGAAACGGCTAAAGCCAATGGCTTAGCATCAGAAAAATATTTAATCTATTTATTTGAAATGTTATCAAATTCAGAAATTAAGGAAAAGGACATACTAGAAAAATGTATGCCATGGTCTGAAAGCATTCCAGATGAGATGCGCTTTAAGACTACCAAATAATTATTTCTATATAAAATTGTACCCAACAGAAAATATAAACTTTTCTGTTGGGTTTATTTTATCACTTAAATTATACTACCGCTACGCGTCGATTCTTTGACGCTTACAAATAAAAGAGTATCAAGACAATAAAATAAATAAAGATAAACAAAAAGGCTTATGTTAAACAATAATACATTTGGTATTTAGAACTAATCAGAATGGGAAGAATATGTAAAAAGATATTGAAAGAAGATGATTGTTTTGGATGATGATGTATATAAGAATATTGACATTGCAACGAAAAATATAAGGGGAGTTTTGGAAAGTAATGATTTTAGTGTTAAAGATTAAAAAGACTTGATTATAATAGCGACAGGGAAGATTTTAGATAATTTAAAATTAATGTGAATCATACATGTATTCTTTATTAAGTAGAATATTAAGAAATTTATTTCAAAGATATATTGTTTTGAATAAGAAAATATAGTAATACAAGGATGGCTCTTCGAAAGATGCCATCCTTGTATTATTTTATTGATGCTAGTATAGTTTTATGGACACATTCTTGAAATAAATTATAATTAAGGTAAGAGAGGTGCGTCCGAATGAGAAGCAAAAGTTATGTAGAAGATTTTAAGAAAATGATAATCGAGGTCTACAACACTGGAAAAACGATTAAAGAAATCTACAAAGAATATGGCGTTTCAACAACATCACTTAATAACTGGATCAATCAAGTTCAGCCTAAAGAGAAAATATCTAAGAAACCAATAATAACTAACAATAAGATCAGAAATAATGAAATAAAAGACGAAAAAGATATTGAAGTAATTTCTAAGTTAAAAAATGGAAATGAAAAAATTAGAATGGAACTTGAAATCTTAAAAAAGCTATAGCCATATTCTCAAAGTAACAAGAGATATAATTAAATTCATTGATTATAATAAATTGATCTATCCAGTAAGATTGATGTGTAAAGTCTTACACATACCCAAAAGCACCTATTATCAATCTCATCACTAAACTCCGTCCAGAAGGACGTTGGAAAATGAAACTTTAAAAGATCAAATACTTAAAATTTATACTGAAAGTAATCGTAGGTATGGTGCGCCCAAAATTCAAAAAATCCTTGAACAATTAGGACATAAAATTAGTATTAAGAGAGTTCAACGTTTTATGAAGCAGTTAAATATACATTTGATAGTAATTAAGAAACTTAGACCTGCAAAAGCTAATAGAAAAGTTATAGAACGTAAAAAATCTCCTTAAGCAAGATTTTACTACTAATAAAATAAACGAGAAATGGGTTGGAGACATAACTTATATTTATACCCTAAAAGATGGATGGTGCTATTTAGCATCTGTTATGGATTTATACACAAGAAAGATAATTGGATATTCACTTTCAAAAACAATGGATGCTTCCGTAGCGATAGCTGCTTTAGATAATGCGCATACACTTCAACAGCCTGTCGGCTCCGTTATTTTTCACTCTGACCTTGGAGTACAATATACGAGAACAGATTTTCTTAATAGATTAAAAAAATACAAAATGAAAAGATCTAATAGCAGAAAAGGATGCCATTATGATAATGCCTGTATTGAGTCTTTTCATTCAATTTTGAAAAAAGAACAAGTGAACAATGTTCAATACTTGGATTTTGAAAGCGCAAAACTAGACTTATTTATATTTATCGAATCATGGTATAACCGTAAAAGAATTCATGGCTCTATTGGTTATATTACTCCACAAATGAAAGAGGATTTAGTAAAGAGAATAATTTAATAAAAATATGTCCAAATTATTGACCTAAGTCCAACTATATCTTTGTCATGTACAAGTTCTTTTAGCATACCTCCCAAATATGTCCAAAATCTACTTGGACTTGATATCTCATGGGAATTTCAGGAACTCCTGCATACTGTCTATTATGAATAGACTTCGGTAAGTTATAGCCTTTTCTTAATTTTTTAACATACCACCTCAGAGTCCTATCTTTAAAATCTAACTCGCCATATTTTTCTTTCAGCCAATAGCTAATCTGAGCTGCTGATATATCATTAAATTTATTTATCCATGAAACTATATCTTTCCTAATAACATCCAAATTTTTTGCTCTATTTTTAGAGATTTCAAGTGACTGAGCATACTCGCTCGGCGTCATATTCCAATACTTTCATACTGTTTATAGTTAATATTCATTATTCATCTACTTAAGCCTTATTCAATACTTTACTTTTAAGTTCATGTATTCCAGCAAACATTTTCCATCCCTTCATTTGCTATCATGCCTGAGAAATAACTCTGTTATTTTGTCAGAGAGAGAAGTATTTTTAAATTGTACTGTAAATATTATCCTTGTTGTTTGCTGAAATTTTTCCATTTTATTTTGCTATTAACGCTTGTTTTCTAAAAAGTAAATATTACCATTGTAAAACGTACATTTTTAGGAATAAAAATAACATTAAGAAAAAAACAAGTAAAATACTAAAATTACTTGCGTTTAATTCATAAGTTAATACGTTTAAAGGAAAAACTATTCGCATAATTAAAATAATATGGCAATATATTATTCAAAGGTAGTTAAATAGTTACAATAGTTAACCATCATACCATATTTTACAAAAATTATATTAATTGGTGTTATAATCAAGATAAAAAGTTGTGTTTTAACATAATTGATTCAGAATAAACTCGAATTATAAGATTAATATGAAAAGTTATAAAATAAGAACAGAACTTTAGTTACAACATGTCAATATAAAGTAATTGTAAGTTACAAAATCAAAAGTATTTATTGCCTAACTCCAATGTCTTTAGACTGTATAAGTGTTTAGTTCTTTTAGAAGCTGTAAATATGACAATAATAATTATCAAGGCGGTGAACGTGTATTGGTGTGCATAATAACAGAAGTCATACTATATATGAAATAAAATCTAATGTGATTTGGGTAACAAAATATCGATATAGAGTATTGAATAAACCAATTGCTTGAAGATTACGAGAACTAATAAAGCAAGGGTGTGAAGCAAAAAATATAACTATTGTTAGAGGAAGTATTGGAAAATATCATGTTCATATATTAATAGAATGTTCTCCGGACATTGCACCCAGTAAGATTGTGCAGTATTTAAAGGGAAGATTATCAGGACTTATATAAATGAATTTACAGAATTAAAGAAAAGATAGTAGGAACAACATTTGAGGACAAGAGGATATTTTTGGTGCAACAGTAGGCAGAAACTATTAAAAGGTATATAGAAAGCCAAGAACTTAGTGATAAAGAAAATATATTTAAAATAGAACAATAAAGAGTTTAAGTCATCCTCTGTAGGTTGCTTCAGCTAATGGTCTTTTAGAAGGATTAATACTTAAAGAGCGATAACTTTTAGTCTAAGGTATTTATACCCTAAATTCACCTACTTTAGTAGGTTAGTAGTTTAATTACAAATAACAGTATTATTGAGTAAATTCGTGAGATGAATTGTAAAATGTGAATTCTTAAACAATTTATAAGCTAGAAAATCAGAGTTACATATAAATAAAGGTGGGAGAATAAGAATGGGGATTTTATTTAATGATGTTTTAGAAGGATTAAAAAACATAGATGATAATTGGATTGTGTTTATAAAAGATAATCAAAGAGATCTAAAAATGTCTTACTCAATGATATATGATAAATCTTTACATGCCTTATCATTTTTACAATCAAAAGGTGTTAAGCGTGGAATGGAGGCAGTATTTCAAATAAGCAATCAAGAAGATTTTGTAGTTATGTGTTGGGCATGTTTAATGGGAGGAATTGTACCAGTGCCTCTAAATGTTGTGTCAAACTATGAACAAAAAATGCAGTTGCTGAGAATTTGGAGCATTCTTGAAAATCCATTTATTCTAACAGATAATAAAACATCAGTTAATATATTAGATTTTCTAGAGGAAAATGCAGAAAAAGAGGTATGTAAAGAAATACAGTCAAAACTAGTATTATTTAATAATTTTGAAAATGAATTATATAAAGAAGCTGTATTATATAAACCTTTTCCTGAAGATACAGCGTTACTTCTTTTTTCATCGGGTTCCACTGGTGAACCAAAAGCAGTAATAATAACTCATGAAAATTTAATTATTAATACATCATCAATTAAAGAAGAATTGGATATAAATGATATTAGCGGTTGTTGTCTAAATTGGATGCCTCTTACTCATGTTGTAGGTCTTGTTCTAATGCATTTTACATCGATAGTAGCAAAAATGAATCAGGTAATTATGCAGCCTAGTCTATTTGTTACAAATCCCGTATTATGGTTAAAAAAAGTAGATGAGTATGAAGCAGTTATGTTATCTATGCCTAACTTTGGAATGAAGCATGTAGTTGAAAAAGTGAAAAATAATTTAGATCAAACTATCGATTTGTCTAAAATTAGAATTATTTATGATGCAGGAGAACCTATTTCAATAAATATATGTAATGAATTTTTGGAGGATTTGGAAAAATATAACTTGAATAAAAATTCAATTGTACCATTGTTTGGAATGACAGAAGCAACTATAGGTATAACAGCAGCTAAAGTTGGAGAATCGATAAATGTTCTATATATAGATAGAAGAAATATTGAAATTGGTGACCAAATTATTGAACTTGATTCCAATGACGATAATGCATTACCATTTGTTGATTTAGGTAAAACTTTTTCTTGTTGTAAAATTAGAATATGTGATAGAAAGAATAATTTATTTGAAGATGATACAGTAGGATATATTCAGATAAAAGGAGGAGCAGTAACAAAGGGATATTATAAGAATGAAGAGGCAACTAGTTCAAGTATTTCTAATGATGGATGGTTGATAACAGGTGATTTGGGATTTATTCGTGATGGAAGTCTATTTGTTACTGGAAGAGAGAAGGACATCATTTTTAGTAATGGACAAAACTTTTATCCATATGATATTGAAAGAGTAGCTGCAACGGCAAAAGGTGTTAATGGAAGAAAAATTGTTGCATCTGCCATAAATGATATAAAGCTTCAAAAAGAGGGGATAGGAATTTTTGTTCAATATGATGGTGATATATATGATTTTATTAATATTATAAAAAATATCAAAGAAATTATTAATGAAAACATAGGATTAGAAATTAGTGATATTGTTCCTATTGAAACAATTCCTCAAACAGTATCAGGAAAGGTTTGGAGACATAGATTAGGGAAGATGTATAACAGTGGAGAGTTTACATCTATATCACAAGAAATTGAAGAAATTTTACTCAAAAATAATATGAAAGTAGATAAGAAAAATGTTAAAACAAATGATGAAATAGAAGAACGACTGTTAAATATATGGAAAAGAGTATTAAATAATGAAGAGATAGATGTCTGCTCAAGCTATTTTATGCTTGGAGTTAACTCAATCACTATGATGGAAGTATGCAGCATTATTCAGTCTGAATTTAGGGTTGATGTTGATATTAGTACTTTATTTGAATGTAAAAATATTAGAAATTTATCTAAAGTTATAAAAAATAAAGGGACCGTATCAAGTCAAATGATATGCCCGAGATTAGAAGCTAATGTTGAAAATACGTATGGAAAATTCCCCCTTACAGAAGTTCAAACAGCTTATTTAGTAGGGCGCGACGAAAGATATGAATTAGGAGGAATTTCAACTAAAGTTTATATTGAATTGAGGACAAACCTTGATATTTCTAAATTAAATAGAGCGCTACAAAAAGTAATTATAAAGCATGATATGATGAGAACTATTTTTACTGGAAACAAGCAACAAATATTAGAGGAGGTTCCGGAGTATCTTATTGAAATTGAAAATTTAAATGGATTAGAGGATAGTAAAATTCAAGAAAGATTAATTGAAGAAAGAAATAGAATATCGAGTTATATTTTTTTAACGGAAAAATGGCCTCTTTTTGAATTTAAAGCAATAAAGTGCGATGAAAATACACATTATTTATTAATAGGGCTAGATATGATGATTCTAGATGCAGATAGTATTGCTAATGTAGCTGCAGAATTAATGAGATTTTATGATAATGAAGAATTAAACTTTAATAAAATTAAGTTTTCTTTCAGAGATTATATTTTAGGTTATAAAAAAATTAAGAACTCTGCTATTTACGAGAGAGATAAAAAATATTGGATGAACAAATTACACGGCTTTCCATTGGCACCTAATTTACCAACTAAAGTAGATGTATCTGAAATAGAAAAACCAATTTTTAAACGCGTAAAAAAAATAATTGATCAAGAACGATGGGAAAAGCTTAAAAATCAAGCAATGCTCCATAATGTAACACCTTCTGCAGTATTGTGCACAATATACCTAGAAATATTATCGTTGTGGAGTAATCAACCTAAATTATCAATTAGCTTAACAGTTGCAAATAGATATAAATTTAATGAAGACGTTGAAAAACTAATAGGTGATTTTACAGCAGTATTACCAGTAGAGGCAGACTTTAATGATAATAATACATTTTGGAACAAAGTAAAAATAATTCAAAAAACAATTATCAAAGGACTTGAACATAGGAGCTATGAAGGTGTGGAATTTATACGTGAATTATCTAAATTAAATAATTATGGGAATAAAGTTGTTATTCCAGTTGTTTTCACAAGTCTATTATCAAATGACATATGGAACAATTGGGGGAGAATAGGTGAGATTAATTATGCTATTACGCAAACTTCCCAGGTATATTTAGATTATCAAGCTTCGGAAATAAATGGACAGTTAATGATTAATTGGGATTATGTATCAAATTTACTAGAAGATGATATGGTAGAAGACATGTTCAATAAATATACAGATAGAGTAATTTCCATCTGTGATGAAATTGAGAGTGAGAGTTTCAATGCTGTATCTAGTAAAAGCAGAGCTGAAATTGAAAAATATAATAATACAAAAGAAGAAATTGAACTCAGCTTATTACATGAATTATTTGAAGAACAAGTTAAGAAGAATCCAGATAATATAGCAATTATAAATGACAATGATGTATTAACTTACAATGAGTTAAATGAAAGGGCAAATAAAGTAGCAAGAAAACTTAAAGAATTAGGGGTCAAAAATAATGATTTAATCAGTGTTTTTGCTGAAAGATGTAAGGAGTCTATTATTAATATTTTAGGAATATTAAAAGCAGGCGGTGCATATGTTCCAATTGATCCACAGTATCCAAAAGAAAGAATAGATTATATTTTAGAACAAAGTAACTGTAGTGTAATGCTTGAGCCAGATTTTTATTTAGAAAATAAATTAGATATGTATTCAGGTGAGAATCTAGAAAATAGCATTACAATTACTAATATTGCTTATGTAATCTATACTTCAGGAAGCACAGGAAAGCCGAAAGGTGTTGTTATTACTCATGGAGCAGCATCCAATACTATACTTGATATTAACCGCAAATATCAAATAAGTGAAAAGGATAGAATACTTGGAATATCATCAATGTGCTTTGATTTATCAGTGTATGACATTTTTGGCGCATTGTCATCAGGTGCAGCTTTGGTACAGATACCAGATCAAAGGGATGTAGCAAATATATACGAAGTCATTAAAAAGCATAAGATTACGATTTGGAATTCTGTTCCAGCTATTATGGATATGATGATTCAACATATAAATGGTAGCATTTCATATGATGATGTTAAGGAAGTAAAGAATGAAGTGAGTCATAATGAGGAAATAGAAAAACGTATTGAAGGTAAAGAAAAATATTATTGGTCACCATCAGTGGAATGGGATGAAGAATTTCATGTTAATGATTATGTATATATTGATTCTGAAATGTTAAAGATATTTCCTAAGTTTTATTTCTTTATGAAAAAAGGAAGGATACTAGAAGAAATTCACACTAATTTCTCGGAAGTAGATAATGATAAGCTGAAGGAATTTGTTCAGGAATTAATTAATCAGGGGGCACTTGTATCAACTATAAACAACCCTCATGATGTATTTAAAGTGCAGGAAAAATTATTTAATAATAAGTATGATGAGAATATTAAATTTAACCCGCAATTATATGAAAAATTTAAGAGAAAACAATTAAATAGAAAATTTAGTGATGCAAAAGGGGAAAAGGTACAACTAGTTAAGAATTACAAATTCCCTAGTTATATTGAAGATAGATATTCTCATAGAAAATTTAATGAGAATGAAAAAATACCATTTGAATATATTTCACAACTTTTATCTGTTTTTATGCAAAAAAGAGTTAATAATGATATTAGATACTATTATCCTTGTGCAGGTGGATTATATCCAATAGATGTATTTCTTTATGTAAAAGAAAATAGAGTTGAGAATTTAGAAGAAGGAATTTACTATTATAGTCCAATTGACAATAGCTTGTATATGGTAAATAGGGAGTGTCAAATAACAGATGAGGCTCAGTACTATACAAACAAGTCAATATTTAACTCATCTGCTGTTAGTATATACATGATATATAATGCAGAAGTAACAATGCCTAAGTATGGAGGTTCTGGATACCTTTATGCTTGTATTGATACGGGAATTATGGTTAGCAATATGGTGCATGTTGCAGAAATGCTTAATATAGGTACTTGTTCTATTGGTTATATGAACTTTGATAATATAAGGGATTATTTTAAACTAAATCATAATCAAGTATTAATACATGCTGTTGAAATTGGATTGAAAGAAAATGTAAATGTTAAGGAAATTGGATTTGATGAAAGGCAATTAATTGAAACACAATTTAACTTAAAAACATTTTCTAATAGAATCGCTATGAAAAATGAGTTAGTAAGAAAAGAATTAGCAGTTACTAATACAGAAGATATAAAGAAAAATGATAATAGCAGTTTGCGTTTAGTTTTACTTAGTGGAGATTGGATACCATTAAGTCTTCCTAAAAAAATCAAAAATAATTTTAAAAATGCTAAAGTTATTAGTTTAGGTGGAGCTACGGAAGCAGCTATTTGGTCTATTTTCTATCCTATTGAAGAAGAAAATAACAAATGGAAGAGTATACCTTATGGTAAACCATTAGCCAACCAAGAATTTTATGTATTAGATTATAAAGGTAATTTGTGTAATATTGAAGTTCCTGGTGAATTATATATAGGTGGCGTAGGTTTAGCAAAATGTTATATGAATGATATTAAAAAAACAAATGAATCATTTATAAATCATCCTATGTTTGGAAGAGTTTATAAAACTGGTGATTATGGAGTAATGACAAGGGATGGAGTTATAGAGTTTCTTGGAAGAAAAGATCAACAAGTGAAAATTAGGGGATATAGAATTGAGCTTGGGGAAATTGAAACTTGCATAATTAAGTATCCAGAAATTAAAAATGTAGCAGTTGTTGATTATATGGATAAAGGCGGAAAAAAATATTTATGTGCATATGTTGTATCTGATAAAAAAGTTAATACTCAAAGTTTAAGAGAATTTGTATTAAAAGAGTTACCAGAATATATGTTGCCAGTATTCTTTATTCAAATTGAAACTATACCTTTGTCGGATAATGGTAAAGTAAATAAAAAATCACTTCCTAAACCTGATGTTAGTAAGAAAGAAAATAAAGAATTACTAAAACCAAGAAATGAATTAGAAGAAAAAATATTAGGTGTATGGAAAGAGGTGCTTAGGTTAGATTCCATTGGCGTAAATGAAAATTTCTTCGATGTAGGTGGTGACTCAATGCTTCTGTTAAATGTATATTCAAGAATCAATCAAATGTATCCTAAAATTCTTAAAATAACTGATTTATTTACAAGTACATCTATTTCTAAGCTAGCAGAATTTTTAAATAATAAGATTGCAATAAATAAGAAAAGAGTAAAGGTACAAGCTATAGAATTACCACGAGAATACTTTGTAGAAAGAGAAAATATTAAAGGAAATTCAGCATTTAGTTTTACAATTGATGCAGCACTAACAAGTAATTTGAAAAGTGTTTCAAATAAGGAAACTATAAGAATCGAAGATTTATTAGCTGCATTTTATATTTATACAATAAATCAAATTTCAGGAGTAAATAGGATTAATGTTCAAACAATTCTTGAAAGCAAGAATACAATACATTCTATAAAAGTAGATTTTGAGAAATTAACAAAATTTGATCAGTTGCTTGGTATAGTAAAGGAAAAAAGTTTAACAGATAAATATATGATTAATGACATAAATACAATTGAGATAATAAAAGATAATACATCAATTATACCAGTGTTTTTGAAAAAAAATTTGTATAATAGCAGCATTAATTTAGTGGAAGTTTATGATTATATACTCGTTATAGACGAACATGATAATAAAATAGAGTTTATATGTGAGTATAATGAAGGAAAATTAAAAGCTGAAAAGGCAAAGGAGATTATTTACAATTACTTGCGATTAATAAACGCATATGTTGAGAGAGTTTAGTGAAAATTTTATGGAGTTGATGATAATTGAAGAAGATAGCACTTGTATTCCCTGGTCAGGGTTCACAGTATCAAGGGATGGGACAAGATCTTTATAATAATAATAAAATAGTACGTGAAATATTTGAAGAAGCAAGTGATATGATTGGATTGGATATGAAGAAGCTTTGCTTTGAAACTAATTTAAGCGAACTTACTCAGACAAAGAATTCGCAACCAGCTATTTTTACTACATCCTATGCAGCATTTAAGGTTTTCATGAAAGAAGGATTAGAACCTTCTTTCATGGCTGGCCATAGCTTGGGTGAGATTACAGCTTTAACCTGCTCAGGAGCAGTTTCTTTTAGTGATGCAATACAGTTGATACGGGCGAGAGGACTTATTATGCAAAAAATAGCAGAACAGTCAATAGGAAGTATGATAGCAGTAAAAGGAAGTAATATAGATACTATTGATAAATTATGTAAGGAATACTCAATGAACGAAAAGATAGCAAGTATAGCAAATTATAATTCTACTAAACAGATTGTCATATCTGGAGATAAAGATACAGTAATGCAAGTAGGTGAAGCTATAGAAAAAAGTGGAGGTAAATATACACAAATAAATGTTAATGCTCCATTTCATAGCTTTTTAATGAATGATGCAGTAGGAGAATTTGAGAATGAATTAAAAAAGTATACATATAATGACATTAAGTTTCCAGTTGTATCTAATGTTACAGCAAAACCTTATAATAATTCAAATGAGATTATTAAGATATTATCAAAACATCTTGTTAGTCCAGTTCTTTGGAAAAATACAGTAGATTATTTTGATGAAAATGGTGTTAAGTTTGTAATTGAACTTGGACCTAAATATGTGTTGAGAAATTTGATTAGAAATAGTACTAGTCAAATTAGTGCTTTTTCTTATGATGATTCCAATGATATATCTAATTTAATAGACGTTGTTGAAGAATATACAGGAAAGCCATCAGCAATATTTGAAAAACAAAATAAATTAAGAAATTTATTAAAAGATTGTATTGATCGAATCACAGATTTATATCTTAATAAACAGAAGAGTTCATCAAATAATTTGAGAGAGGGAGATAATTACAATAAAAAAATGACGGTTGTAACATTATGCTTGGCAAATGCTATTTCTGTTCCTAATAAGAATTTTAATGAACAAGAATATGAAACTGGTGTTTTAGAGCCATATAAAAAGATTAGAAAAATGCAGGCAGTTATTGAAAGAGAGAATAGAGAACCGAATAAAGACGAAATAGAAGAAGCTTTAAAAATGCTTTTTTCGGTATTTAATACAAAGAACGTATTAATTGATGAACAAGAATTAAGATTTAAAAAAATATATGATAGATTAAGTCAATTGAACTAAAGTTTTAATAAAATCAGTTATCAGAATAAAACAATTCCGAGTAAAAATTTTAAAGAGAGGAAGTAGATTTGGATGGATTTTCTAAGCCTTTCCGATATAGTAAATGATAATAAACTAAATATAGAAATTAATGAATTAGATTCAAAAGATATTGCTATAATTGGAATATCTGCTAAATTACCTATGGCAGATAATGCCTCTACATATTGGAAAAATATATTAAATAAAGTTGAGAGTATAAAAGAATTTCCTGTTGGAAGGAGAAAAACTACAGATAAGTATTTAAGATTGAAAGGATTAGAAGCAGGTAAATTAATGTATTATGATGCTGCATTCTTAGACGAAGTTGATGAGTTTGATCCAAAACTATTTCACCTTTCGCCTAAAGAAGCTAAATTAATGGATCCAAGACAGAGGATTTTTTTGCAACAAGCATGGAATGCTATTGAAGATGCAGGATATAGTATAGATGAATTAAAAGGAAAGCGAGTGGGAGTATATTCAGGATTCAGCAATCTTGGAGGAGCAACATATCTTGATATGTTGACTGATATTGATCCAAGTTTGAGTGAAGTGTCACTTTCAGGAAATTTACAAGCCATTATTCCTAGCAGAATATCATACATGTTAGATTTTAAAGGGCCAAGCATGGTCGTAGATACAGCATGCTCTTCATCTCTAATATCTGTTCATTTAGCTTGTCAAGCCCTTCGTAATAAAGAATGTGAATCTGCTATAGTAGGTAGTGTTAGATTGCATTTATTACCTTTAATAGAAGAATACAAAATTGGATTTGAATCTAAAGATGGAAGAACAAAAGCCTTTGATGATTCAGCCACTGGAACAGGTCTTGGTGAAGGTGCAGTTTGTGTTATATTAAAACCCTTACAAAAAGCAAAAGCAGATGGCGATCATATTTATGCAGTTATTAAAGGAACTGCAATAAACCAGGATGGAAATTCAATTGGAATAACAGCACCTAATGCAGATGCACAAGCAGATGTTATAGAAAGAGCATGGAAGGATGCGGGTGTTTCAGCAGAAGATATATCCTATATTGAAGCACATGGTACAGGTACTATATTAGGCGATCCAATTGAAATTGATGGAATTAGCAAGGCCTTTTCTAAATATACATCAAAAAAACAATTTTGTGCAATTGGATCGGTGAAAAATAATATTGGACATTTATATGAAGCATCGGGACTTGCATCAGTCATAAAATGTATATTTGCATTAAATGAAAAGATATTACCGCCATCTATAAATTATAAATTACCTAATAAGTCTATTGATTTTTATAATTCTCCAGTGTATGTAAATGTTAAACCGAGAGAATGGGAGGGAGAGGAGAAAAAGAGAATTTGCGGAATTAGTTCTTTTGGTTTTAGTGGAACAAATTGTCATATAATTCTTGAAGAAGGAGATACTCAGAAAGAAGTTTTTAATGAAGTATTAAAAGACAGCTACCTATTAGTGTTATCAGGAAAAAGTAAAGAGATTTTGAAAGAATTGGCAAATAGATATTTAAAAGATTTTAATAATATTAAAACGCAAAATCCAATGGATGTTTGTTTTACAGCATCAGTTGGAAGAAATCACTATAAGCATAGATTAGGTATTATATTCTCTAATTATGATCAATTGAGAGAAGTATTAAAGAAAATAGTAGAAATACCTTTTGAAAAAATAAATGATAACAATATTTATTACAATGTCATAGAAAGAAAAAATAATATAAATAACAGTAATTCTGATGAACAAGAGTCAAATATTTTAGATACTGAAAATTTAAATAAAGTTGACTTAAATACTGAATGCGAAGAAAAGAAATTACAAATAGTTGCAATTGCTTATGTAAATGGTAAAGAAATACAATGGGAAGATTTATATAGCTCAAGCAAGAGAAAGAGAGCAAAACTACCTTCTTGGGTTTTTGAACAAGGTCATTACTGGATTGATATTCCGGATGTTTTAAAGGAAAAGGAAACCGAAAATAAGCAATACTTAAAACCAGAGGAGACAGAGGCAGTTTTACTTCAAGGTAGATCAGATGGAGCCTATACAGCAACAGAGAGAAAACTTGGTGCAATTATAAAGAAAGTAATGGAATATGATAAGATAGATATTTATGATAATTTTTATGAATTTGGTGGAGATTCTATTTTAGTTACGAAGTTCTATTCAAAAATTGCTGAATATTTTCAGATAAATCTTACAATCGCTGATATATTTTCATATCCATCAATTGCATTGCTATCAAAATATATTGATGAATTAGTATTAAATGAGCATGGCAAAAAGCAGGCTATTTTTAATATTACTAATTCAAATAAAGAAGTGGAAAGTGAAATTGCTATCATAGGTATAGCAGGAAGATTTCCATTGGCGGAAAATATAGATGAATATTGGGATAGTATTTGTAGTCAAAAAAATTGTATATGTGAAATTCCAGAAAATCGAAAAACAGATTTGAAAAATTACTTGCGCCAAATTGGATTAGACGAGAAAATAGTTCAATATGTAAAAGCAGGTTATTTAGGAGAAGTAGATAAATTTGATTATGAGTACTTTGGAATATCGTTAAAAGAAGCAACACTTATGGACCCTATTCAAAGAATGTTTTTAGAAGTTATTTATGAATTGATTGAAGAAGCAGGTTATGGTGGCAAGAGACTAGTAGGAAGCAATACTGGCGTATTTGTTGGATACACAGAAGATTATATTTTTAATTTTAGAAGATTTGTATATGATTCAGATCCTTCATTAACTCAGGTGGCACTATCAGGAAATTTAAGTTCTATTATTTCAGGAAGAATTTCTTATGCCTTAGATTTAAAGGGTCTAAGTATGGTTATTGATACAGCCTGTTCATCTTCTTTAGTAGCATTAAATACAGCTATAAAAAGTTTAAGAAATGGTGAGTGTGAATCAGCAATTGTGGGTGGTGCTAAAATGAAGTTGGTTCCACTTTATGAACCTGAAGGTAATGTTGGTGTTGAGTCTGCACACTATATGATTAGAGCATTTGATGATGATGCAGATGGATTAGTAGAGGGAGAATCTGTTTGTGCAGTAATGTTAAAACCTTTGAAGCAGGCAATTGCAGATGGTGATAATATTCATGCTGTTATAAAGGGCAGTGCAGTAAATCAAGATGGTACTGGTATGGGAATCATGGCACCAAGGGCAGAAACTCAAAGCAAGGTTATTATTGATGCTTGGAAAGATGCAGGAATTAACCCATCATCAATTACATATATTGAGGCTCATGGAACTGGGACCAAGTTGGGAGATTTAATAGAATATGAAGCATTAAAAAAGGCATTTAAATTATATACAAATAATAAGCAGTTTTGTGCGATTAGTTCTGTAAAAAGCAATGTTGGGCATTTATATCAAGCTTCAGGAATTGCTAGTTTAATAAAGGCAGTTCTTTCCTTAGAAAATAAAAAGATGGTACCAACATTAAATTTTGATAGACCAAATAGATTAATCGATTTTGAAGAATCAGCTTTATATGTAAATGAAATGCTAAGAGATTGGGATACAGAAGAATTACCAAGAAGATGCGGTGTTAGCTCTTTTGGTTTAAGTGGGACTAACTGCCATGTTGTGTTAGAAGAATATGATGAAAAAGTAAATAACTTACCTAGCGAAGGATTTAATGTTGTAACTATTTCTGGAATGAATGAAGAAGTCCTACAAAATCTTATAATAAAGTATCAAAAGTTTATAAGCAAAACTAAAAATATTAATATGGAACACCTTAGTTATACAACAAATGTAGGAAGAGGACATTATAATGAAAGATTAGCATTTATAGTAAGAGATAAAGATGATTTTAAGACTAAGTTGTCACAAATATCATTAAGCAATTGGAAAGAAAATACTATAGAGAATGTATTTTATGGAAAAGTAAGTGAGAAAGTAACTATTCCAAATAATATTAATGAATTTTTAAGAAATTCTAATAATGAAATAATAAAAAAAATAGCAAATTTAAAATCAGATGAACTTTTAGATAAAGTAATTTTACAAGAGATTTGTGCTCTATATGTAACAGGTGTTGATATTGATTGGAAAAATTTATATAAAGAAAGTAAAAGAAGCGTAATTTCATTACCAACTTACCCGTTTATGCGAAAGAGATGCTGGTTTCAACCGAAGAAAAGAAAAACAGGGAATTTAGAAGTAGACGATGTAGAAATAATAAATGATTACGAAATATTAGAGTTACAAGAAAAAGATAATAAAGCAAAAAAAATATCAGATATTTCTAAAGTAAAGCAAAAAGATTATAAGAATGATGTTGAAAGTACAATTATTAAAGCTTTTGAAGATGTAATAAAAGTTGATAGAGTAACTGTAGAGGATAATTTTTTTGAACTTGGAGGAAACTCTTTAAAAGCAACAATGCTAGCCTCTAAAGTATATGAGCTATTAGATGTATTAATTCCATTAAGTGATATTTTGTCATATCCAACAGTTGGAGACTTAGCAGAACATATTAAAGATTTAATAGAAGGTATTTCACAAAATGACATGCAGAAAATTCAGCTGCAACCAGAACAAGAATTCTATGATTTATCATTAAAACAATTTGATCTTTGGTTATCAGCACAGGTTTATCAGGAATCTAGCGTGTTGAACATTACATGGGCAAGTACACTTTATAATTTTGATATTTCAATATTATATAAGGCATTAGAAGCAGTTGTTAATCGTCATCCAATTATGAAAGTGCAAATAGAAGTACAGGATGGGGTACCAAAACAAACAAGTAAAAATTGGAGGGGCTTGAAAAATGTATATCGATATATTGATATTAGTGAAGAAGATAATGCAAATGAAATGATAATGAAGATTGTACAAACAGAAGTCTCTAAACAGTTTGATTTAGAAAACGAACCGTTAATACGCATAACTGTAGCCAAAATAGATGAAACCAAACACGCACTTGTATTTGTAATTAGTCACATTATTTCAGATAGGTGGTCACTTGATGTTATAATGAACGATTTAAAGGAATATTATAAAGCATTTAGTTTGGATATAGAACCGAAAGTAGAAGCAATATCAGTTAAATATTCTGATTTTTCAGCATGGTATAGAAATAAAGTTGAAAGATGTAGGGAGGAATTTAAAAAGTATTGGGATAATGTCCTGCATGGACCTTTACCAGTTTTAAATATAAGAACAGATTTTAAACGTCCGTTAATAAAAGGGCAAAATGGTAGAAGTTTAAACTTTAAATTAAATAGCCTAGTTATGAATAAATTGAAAAATGTTGCAGACTTAAATCAGGGAACAATGTTTATGAATGTTCTAACAGGTGTATATACGCTTTTACATATGTATTCAGGACAAAATGATATTATTGTTGGAATAAACACATCAGGTAGAGAACATCCAGAATTACGAAATCAAGTTGGATATTATGTAAATGTATTGCCACTTAGAATAGATGTAAATATCAATGAGACCTATACACAATTATTCAAAAGAGTAAGAAATGTTACATTAGGGGCTCTTGAACATCAAGATTATCCATTTCTTTCAATGCTAGATAATGAAGCTATTATTAGAGATTCAAGCAGATCTCCTATATTTGATGTCTTGGTTCAGTATATTAATGATTCTAATAATACAGATTGTATAGTAGATAATGCTAGAATTGAAGAAATAGAATATGATTCTTTAGAAAGTAAATATGATTTGATATTTAACTTTATTGAGAGGGAAAATGAAATAATGTTGCAATTAGAATATAGTGATAGTCTTTTTAAGGAAGAAACAATTAATAGAATGATAAGAAGATTAAATAAAATTTTAGAGGAATTTTCTAAAAATCAACATTTGTCTATTGATAAGTTAAAAATAGAGGATGTTGTAGATAATATTTCTTTGATTAAGAGAAAAAGGGGATAGGGCATTATGGAATTTGAAAGCTCATATTTTCAAAAGCACATGTGGCTAGAAGATAATAAGTTTAATGTGAAAGAAATAAATGATGGAGAATGGTCTACTTATTATAATATTCCATTAATATTTAAAGTTAATGGAATATTAAATGCTGATTTTATAAGAAAAACTCTCAAGAGTTTATCAAATAAACATGAAATATTAAGGACAAATATCCTAATGAAGGATGAAAAGGTTATTCAGGATATTAAAGACGAGGTAGAACCAATACTAGAAATGGAAGATTGGTCAAATGAAAATAAAACCGATGAAGATGTGATCACATATTTAAAAGAAATGAATGAAAGAGCTTTCAAAAAAGGGGCTGATAATCAATTATTCAAAAGTTTTTATTTAAAAGTAAATGATAAAATTTCTTTTTTCTTAGTCACAATACATAATTGTATTTGTGATAATGTATCAAAAGATATTTTGAAAAAAGATATTATAAATTTTTATACGGCTCTTGAAAATTGTGAAGAGGCAGAGTATGAGGAAGTTATGCTACAATATGCTGATTTTTCGGAATGGCAGCATGAATTATCTGATGAGATACTTGAAAAACATATTATGTATTGGAAAAGAAAATTTAAAAATGAAATACAACCATTAGTATTGCCTACTGATTATGGAAAATCAGAAAATAATAGTTATAAGCTAAACGAATTTACAACTATATTAGAAGAAAGTTTGATAAAAAAGATAAATAAACTTCATTTGGAATATAGCTTCAGTAATAGAGATATATTTTTGTCTGTTTTTAAAATTTTAATGATGAAATATTTAGGCGAAAAAGAAATTTCTTTTGCTACAAGCGTAACCAAAAGAATTAATGATGATTTATTAAATACAGTTGGACCAATATCAAATTTAGTGTTATTAAGTGATGAGTTAGATGAAAAGTCCACTTTTGTTGAAATTGTTAAACAAGTAAGTCAGACGTATAAGGAAGCAGAAGAACATAGTATTATTCCTTTCGAAAAGTTAATAACAGAAATTAGCGATGATGTAAACTTAACAGATTTAATAGATATTATTTTTAATTATACGAAAGATGAAGATGCAACAAGTCAATCAAAATTTGAAGAAATTGAAATGAATATGGGATGGGGGAAGTATGGTTATAACATTCTAATTAAGGAAGATAAATTTCAGACAAAATTATATGTAACATACAATGCATATTGTTATAATTCAGTAACAACAAAACAGTTAGCAAAGAATTTTATTACCTTAATTGAAATATTAGTAGAAAATCCTGATAAGAGAATTAATGAAATTAATGTAATAAATGAAGAAGAAAAAGAAAAGATTTTAAATGAATTTAATGATACTACAGTTTTATATTCAAGTGATAAATCCGTTGTAAATTTGT
>Ga0209281_1001024_pt1 | contig 21573 bp, 19 predicted proteins | sample MedtruBG_FD_187514 | JGI IMG/M metagenome (GOLD analysis project Ga0209281, IMG submission 187514) | Root nodule microbial communities of legume samples collected from California, USA - Medicago truncatula BG (SPAdes) (version 2) | ecosystem: Host-associated > Plants > Roots > Nodule | place... | reverse complement strand
GCCAGCGTTCAATCTGAGCCATGATCAAACTCTTCAATTTAAGTTTGATGCTCGTGAATTAAACTTCGTAATGAATTACGTATGTTCACTCAGAGACTTTGGTATTCATTTAGCGTCTTGCGACGTTAGAATCCATGTCACTTTGAGTGCCCACACAGATTGTCTGATAAATTGTTAAAGAGCAGTGCAACGCGGCTTTCGCTCACCGTTGCGAGGTCCCGTATAATACGTTTTCCTCGTTCAGAGTCAAGCGTTTGTTTTCGCTTTTCTCTGCCGGCGTTCATCGCTGAACCCCGCTGACCCGGCGGCTTGTGTTCCGTTGTTCCGTGTCAGTGGAGGCGCATTATAGGGAGTTCTTCGGCGGTGACAAGCGTAAATTTAAAAAAAGTTTCTGACCGCGTTTTTTTTCACCAAAAGTGTGCATATCAAGCTACTAATTGTTCTATTTGGTGTCTTTGCAACCACAATCACACTGCAGATGGCATACTTATCAGCATGAACAATTAAGGAATAAGAGCGATGCCCTTAAGCGCACAACAGCTGGCAGCCCAAAAAAACCTCTCTTATGTGCTGGCTGAGAAGTTAGCTCAGCGAATTCTGGCCGGTAAATATGCGCCGGGCAGTATCCTCCCGGGTGAAATGGAACTGGGTGAGCAGTTTGGCGTTAGCCGTACCGCCGTTCGTGAGGCAGTTAAAACCCTCACCGCCAAAGGGATGGTGCTACCACGCCCTCGTATCGGTACACGCGTAATGCCTCAGGGTAACTGGAACTTTCTCGATCAGGAGTTGCTTTCCTGGTGGATGACCGAAGAAAACGTCCATCAGGTTATCGATCACTTCCTCGTGATGCGAAGCAGCCTTGAGCCTCGGGCATGTTTGCTCGCGGCAACGCTGGGCAGTGCAGAACAGAAAGCCAGGTTGAATACCTTAATGGAAGAGATGACCTACCTGAAGAAACACTTTAACCGGGAGCGTTGGGTTGAAGTGGATATGGCCTGGCACGAACACATCTATTATATGAGTGGAAACCCTTTCCTGATCTCCTTTGCTTCGCTCTTCCATTCGGTGTATCACACCTACTTTACCGCTATTACGCAAAATGACGTGGTGAAGCTGGACTTACACCAGGCCATCGTTGATGCCATACAGGAGAGCGATGGTCAGCGGGCGTTGAATGCTTGCCAGGCCTTATTAGCTGCACCAAACCCGTAACAGGAACCACAATGACAGAAAAAAAAGCGCGCAGTATGGCCGGATTGCCATGGATCGCGGCAATGGCTTTCTTTATGCAGGCACTGGACGCCACCATCTTAAACACCGCGCTCCCCGCAATTGCTGAAAGTCTTAACCGGTCACCGCTGGCGATGCAGTCCGCCATCATTAGTTATACGCTGACCGTTGCCATGCTCATTCCCGTCAGTGGCTGGCTGGCCGATCGCTTTGGCACACGCCGGGTATTTATGCTCGCCGTATTGCTCTTTACGCTTGGCTCCCTGGCCTGCGCACTCTCAACGTCCCTGAGCGAACTGGTTATCTTCCGCGTCTTACAGGGCGTCGGCGGTGCGATGATGATGCCGGTCGCCCGCCTTGCCCTGCTGCGCGCCTATCCTCGCAGCGAGCTTCTTCCTGTACTCAACTTTGTGACCATGCCCGGACTGGTGGGCCCTATCCTGGGGCCCGTGTTGGGGGGTGTACTGGTAACATGGGCCAGCTGGCACTGGATATTCCTGATTAACATTCCGATTGGTGTCGCCGGGCTTTGCTACGCCCGCAAATATATGCCGAACTTCACGACCCCAAGGCGCAGTTTTGATATGGGCGGCTTTTTCCTGTTCGGCATAAGCCTGGTGTTATTTTCTATCGGGATGGAGTTGTTCGGTGAACGGATTGTCGCAACATGGATTGCGCTGGCAATCATCTTAGCCAGTATTGGTCTCTTTCTTCTTTATATACGTCATGCGCGTCGCCACCCTACGCCCCTCATTTCGCTTTTACTGTTTAAGACCCGAACCTTTTCCGTCGGTATTGGCGGGAACATCGCCTCACGTTTAGGCACCGGTTGCGTCCCGTTTTTAATGCCATTAATGCTGCAGGTGGGATTTGGTTACCCGGCCTTAATCGCCGGCATTATGATGGCGCCTACCGCCGTTGGCTCTATTCTGGCTAAGTCGATGGTAACGAACATATTGCGTAAGCTGGGCTACCGTAAGACGTTAGTGGGCATCACCGTGTTTATCGGGGCGATGATTGCGCAATTCTCCTTACAGTCTTCTGCCCTGCCCGTCTGGATGCTGATTCTGCCGCTGTTTGTTCTGGGGATGGCGATGTCTATTCAGTTCACGTCGATGAACACCATCACCCTTGCCGATCTGACCGACGAGAATGCCAGCGGCGGGAATAGCGTCCTGGCCGTCACGCAGCAGCTTTCTATCAGTCTGGGCGTTGCAGTCAGCGCCGCGGTGCTGCGCGTCTACGAAGGTTTTGAAGGAACCAATACGGTGGAGCAGTTTCACTACACCTTTATCACCATGGGGGTGATTACGGTGGTCTCCGCGCTGGTCTTTATGCTGTTAAAACCCAGAGATGGTCGAAACCTGATTAAAGAACGCCACCAGCCAAAACCGAACCGCGTTCCATCAGAACAGGAGTAAGCTGCAACCGCTGCTGTTGCAGGGAGGGTTGCGCCATACGATGGATCAGAACATCGATGGCCAGCTCACCCAGTTCATCTTTCGGTTGATGAATCGTCGTCAGCGGGGGTGTCATATATTGCGCCAGTTCAATATCGTCGTAACCGATCACCGCCATATCCTGTGGGACGCGCAATCCTGCCTGATACAACGCCTGATACGCGCCAAAAGCCATCGCATCATTACCAATAAATACGGCCTGCGGTCGCGCTTCCTGCTTAAGGAGTGTCTGCATCGCCTCAAAACCGCCGTTGAATTCAAAGTCACCGGTAATTTGATATCCCTCAGATACAGGCAGACCGGCACGCGCCATTGCGTCAATATAGCCTTCGAGCCGCAAACGGGCCGGCGTTTTATCCAGCGGCCCCGTAATACAGGCAATGCGGGTATAGCCTTTATCGATCAGATACTGGGTGGCCATGTCCCCTCCCAGCAGAGAGTTATCCTGAATCAAATCGCTGGTACCGTCGAAGGGCGCCCAGTCCATCATGACCGTGGGAATAGAAGGGTAGCGCTGAATAATCTCTTTCGAAGGCTGATGCGTTTCGGTGCACAGCAGCAGTAATCCGTCGACGCGTTTTTGCATCAGCGTCTCCAGATTACGGTTCATGCGCTGTTCATCGCCTTCTGTGTTGCACAGTACCAGGCTGTAACCACGTTCAAAGCAGCTGCGTTCCACGCCGCGAACAAGTTCAGAATAAAAGGGGTTGGTACTGGCGGTGATCAGCATGCCAATGGTGCGCGTCTGGTTAAGCTTGAGGCTGCGCGCGAGTGCCGAAGGGGCGTAGTTAAGATCTTTTATTGCCGCGTCGACCTTCTCCCGAATCGCTTCGCTCACAAAGCGGTCGTTATTAATGACGTGTGAGACGGTCGACGTAGAAACGCCCGCCATGCGGGCGACATCTTTCATTGTGGCCAAGCGCTACCTCTGCTGACTCAGGAATTCATCAATCTCTTTACGCCACGGAACGGAAGGCTGTGCGCCTTTGCGCGTTACGGCAATTGCCGCGGCTGCATGGGCAAAGCGAATTGCTTTATCCATGGGCTCCCCTTCAAGCAGTGCTGTCACCAGCGCACCATTAAAGGTATCACCGGCAGCAATGGTATCAATTGCTTTTACTGTAAAGCCAGGAACCCGGCGGCCTTCACCATTAACGCTGGCCCAAACGCCACGACTGCCCAGGGTAATAATAACGGTACCAATGCCCTTATCATGCAAAGCCCTGGCAGCACGCGCAGCATCGTCATCATTTTCAACACGAATATTCGTCAGCTTTTCTGCTTCGGTTTCGTTCGGGGTGATAATGTCCACCAGCGCCAGAAGCTCATCTGATAATACACGTGCTGGCGCGGGGTTAAGTACGACAGTGGTATGATTTTCATGGGCAATTTTAGCCGCAGCCAGCACGCTGTCGACCGGGGATTCAAGCTGCATCAGAAGGGCATCAGCCTGCACAATACGTTCACGCTGAGCGTTAACGCGCGCCACATCCAGCGCAGCATTGGCCCCGGCATGAATACCGATAACATTCTCACCTTCGGCATTGACGAAAATCAACGCCACGCCGGTAGATTCACCTGCCACCACGCTCACGGGCGCAATATCGATGTTATCGCTGACCAACTGTTTACGGACACGTTCACCGGTGTCGTCATCACCCGTACAGGCAATAAAAGCAATGTGGGCGCCACTGCGTCCGGCCGCAACGGCCTGGTTTGCGCCTTTACCGCCGAAAGCCACCTGATAGTGATGACCGGTGACGGTTTCGCCCGGTGTCGGAAACGATTCAAGGTTAAGAATGTGATCGGCATTGATGCTGCCAAGGACGACGAGATTGCCTGCGGTTTTCATTGTTGAGGTGTCCATCTGAGAGCGCCACCGGTTTTACCCGGTGGCGTATGCCACACTTTTCTTTTATAGGGTGTCCCTCAGGCCGCCACGGGCGACCTGAATCGCCAGTTACTGCTTAATGACCAGCTTCAGGTCAACAGGGTATTTGGCCTGAACTTTTTCGCCTTTCAGCACCTTATCTGCAGTTTGTACGCCAGTGGCGCCAATCTGCTCAGGCAACTGGGCGATGGTCGCAGCCAGTTTGCCATCATTTACCGCTTTTTCACCATCTGGCGTGCCGTCAAATCCGACAACCATCACATCAGATTTACCTGCCGTTTGCAGAGCACGCAGCGCGCCAAGCGCCATTTCGTCGTTCTGTGCAAACACAGCCTGCACGTCAGGGTGCGCGGTCAGCAGGTTCTGCATAACGTTCAGACCTTTAGTACGGTCGAAGTCTGCAGGCTGGCTGGCCAGGACGTTAAATTTGTGGGCGGCAACCGCTTGCTGGAAGCCTTCGCCACGTTCACGGGCCGCAGACGTACCGGCAATACCCTGCAGTTCGATCACTTTCGCGCCTTCACCGGCTTTCTTCGCGATATAGTCGCCAGCGATTTTACCACCCAGCACGTTATCCGATGCGATGTGGCTAACCACTTCGCCTTTGGTCGCCTGACGGTCCAGGGTGATCACGGGGATTTTCGCCTGGTTTGCCATCTTCACGGCGTTACCCACCGCGTCGGAATCGGTTGGGTTGATCAGCAGGATTTTGGTCCCGCGCACGGTCAGGTCCTGAACGTTAGCCAGCTCTTTCGCCGGGTTGTTCTGAGAATCCAGAACCACCAGGTTGTAGCCCAGTTTGTCGGCTTCTTTCTGTGCGCCATCCTTCAGTGAAACGAAGAACGGGTTGTTCAGCGTCGAGACGACCAGCGCAATGGTATCTTTTGCCATGGCGTTAGCGCTCACGGTTGCGCTCAGCGCGACCGCAGAAACCAGGGTAGCCAGTTTTTTCATGTTCATATCTAAGATGTCCTGTAGTGTCGTCAGTTACTGTTTTTTGTTGTCTACCAGTACCGCCAGCAAAATCACCACCGCTTTAACGATCATCTGGTAATAGGAGGAAACACCTAATAAATTCAAGCCATTATTCAGGAAACCAAGGATCAGTGCGCCGATCAAGGTCCCAACAATGCGACCTTTACCCCCCGCAAGACTCGTCCCGCCCAGCACTACCGCAGCAATCGCATCCAGCTCATAGCCCGTACCTGCCGTAGGCTGCGCCGATGAAAGACGTGCCACTTCAATAATGCCTGCCAGCGAGGCCAGTAGACCGCACAGGGAGTAAACGATGATTTTAACTTTGTTCACGCTGATGCCGGACAGACGCGTTGCCGCTTCGTTCCCACCCAACGCATAGATGTAACGACCCAGACGGGTATGGTGCAGCATGTACCAGGCAGCCAGGAAGACGATCCCCATAATCCAGACCGGCGTTGGGATACCCAGCGGGCGACCAATACCGAACCAGCCAAACAGATCGGCGTTATCCGTAAAGCCGGTATTTACCGGGCTACCGTTGGTATAAACCATCGTCACGCCGCGCAGTAAAAGCATCATCACCAGGGTGGCGATAAACGCCTGCACCCGGCCTTTCGCCACAATCATACCGGTCACGGCACCGATAGCGGCACCGAGTGCCAGCGCGGCGGCAACGGCCACCAGCGCGTTGACCTCAATCCCGACAATAGATGCCGCGACCGCGCCGGTGAGCGCCAGCAGGGAACCAACGGACAAGTCGATACCCGAGGTCAAAATCACCAGCGTCATCCCCACCGCCATAATGGCGTTCACGGAGGTTTGCTGAAGTATGTTGAAGAGGTTGTTAACGGTAAAAAAGTTGGGGCTCATGGTCGACACCACCGCGATCAGCACCAACAGCGCAATCAGCGATTTTTGTTCCAACAGCCATGCTTTGGTGAAATACCGGCGACCAGAAACAGCCTGGGTTGTCATCTTCTTACTCCTGATTCACGCGATTAAGCTTGCCCACAGCGGCAGCCATCAGAACTTCCTGGGTGGCCTGCTCGCGAGTGAATTCACCGCCGAGATGCCCTTCATGCATAACAATAATTCGATCGCTCATACCTAAGACTTCTGGCATCTCGGAAGAGACCAGAATGATACTCAGGCCATCAGCCTTGAACTGGTTGATTAACTGATAGATCTCTTTCTTCGCCCCGACGTCCACCCCACGGGTAGGTTCATCGAGGATCAGCACTTTCGGACGCGTCATTAAACCGCGGGCAATCGCCACTTTTTGCTGATTACCGCCGGACAGCAGGCCGATTGCCTGTTCCATCGACGGCGTTTTGACATTGAAAAGGCGGATAAAATCGCTGACTGCCTGCTGCTCATCTTTATGCTTCAGGCTACCGACGTTGTGGCTAAAGTAGCGCAGCGCGGTGAGTGACATGTTCTCTTTTACCGACATGCCCAGCACTAAGCCGTCACGTTTACGGTCTTCAGAGATATAAACGATGCCGTTCGCCAGGCCATCTTGCGGAGAGCGAGTCACCACTTCATGACCGTCGAGAGTGACATAACCGCTGCTGCGGGGCAGTGCACCGTAGAGCACTTTCATCAGTTCGGTACGACCCGCGCCCATCAGTCCCGCCACCCCCAGGATTTCTCCCTGGCGCAGCGTAAACGACACATTATCCACGCCCGGCCCGCACAGATTATCGACCTTCAGACGAACGCCACCCGGCGCTTTATCCAGGCGCGGATACTGATCTTCAAGCTTACGTCCCACCATCATTTCGATAAGCGTATCTTCAGTCAGCGTGGCCACTTCGCGTTCGGCAATAAACTGCCCGTCGCGGAAGACCGTAACGTCGTCGCAAATTTCGAAGATCTCTTTCATACGGTGGGAGATATAAACAATTCCGCGCCCTTGCGATTTGAGTTCGCGAATAACGCGGAATAAGGAGTCGGTTTCGGTATCGGTCAGCGCGTCGGTTGGTTCGTCCATGACGATGACTTTTGACTCGAAGCTCAGCACCTTGGCGATTTCGACCATCTGCTGATCGCCAATAGAGAGATCGCCTACCAGACGGTCGCTTTTGAAGCGCAGGTTCAGCTTCGCCAGCAGCTTGTCCGCTTCGGCATACATCGTTTTCCAGTCAATCTTGCCAAAGCGACCGACGAATTCACGGCCAAGGAAGATGTTTTCCGCAATGCTGAGCTGCGGGATCAGGTTCAGTTCCTGATGAATGATACCGATGCCCGCTTCCTGGGAGGATTTAGGTCCGTGGAAAGTGGTCTCTTTTCCCAGCCACAGCAGCGAACCTGCATCGCGTTGATAGATACCGGTCAGCACTTTCATCATGGTGGATTTGCCGGCGCCGTTTTCCCCCACCAGCGCCATGACGCGGCCAGGATAAACGTTAAGTGCCGCGCCAGAGAGGGCTTTTACGCCCGGGAACGCTTTATCGATCCCTTTGAGTTGCAGTAATGCGTCCATGATGGCCTCAGAAAGTGACGCCAGCACAGAGAATGATATTCGCATACGGGGAACACTCCCCGCTGCGAATCACCGCCTGACTGTCTGCGGTTTGTTGTTTGAATTGCTCGTGCGTTGTGTAACGAATTTCTATGGTATTTCCCTGGTGTTGTTGCAGTTGCTCTATGTGGCTGAGCAACGTTTCGTGGAGCTGCGGATTATGTTGTTTGATTTCCGTCGCGAGAATGGCGGTCTCTACCTGCATCTCCGCGGTCACCACACTCAGTACCTGCATAAACGAGGGAACGCCCTGCGTTAATGCCATATCGATACGTGTGGCGCTGCGCGGTACCGGTAAGCCTGCATCGCAAACCACCAGCGTATCGGTATGCCCAAGGCGGGAGATAACCGATGAGATTTCTGAGTTGAGTACCGTGCCTTTCTTCATTTTTATGCTCCACTAGCGAAACGTTTCGCTGACATGAGTTTAATCTCAACGGTGTTCAGAAAACCATCATGACGTAACAGATTTGTGATCGACGTCGAAACGTTTCGCTAAGTGAAATGCAGAGGGGATAAAGGTAAAACGGCAACCCTCAGGTTACCGTTTTTTATGTTTGCGCCCTCTCCCGTGGGAGAGGGTTGCCATGAGGGCATCAGGCAGTAAAAGAACTTAAATCTCGACCTGCGTACCCAGTTCAATGACGCGGTTAGGCGGGATCTCAAACTGATCGGGTGCACGCAGCGCATTGCGTTGCAGGAGAAGATAAAGCTTGCCGCGCAGGCGTAAATACCAGGGACGCTTGCCGATAATCAGCGACTCATGCGACATAAAGAATGAGGTCTCCATCATACGGCAGCTCAGTCCTTCCAGACCGCAACGGTGGAACACCTCCTCCACGTTCGGCGTTTCACGCCAGCCGTAGCTTGCCACCACGCGCCAGAAGGTCGGCGACAGCTGCTCGATCTGGACACGACGCACGTTGTGGACATAAGGCGCGTCTTCTGTGCGCAGCGTCAGCAGGATCACGCGTTCGTGCAGCACTTTGTTGTGCTTGAGGTTATGCATCAGCGCAAACGGAATCACGTTCAGCGCACGAGACATATAAACAGCGGTACCTGGCACACGAACCGGCGGTGATTTCTCCAGTGAGGCAATCATCGCCTCCAGAGAATTACCATGCTCGTGCATACGGCGCAGCAGACGGAATCGCTCGCTTTTCCAGGTGGTCATCACAATGAACATCACCAGGCCCAGCGTCAGCGGCAGCCAGCCACCCGAGACAATCTTGTCGAGGTTTGCCGAGAACAGCGGAATATCGATACACAGGAAACCGACCAGAATCATCCCGACAAGGAATTTATTCCAGTGCCAGTTTCGGTACGCCACCGTGGTGGAAAGAATAGAGGTCAGCACCATGGTGCCGGTCACTGCGATACCGTACGCCGCCGCCAGGTTGCTGGAGTGTTCGAAGCTGACAATCACTATCACCACGGCCACGTAGAGCAGCCAGTTAATGAACGGAATGTAGATCTGCCCGGACTCCATTTCCGAGGTATGAATGATACGCATCGGAGAGAGATACCCCAGACGAACCGCCTGACGCGTCAGGGAGAACACGCCAGAAATCACCGCCTGAGACGCGATCACCGTCGCCAGTGTGGCGAGGATCAGCATCGGCACCAGCGCCCAGTCGGGAGCCAGCAGGAAGAACGGGTTTTTGATGGCTTCAGGATGAGCGAGCAACAGCGCGCCCTGGCCAAAGTAGTTCAGCACCAGAGCGGGCAGTACTACGCTAAACCAGGCTAAACGTATAGGCAGTTTGCCAAAGTGGCCCATATCCGCATACAAGGCTTCCACCCCGGTGATGGAGAGCACGACCGCGCCCAACGCCACAAAAGAGACGACTTTGTATTCAAGGAAGAAATGCGCGGCCCAGTAAGGATTCAGAGCCTGCAGCACTTCCGGGTTGGCAATAATGCCGCGTAACCCCAGTGCCGCAAGGATCAGGAACCAGGCCAGCATAATCGGCGCAAACAGTTTCCCCACCAGCCCCGTACCGTGCTTCTGAATCACAAACAGCAGCGTCAGAACCATAATAGCCAGCGGGACAACCCAGGTTTCAAGCTGCGGTGCGATAATCTCAAGCCCTTCGATTGCCGAAAGCACCGAGATGGCAGGCGTGATGACGACCTCGCCATAGAAGAAACTGCCGCCAATCAGGCCAATAATAACCAGTACCGACGTCATTTTTGCCGACGTATTTCGCCCGGCCAGGGACATGAGCGTCAGAATCCCCCCTTCACCGGCGTTATCCGCGCGCATGACGAAAGAGAGATACTTTAAGGAAACCACCAGGATCAGCAGCCAGAAGATGAGAGACAGGAAGCCAAAGACGGCATCACGTTCAACACCAAAACCAAACTGGCCAGACAGACATTCGCGAAGCGTATAAAGCGGGCTGGTACCGATATCACCGTACACAACCCCGATAGCCGCAAGCGTTATTGCGCTTAATGATTGCTTATTATCAGTGCTCATAGACTAGTCTTTTCGTTATATAACAAATGTGTGCTTAGTCCCTTGGCCCACAAAAAGGCGCACAGTATGCACGATTATTCGCAAGATCGTACCCCTAAATGCAACCGTATTAATGTAGCGCAAAGAAAATAGCGCCGCACTTCAGTCTATTACCAGCCCATGCCGAAACGTCTATACTCGCTTCAATTAGCTGTATCGACAGCGAAAGGATGCAAAACTATTATGGCTCACTCCCACTTATTAGCAGAAAGAATTTCGCGCCTTAGCAGCGCGCTGGAAAAAGGTCTATTCGAGCGTAGCCACGCCATTCGCTTGTGCTTGCTGGCCGCGCTGAGCGGCGAAAGCGTTTTCTTACTCGGCCCACCGGGCATCGCCAAAAGTCTGATCGCCCGCAGGCTGAAATTCGCCTTCCAGAACGCGCGCGCCTTTGAATACCTGATGACCCGCTTCTCCACGCCGGAGGAGGTTTTCGGTCCACTGTCTATCCAGGCACTCAAAGATGAAGGACGTTATCAGCGTTTAACGGCAGGCTATCTTCCTGAAGCCGAAATCGTCTTTCTGGATGAAATCTGGAAAGCAGGCCCGGCGATTCTGAATACCTTGCTGACGGCCATTAACGAACGTCGTTTTCGGAACGGCGCGAGTGAAGAGAAGATCCCCATGCGTTTGCTGGTGGCCGCGTCAAATGAACTTCCGGAAGCGGACAGCAGTCTGGAAGCGCTTTACGATCGCATGTTGATCCGTCTGTGGCTTGATAAAGTGCAGGATAAGTCGAATTTCCGCTCGTTGCTGGTCAGCCAGCAGGATGAAAATGAAAATCCGGTCCCCCCTTCGCTTCAGGTAACGGATGACGAATACCAGCAGTGGCAGCAGGACATCGGCAAAATTAAACTGCCTGACGCGGTCTTTGAGCTGATCTATATGCTGCGCCAGCAGCTGGATTTATTGCCGTCAGCCCCTTACGTCTCTGACCGCCGCTGGAAAAAAGCCATACGTTTGTTACAGGCCAGCGCGCTTTTCAGCGGGCGAGAGGCCGTTGCGCCCATCGATCTTATTTTGTTGAAGGATTGCTTGTGGCATGACGCCGAAGGCATGAATCTCATGCAGCAACAGCTCGATGTTTTGATGACCGGGCACGCCTGGGGACAGCAGGCGATGTTAAACAAATTGGGGGCTATCACCCAAAGACGCCTCCAGCTGCAGCAGCAACAAAGCGATAAAACGGCGCTAAAGGTCAGTCGTTTGGGGGGGATGTTTGCCCGTAAGCCGCATTATGAATTACCCGCTGATTTGACCGGTTCCTCTCTGACATTACTGCTTCAGCAGCCGCTTAAGCTGCATGATATGCAGGTTGTGCATATCACCGTCGAACGGGACGCCCTGGCGCAATGGCTGGATAAAAGCGGCGAGATCCGGGGCAAACTGAACGGTATCGGTTTTGCACAAGTATTGAATATGGAAGTGGACACCAGTCTGCATCTTGTCATCCGCGACGTGAGCCTTCAGGGTTCACGCCTTGCGCTACCGGGCAACGCCACGGACAGCGTACCGGAGGAGATCAAGCAACAGCTGGAAGCGCTGGATACCGAATGGCATCAACAGCACACGCTGTTCAGCGAGCAGCAAAAATGTCTCTTTATTCATAGCGACTGGTTAGGTCGTATCGAAGCCAGCCTGCAGGACGTGAGCGCGCAGATTAAACAGGCCCGTCAATGCTAACGCTGGATACCCTCAATATGATGCTGGCCGTGAGTGAGGAGGGGCTGATTGAAGAAGTGATGATTACGCTTCTTGCTTCACCTCAACTGGCTGCCTTCTTTGAGAAATTCCCGCGGATTAAAAAAGCGGTTACCGACGATCTCCCGCGCTGGCGCGACAGCCTGCGAAGACGGCTCAGGGAGACGGAAGTTCCGCCAGAGTTAACCGAAGAGGTCACCTGTTATCAGGAAAGCCAGCGGCTCTCCACCTCACAATTTGTCACCCAACTGCCGCAAATCCTGACGCTGCTGGATAAGGTGCATTCCCCTTATGCCAGCCAGGCGCGTACGCTCGCGACGGATAACACTACGTTCACTCCCGCCCTGCACACCCTCTTTTTACAGCGATGGCGATTAAGTCTGGTGTTACAGGCGACGTCGCTTAACCAACAGCTCCTGGAAGAAGAGCGCGAACAATTGCTCAGTGAAGTTCAGGAACGGATGACGCTAAGCGGTCAGCTTGAAGAGGTGCTGGTCGAAAACGAGAACGCCGCTGGCCGTCTGTGGGACATGAGCGCCGGGAAACTCAAGCGCGGTGATTATCAGCTCATTGTGAAATACGGTGAATTTCTGACCCAGCAGCCGGAGCTGATGCAGTTGGCTGAACAACTAGGCCGCTCGCGCGAAGCGAAATCAGTGCCCAAAAAAGATGCTCCGATGGAAACATTTCGCACGCTGGTACGTGAGCCGGCCACGGTGCCGGAACAGGTAGATGGGCTCCAGCAAAGTGACGATATCCTGCGTTTATTGCCCACGGAACTGGCGACGCTGGGCATTACTGAACTGGAATATGAGTTTTATCGTCGGCTGGTGGAGAAACAGCTTTTAACCTACAGGCTACACGGAGAGTCATGGCGGGAGAAGATCGGCCAGCGTCCGGTGATTCATCAGGATTTTGATGAACAACCGCGCGGGCCATTTATTGTCTGTGTGGATACTTCCGGTTCAATGGGTGGCTTTAATGAACAGTGCGCCAAAGCCTTTTGTCTGGCCCTGATGCGTGTTGCGCTCGCGGATCGACGTCGCTGCTACATTATGCTTTTTTCCAGTGAAGTCGTGGGCTATGAGCTGACGGGGCAAGAGGGCATTGAGCAGGCAATCCGTTTTTTAAGCCAGCGCTTTCGTGGTGGTACCGACCTGGCCAGCTGCTTTCGCGCCATTATTGAACGTATGCAGGGGGGTGAATGGCATGATGCCGATGCGGTGGTTATTTCCGATTTTATTGCTCAGCGTCTTCCCGATGACGTTGTGAACAACGTGAAAACCTTACAACGGGTTCATCAGCATCGGTTTCATGCGGTGGCGATGTCAACACATGGCAAACCCGGGATCATGCGCATCTTCGATCATATCTGGCGCTTTGATACCGGGCTGCGTAGTCGTCTGATCAGGCGATGGAAACGCTAATTAAAGAAGCGCGTCGACACTCGCACGGACCTGTTGCGGCCATACGCCGCACTGTACCTGTCCGATATGGGACAGTTGCAGCAGGAGCATGGTCAGACGCGACTGGCCAATACCGCCGCCAATCGTCTGAGGCATTTCGCCGCGCAGCAACGCCTGATGCCACTCCAGCTTGAGGCGATCTTCATCACCCGTCACCGCCAGCTGACGTTTTAACGCGGCGGCATCCACACGGATCCCCATAGAGGAAAGTTCGAAGGCATCTTCCAGCATCGGGTTCCACACCAGAATATCGCCGTTCAGCCCGGCATATTTCCCCTCACTCTCCGTGCTCCAGTCGTCGTAATCAGGTGCACGTACATCGTGACGCTTACCATCAGACAGCGCACCGCCAATACCCATCAGAAATACGGCGCCCAGCTCTTTGGCGATCGCTCGCTCGCGGCCTTTGGCGTCCAGATCCGGGAAACGGCTCAGCAGATCCTGGCTGTGAACAAAATGGATCGTTTCTGGCAGGAACGGTGCCAGTCCAAACGCTTCGCTCACGGCCTTTTCGGTCGCTTTGATCCCGGCGTAGATTGCTTCTACGGTCGCTTTTAGCGTCCCTGTGTGACGCTCACCGTCCCCCATCACGCGTTCCCAGTCCCACTGGTCAACGTAGACAGAGTGAATGGCAGTGAGACGATCTTCATCGGGGCGAAGGGCCTTCATGTGCGTGTAGAGCCCTTCGCCCGCGCTGAAGTCGTGTTGTCCCAGCGTCTGTCGTTTCCACTTTGCCAGTGAATGCACGACTTCGAACTGGGCGTCTGGCAAGGTTTTCACTTTGACCTGTACCGCTTTTTCGCATCCAGACAAGTTGTCCTGCGTCCCGTCGCCCACGCGGCTAAGAATGGGAGCCTGGACTTCAATAAGACCGAGCTTCTCTTCAAGCTGACGTGAAAAATGGGATTTAACGAAACTGATCTGGCGTTGTGTTGCGATGTAAGCGGTTTTCATTTTTATACTCCTGCGTCCTGTTGATATTGATTAAGCAACAGAAAGGCCGTCAAATACAATAATCAAACAACAAAAAGGCCATCTTGATTTTGATTCGATAAAAATTAGCGCTAAAATAGTTAGAATCATCAATACTCATAAGAAAAACCTATGGAAAATTATCAGATCGATAATCTGGATCGCGGCATCCTCGAGGCATTAATGGCAAATGCGCGTACCGCGTATGCCGAGCTAGCCAAACAATTTGGCGTCAGCCCGGGCACCATTCACGTTCGTGTTGAGAAAATGAAGCAAGCGGGGATTATCACGGGGGCGCGCATCGATGTCAGTCCAAAGCATCTGGGCTACGACGTGTGCTGCTTTATTGGCATTATTCTCAAAAGTGCAAAGGACTACCCTTCGGCGTTGGCTAAACTCAACGCGCTGGATGAAGTGACGGAAGCCTATTACACCACCGGACACTACAGCATCTTTATTAAGGTGATGTGCCGATCCATTGATGCCCTGCAGCAGGTACTTATCAACAAGATCCAAACAATTGATGAAATTCAGTCCACCGAGACGCTGATCTCCCTGCAAAACCCGATTATGCGCACCATCCGCCCCTGATCGGGCAATTTCATTCCCACATTTTCCACAGGTAGATCCCTGCTCGCTCACAGCGTACAATGTTTCCCTCTTTATATGAGCGAGCGATCAATGGCGGACATTACTCTCATCAGTGGCAGTACCCTTGGCGGAGCGGAATACGTTGCGGAACATCTTGCTGAAAAGCTGGAAGACGCCGGTTTTAGCACCGAAACGCTGCACGGACCTCTGCTGGACGATCTTAATAAAGAAGGGATCTGGCTACTGATCACCTCAACGCATGGCGCAGGTGACATCCCTGATAACCTCCAGCCGCTCTATGATGAACTGCAGGAACAGCAGCCTGAGCTTTCTGCCGTGCGTTTCGGCGCGATCGGCATCGGCAGCCGCGAATACGACACCTTTTGCGGCGCAATAGAGAAAGTAGAGGCGGCGTTAACGTCGTGTGGGGCAAAACAGATCGGTGAAACGCTCAAGATCAACGTCCTCGATCACGATATTCCAGAGGATCCAGCAGAAGAATGGCTGGGTGAATGGAAAAATTTACTCAAAAACGATTAAAGATCGTGCGATCAGATGTGGATAACTCTGGTTAAAACCTTGGGTTAAGCGGTAGTTATCCCAATAACAACCCTTGGTCAGTTTTCAGCCTGTGGATAAAGTACCGTTTTGATCCCAGCTTATACTGCTCAGGATCACCGATCATTCACAGCAAACGATCCTTTCTAAGGCCATGATCTTTATTAAGAGATCGGGCTTATCCACACGATCGGTCGATCCTAATAAGAGATCATAATAAAACAGATCTCTAAATACATAGATCTTCTTTTTAATAGTCCAGGATCCCAATGCTTTCTCGAAAGACTAAAGTTGAGTAGAATCCACGGCCCGGACTTCAATCCATTTTCATACCGCTTTACGCGAGGCAGACCACCATGTTTTATCAGGATCCTTTTGACGTCATCATCATTGGCGGGGGTCATGCAGGCACTGAGGCCGCAATGGCCGCAGCGCGTATGGGTCAGCAGACCCTGCTTTTGACACACAATATCGACACGCTGGGACAGATGTCCTGCAATCCGGCGATTGGCGGCATTGGGAAAGGACACCTGGTTAAAGAAGTGGATGCACTTGGCGGCCTGATGGCGAAAGCCGTCGATCAAGCAGGTATTCAGTTTAGGATACTAAACTCGAGTAAAGGCCCCGCCGTTCGGGCCACGCGTGCTCAGGCGGATCGCGTGCTCTATCGGCAGGCGGTGCGTACTGCGCTGGAAAACCAGCCGAACCTGATGATCTTCCAGCAGGCGGTTGAAGATCTGATCGTGGAGAACGATCGTGTCGTGGGCGCCGTGACCCAAATGGGGCTGAAGTTCCGTGCGAAAGCGGTGGTATTGACCGTCGGGACGTTCCTCGACGGGAAAATCCACATCGGTCTGGATAACTACAGCGGTGGCCGTGCTGGCGATCCGCCGTCTATCCCACTTGCCCGACGTCTGCGTGAATTGCCGCTGCGCGTAAACCGACTGAAAACGGGTACCCCTCCGCGTATCGACGCACGTACTATCGATTTCAGCGTACTGGCACAGCAGCATGGTGATAACCCCATGCCGGTCTTCTCGTTCATGGGCAATGCGTCCCAGCACCCTCAGCAGGTGCCGTGCTATATCACGCATACCAACGAGAAAACGCATGATGTGATCCGCAGCAACCTCGATCGCAGCCCAATGTATGCCGGGGTGATCGAAGGGATCGGGCCGCGTTATTGCCCATCGATCGAAGACAAAGTGATGCGCTTTGCCGATCGTAACCAGCACCAGATTTTCCTGGAGCCGGAAGGGCTCACCTCTAACGAAATTTATCCGAACGGGATCTCCACCAGCCTGCCGTTCGACGTACAGATTCAAATTGTTCGCTCCATGCAGGGCATGGAAAATGCCAAAATCGTCCGCCCTGGCTATGCTATTGAGTACGATTTCTTCGATCCACGTGATTTGAAACCAACCCTGGAAAGCAAATTTATCGAGGGTCTGTTCTTCGCGGGTCAAATCAACGGCACGACGGGCTATGAAGAAGCGGCCGCCCAGGGTCTGTTGGCCGGTCTGAACGCCGCGCGGCTCTCTGCGGACAAAGAGGGCTGGGCGCCACGTCGCGATCAGGCCTATCTCGGCGTGCTGGTGGACGATCTCAGCACAATGGGTACCAAAGAACCGTACCGTATGTTTACCTCTCGTGCGGAATACCGTCTGATGCTGCGTGAAGATAACGCGGATTTACGTCTGACCGAAAAAGGTCGCGAGTTGGGTCTGGTCGATGACGAACGTTGGGCGCGTTTCAACGAGAAGCTGGAGCGTATCGAAACGGAACGTCAGCGTCTGAAATCCACCTGGGTCAACCCATTGGCCGAGTCCGCTGCAGAAGTAAACGCTCACTTAACCGCGCCGCTCTCACGTGAGGCCAGCGGTGAAGATCTACTGCGTCGTCCTGAAATGACCTATGCGCAGCTGGTTCAGATGACGCCGTTTACGCCGGGTCTGGAAGATGCCGAAGCCGCAGAGCAGGTTGAAATTCAGGTGAAATACGAAGGTTACATTGCGCGCCAGCAGGATGAGATCGACAAACAGCAGCGTAATGAGAACACGATCCTGCCTGCGACCCTGGATTACCGTCAGGTGTCAGGTTTGTCTAACGAAGTGATCGCCAAACTTAACGATCATAAACCGGCCTCTATTGGTCAGGCATCGCGTATCTCAGGCGTGACGCCAGCAGCGATTTCAATACTGCTGGTCTGGTTGAAAAAACAAGGTATGCTGCGCCGCAGCGCATAAGACGTTAAACATAGCCCGGTGCGCGTAGCAAGCCGGGCGACCGAACTCCGTAAGGCGGGTCGCCACCCGCCAATCAGTATCTCAACAGGTATTCGCCGTGCTCAACAAACTCTCTCGTCTGCTGGAACAAGCAGGTATTTCGCTCACCGATCACCAGAAAAATCAGCTGGTGGCGTATGTCGATATGCTGAACAAATGGAATAAAGCGTACAATCTCACCTCCGTACGCGACCCCAACGAGATGCTGGTGCGTCATATTCTCGACAGCATCGTGGTGGCGCCACATCTGCAGGGCGAGCGTTTTATCGATGTCGGAACGGGCCCTGGTTTGCCGGGTATCCCATTATCGATTGTTCGTCCTGAAAGTCATTTCACGCTACTGGACAGCCTGGGTAAGCGCGTTCGCTTTCTGCGTCAGGTCCAGCATGAACTGAAGCTTGAGAATATCGAGCCGGTACAGAGCAGGGTAGAGGACTTCCCGTCTGAGCCTCCGTTTGATGGCGTGATCAGCCGTGCTTTCGCCTCGCTGAACGATATGGTGAGCTGGTGCAAACACTTACCGGGCCAGAATGGTCGCTTTTATGCCCTGAAAGGTTTGGTGCCTGAAGACGAAATCGCCCAACTGCCAGCAGGCTTTAGTGTCGAAAATATCACCAAATTGCGCGTTCCACAGCTGGAAGGCGAACGTCACCTGGTGATCATTAAGCACGCTAATTTTTAAAAATTAATAAAAAATGTGGAATTTGTGCTGTTCCTGGCGTGTTAAAAAATGCACGGGATAGCGAAGTACAGACTGAGAGCGTTTAACCTCTTATTTACCAGGGGTTATCGCAAGGTTAACCTGGATGAAGGAATGGCCTCTTCAGATAGTCAACATTGAAAATATCAGTCTGCTAAAAGTAGAATTAAGTAATGATAAATTAATGTTAAATATTTATTAAGAATGTCAATGAAAGGTTTTTCTTGTATATAGGGCTGTTTTGCAAATAGTTACTGTCATTTGCCTTTAATATCAGAAAGATGAAATTCAGTGAATTATTGATTTGATAAATATGTCCTTATCGTAAATGTGTGTTTTGTGATCTCGTGCACGCTTTATCATCAACGTTTCCGCGCCATTTGCAGTTTTGCAGCACGGCGCGATCATTGACGAAAAGTTGAAAAATAGCGAAGGCGAAAAATATTTAAACATTTATTCACCTTTTCGCTACTTATTGTTTGAATTCACGGGGACGCACCGTATAATTTGACCGCTTTTTGATGCTTGACTCTGAGCCTTAAAGAACGTTTTATACGACACGCGGCATACCTCGAAGGGAGCAGGAGTTAAACGTGATGTCAGTGTCGCTCTTGAACAAGAACGTTGCTCGCAAACTTCTGTTCATTCAGTTTCTGGCCGTGATAGCAAGTGGACTGCTGTTCTGCCTCAAAGACCCCTTCTGGGGCATCTCCGCTGTGTGTGGAGGTTTGGCGGTCGTTTTGCCAAACATGTTATTTATGATTTTTGCCTGGCGTCATCAGGCACATACACCTGCCAAAGGCCGCGTGGCCTGGTCCTTCGCTCTGGGCGAAGTGTGTAAGGTGTTGTTCACCTTCGGGTTACTGGTGATGGCGCTGGCCGTTTTCAAAGTGGTATTTTTGCCGCTGATCGCGACGTGGGTTTTGGTGCTGGTGGTACAAGTTCTGGCACCAGCTGTAATCAACAACAAAGGGTAAAAGGCATCATGGCTTCAGAAAATATGACGCCGCAGGATTACATAGGTCACCATCTGACGAACCTTCAGATTGATCTGCGTACATTCTCGCTGGTGGATCCGCATAACGCCCCGGCCACCTTCTGGACACTCAACATTGACTCCATGTTCTTCTCGGTGGTGTTGGGTCTGTTGTTCCTGGCCATGTTCCGCAGCGTTGCTAAAAAAGCGACCAGCGGTGTTCCAGGGAAATTCCAGACGGCAATCGAATTAGTCATCGGCTTTGTTCATGGCAGCGTCAAAGACATGTATCACGGCAAGAGCAAGCTGATTGCTCCACTGGCGTTGACTGTCTTCGTCTGGGTCTTCCTGATGAACCTGATGGACCTTCTGCCTATCGACCTGCTGCCATACATCGGCGAGCACGTGTTTGGTCTGCCTGCACTGCGTGTGGTACCGTCTGCTGACGTGAACATCACCCTTTCGATGGCACTGGGCGTATTCATCCTCATTCTTTTCTACAGCATCAAAATGAAAGGCGTAAGCGGCTTCCTGAAAGAGCTTACCTTGCAGCCGTTCAATCACTGGGCGTTCATTCCGGTCAACCTGATTCTGGAAGGCGTTAGCCTGCTGTCCAAACCAGTTTCTCTTGGTCTGCGACTGTTCGGTAACATGTATGCGGGTGAGCTGATTTTCATTCTGATCGCGGGTCTTCTGCCGTGGTGGTCACAGTGGATTCTGAATGTGCCTTGGGCCATTTTCCACATCCTGATCATTACGCTGCAAGCCTTTATCTTCATGGTTCTGACGATCGTCTATCTGTCGATGGCGTCTGAAGAGCACTGATTTTTTACCAACACTACTACGTTTTTATTGAAACAAACTGGAGACTGTCATGGAAAACCTGAATATGGATCTGCTGTACATGGCTGCCGCTGTGATGATGGGTCTGGCGGCTATCGGTGCTGCGATCGGTATCGGCATCCTCGGGGGCAAATTCCTGGAAGGCGCAGCGCGTCAACCGGATCTGATTCCTCTGCTGCGTACTCAGTTCTTTATCGTTATGGGTCTGGTGGATGCAATCCCAATGATCGCTGTAGGTCTGGGTCTGTACGTGATGTTTGCTGTCGCGTAGTAGTAGTCTTACAAACCTAAGCCACAGAAATTAAAGAGGTATTGTGCTGTGAACATGAACGCAACAATCCTCGGCCAGGCCATCGCGTTTATTCTCTTTGTCTGGTTCTGCATGAAGTATGTATGGCCGCCATTAATGGCTGCCATCGAAAAACGTCAGAAAGAAATTGCTGACGGTCTGGCTTCTGCAGAGCGCGCTAAGAAAGATTTGGACCTTGCACAGGCCAACGCGACAGACCAGCTGAAAAAAGCCAAAGCGGAAGCTCAGGTCATCATTGAACAGGCTAACAAACGCCGTTCACAGATCCTGGACGAAGCCAAAGCGGAAGCAGAACAGGAACGCACTAAGATCGTGACACAGGCTCAGGCTGAAATTGATGCTGAGCGTAAACGTGCTCGTGAAGAACTGCGTAAGCAGGTTGCGATTCTGGCTGTTGCTGGCGCCGAGAAGATCATCGAACGTTCCGTGGATGAAGCTGCTAATAGCGACATCGTGGACAAACTTGTCGCTGAACTGTAAGGAGGGAGGGGCTGATGTCTGAATTTGTTACGGTAGCTCGCCCCTACGCCAAAGCAGCTTTTGACTTTGCTGTCGAACACCAAAATGTCG
>Ga0209281_1001022_pt1 | contig 21617 bp, 22 predicted proteins | sample MedtruBG_FD_187514 | JGI IMG/M metagenome (GOLD analysis project Ga0209281, IMG submission 187514) | Root nodule microbial communities of legume samples collected from California, USA - Medicago truncatula BG (SPAdes) (version 2) | ecosystem: Host-associated > Plants > Roots > Nodule | place... | reverse complement strand
GGCGTCCCGCAACCCGATGTTCGCGCTGATCGTCGGCTCCTTCCATGTCGTGACGCGCCATACCTGGCCGATCGGCTGGGCGAGCCGCGGCAGCAATGAGACGCGGCAGGAAAGTATCGACGGCCACATGACCATCGCGCAGGCCATCGCCAACGGCGACCCGGCGAAAGGCGAGGAGGCGATGGTCGAGCATTTCGATCTGACGGTAAAGGCGCTTTTGGCGGCAGGAGTTTATTGAGCATGAAGATCACGGAATTGGAAACGGTCCGCGTCCGCGACTTTCCCAATATTCTCTGGGTTCGCATCCACACCGACGAGGGGCTTGTCGGACTCGGCGAGACCTTCTTCATGGCGCAGACCGTGGAGACCTACATCCATGAGGTGGTGGCCCCGAAACTCGTCGGGCGCGACCCGCTGGAGATCGACCGCATCTCGAAGGACCTGACGGGCTATCTCGGCTTCCGCTCGACCGGGGCCGAGATGCGCGGCAATTCGGCGGTGGATATCGGGCTCTGGGACCTTTTCGGCAAGGCGACGAACCTGCCGATCGCCCAGCTTCTCGGCGGCTTCTCGCGCCGCGAGATCCGCACCTACAACACCTGCGCAGGCAACACCTATATGCGCGACGCAAAGGGCCAGCAGACGGCAAATTACGGCATCGGCGGCCCGCGGCGCGACTATGACGACCTGAACGGATTTCTGGAACGGGCCGACGAACTCGCCGAGGACCTCCTGTCGGAGGGCATCACCGCCATGAAGATCTGGCCGTTCGATATCGCCGCGGAGAAGAGCGGCGGTCAGTATATTTCCGGACCGGACCTGCGCAAGGCGCTGGAGCCCTTCGAGAAGATCCGCAAGCGCGTCGGCGACCGCATCGACATCATGGTCGAGTTCCACTCCATGTGGCAACTGACGCCCGCCATCCAGATCGCCCGGGCACTCGAACCCTATGCCACCTTCTGGCACGAAGACCCGATCAAGATGGACTCGCTCTCCAGTCTGAAACGCTACGCGGCGGCAAGCCGCGCGCCGCTCTGCGCGTCGGAAACGCTTGCGACCCGGTGGGCCTTCCGCGATCTCATGGAAACGGATGCGGCCGGGGTCGTGATGCTCGATCTCTCCTGGTGCGGCGGGATTTCCGAGGCAAAGAAGATCGCCACCATGGCGGAAGCCTGGCACCTGCCGGTCGCGCCGCATGATTGCACCGGACCGGTGGTGCTCGCCGCGTCGACGCATCTTTCGCTCAACGCGCCGAACGCTCTCGTCCAGGAAAGCGTGCGTGCCTATTACAAGACCTGGTACGCCGACCTTACGACCCAGCTGCCGACTGTGACGAACGGCATGATCACCATCCCGCCGGGGGCGGGGCACGGGGTCGATCTCGCTCCCGATCTCGACCGGAAATTCGAGGTGTCGCGGCGCAGTTCGTAAATCGGAGGACTGAAGGTTCGACTTGACTTGTATGGTAGTAGGCCAATAGCCTGCCGGGAGCTTGGAGGGGGGCCGGATGCAGAACATCAAACCGCAGCGCGTTCTGTCCGCGATCGAGGCTGTCGGTCCGCAGGTCTATCGCATCCTGCGCGAGCAGATCATCCAGGCGGAGCTCGTGCCCGGCGCGCGCATTTCCGAGGCGGAGATAGCAAGAAGCCTGTCGATAAGCCGCCAACCGGTTCGCGAAGCCTTCATCAAGCTGGCAGAGGAGGGGCTGGTCCAGGTGCTGCCCCAACGCGGCACCTATGTGACGCGAATTTCGACGGCATCGGTCATGGACGTGCGCTTCGTGCGCGAGGCGATCGAGGCCGACATCGTGCGCCAGGTCGCCGGCGAGCATAAGGCGGCGATCGTCGCCGAACTGCGCGAACAGATCGCCCGCCAGAAGCAGGTGCCGCATGACGATCGCGCCGCGTTCCTGCGGCTGGACGAACTCTTCCACCACACGCTCGCAACGGCCGCCGGCCGCGCCTATGCCTGGAACGTCATCGAAAGCGTCAAGGCACAGATGGACCGCGTCCGGTTCCTGAGCGTCGACGACCTGCAGATCAGCCGGCTGATCGAGCAGCACGAGCACATCGTCGATGCGATCGCGGCAGGTGATGTCGGCGGGGCAGAGCAGGCGCTGCGCATGCATCTGCGCGGGATTCTGAAATCATTGCCCGAGATCGCGCGATCGCGGGCGGAGTTCTTCGACGGCATCGGGTAACCGGCCGCCGCAACCATGATCGATGTTCAACGGGAGGTAACGCATCATGATCAGGAAATTGATAGCAGGAACGGCCCTCGGGCTGACGCTGATGGCTCCAGCCGCCAGCGCGGAAGGTCTCAGCATCGCCTTCATCAGCCACTCGTCGGCCTCGAACACATTCTGGCAGGCGGTCAAGAAGGGCTATGACGACGCCTGCGAAAAGGTCGGCGCCTCGTGCCAGTTGATCCTGACGCAGACGGAAGGCGCGGTTGAGCAGGCCGTCGCCAATCTGCAGGCGGCGATCGCCTCGAGGCCGGACGCGATCTTCGTCGCGATCGTCGACAACAATGCCTATGACAACGTGATCAAGGAAGCCGTCGACGCCGGCATTCTGGTGCTCGCCGTCAATGTCGACGACAGCGAAGGCGCCAAGGGCAACGCCCGTAAGGCCTTCATCGGCCAGGGCTTCACCGCGGCCGGGTACTCGCTCGCCATGGCCCAGTCGGAAAACTTCCCGAAGGAGGGCCCGCTCAACCTGCTGGTCGGCGTCAACGCGCCGGGCCAGACCTGGTCCGAGCAGCGCGCCGGCGGCGTCACGAAATTTCTGGAGGAGTACAAGGCCGAGCATTCCGACCGCGAGGTGAACATCACCCGCATCGATTCGGCGACCGACCTCGCGCTGACCGCCGACCGTATCGGCGCCTATCTAAATGCCAACCCGGACACGACCGCCTATTTCGATACCGGCTATTGGCATGCCGGCGTCGCCAAGGTCCTGAAGGATCGCGGCATCGAGCCCGGCAAGGTCCTGCTCGGCGGTTTCGACCTCGTGCCCGAGGTGCTGCAGCAGATGGAGGCCGGCTATGTTCAGGTGCAGGTCGACCAGCAACCCTACATGCAGGGCTTCATCCCGGTCATGCAGGCCTATCTCTGGAAAACCGCGGGCCTGACACCCTCCGACGTCGATACGGGGCAGGGCATCGTCACTCCGAAGGACGTGCCGACGATCCTCGAACTGGCGAAGCAGGGTCTGCGCTAATCCGGCGCTCCCGATAAGCAACAGGCGTCTTGCCCGAGCGACTTCGAGATTGGAGCGGGATGCGCGGCTTTTCCGTCCGCATCCCGCGCCGGCTCTCCGGATTCGATCACGTTGACGATCTCAGGCACCCGACCTGGGATCGCCGTGATGCGGCAGGCACGACGCCGAACCATGAGTGGCAGCCCATGAAGCGGTTTCTGAAAATCTATCTCGACAAGCCCGAGCTAGCCGGCCTTGCACTGCTGTTCGTCCTCGTCCTCGTCTTTCAGGCGAAGTCGAACGGCATTCTTCTTTCCTTCGAGAACATGCGTGGCGTGATGGGCCTTCTGCCGGAAATGGCGCTCGTCGCCATCGGCGTGACGCTCCTGATGATCTGTGGCGAATTCGACCTGTCGGTCGGGTCCGTCTTTGCGCTGATGCCCATGTCGATGGCGGTGCTATTGAATTCCGGCGTGCCCTTCACCGTCGCGGTGCTGCTCGGTCTCATGATCTGCGGGGTGATCGGTTTCATCAATGGTTATGTGACGCTGCAATTCTCGATACCGAGCTTCATTACGACGCTGGGGATGCTCTTCATCGCGCGCTCGCTGACCATCGTCATATCAGGCGGTTTCCCGCCGCTTCTGCCGCCCGACCTGCCGACCTGGCTCTTCACGGACTACATCTGGCAGGGCTCGCCGTTCCGCATGTCCTTCCTCTGGTTCGTCGTCATTGCCGCACTCGTGGCGGCGCTGCTGTCGCTCACCAACTTCGGCAACTGGATTCGGGCGACCGGCGGCTTTAACGAGGCCGCCGCCTCGATGGGCATTCCGGTCAAGCGCGTGAAGATCGTCTGCTTCATGCTTTGCTCGGTACTGGCGGGCTTTGCAGGCCTGCTTCAGGTGCTGCGTCTCGGCTCGCCGCTGCCGTCGATCGGCGAAGGGCTGGAATTGCAGGCGGTCGCCGCGGCCGTCATCGGCGGTACGGCGCTCGCAGGAGGGATCGGCACGGTCTTCGGCGCCATCATCGGCACGCTTCTGATCCGCACGATCGACAACGGCCTTGTCCTTTCCCGTGTCGATGCCAACTGGTTCAAGTTCGCGATCGGGGTTCTGACCATGTTTGCCGTCATCGCCAATGCCTGGATGGGCAAGATGTCCCGCAAGATCAAGGTGGAGGCGCACAAATGACCACACCGATCATGGAATGCCGCAACCTTCAGAAATGGTATAGCGGCGTGCATGCGCTGAAGAATGTCGATCTCACGATCCACCCCGGCGAGACCGTCGGCCTGGTCGGCGATAACGGCGCCGGCAAGTCGACGCTCATCAAGATTCTCTCGGGCGTCCACCATCAGGATTCCGGCGACGTCCTGATCGAAGGCCGCAAGGTAGCTCTTCGCAGCCCAAAGGATGCGATGCGCTACGGGCTGGAGACGATCTATCAGTACAATTCCATGGTTCCGACCATGTCGATCGCCCGCAATCTCTTCATCGGCCGCGAGCCGATGAAATGGTCGGTCTTCGGCGTCGGCATCATGGACCAGAAGCGCATGCGTGCCGAAAGCATCCAGGCCATCGCCGATGTCGACCTGCATCTGCGCTCGCCGGATGCGCTGGTCGGAGAGCTTTCGGGCGGCCAGCGGCAGGGCGTTGCGATCGCGCGCGCCATGCACTTCAAGTCGAAGGTGCTGATCCTGGACGAGCCGACAAACCATCTTTCGGTCAAGGAGACCGACAAGGTGATCGGCTTCGTGCGCGGCTTGAAGGCGCAGGGCCTGACCGGAATCTTCATCTCCCACAACATGCAGCACGTCTTCCAATCCTGCGACCGCATCGTCGCAATGGCCCGCGGCGAGATCGTGTTCGATAAACCGACCGCGGACACTTCGATAGACGAGGTTCACGCGCTTCTGTGAGGTAACGATGACAGAGCTTTCCGGAAAGACCATCCTCATTACCGGCGCGCTCGGCACGCTCGGCCGCGCCCAGGCCGAGCGGCTGGGGCGCGCCGGCGCCGGTTTGCTGCTGCTGCTGGATCGCCCGGGCGCGGAAGCCGGGGAGGGCTTCGCGGCGAGCCTCGCCGCGGCTCACGAAACCATGGCGATCTATGTCGGCGAAGACCTGAATAACCTAGCTTCGGCGGAAAAGCGCGCAGCTACGCTTTCCAGCGAGCATGGCGGCATCGACATTCTCATCAACAATGCGGCGCTCATCATCAACAAGCCTTTCGAGGAATTTTCGCTGGAGGAATACGAAGACCAGGTCCGCGTCAACTCGTCGGCGGCTTTCGCGCTTGCCCGAGCCGTAACGCCCGGGATGAAGCAGAAGCGCTACGGCAAGATCGTGAACTTTTGCTCCCTCACGTTGAACGGCCGCTGGGACGGCTATGTGCCCTATGTAGCGTCCAAGGGCGCGATGCTGGGGCTGACGAAGGCGCTTGCGCGGGAACTCGGCCCCCACGGCGTGCGCGTCAACGCGGTGTCGCCGGGCGCGGTGGTTTCGGAGGCGGAAGAGCGGGTCTTTGCCGACCGCCTGCAACAATACAATGACTGGATCGTCGAAAACCAGTCGCTGAAGGCGCGCATCCAGCCCTCAGACGTCGCCGACCTGGTCCACTTCCTCGTCTCGCCGGCCTCCGACATGATTTCCGGCCAGAACATCGCGATCGACGGCGGCTGGTGATGCCGGCGATCGAGCTCTCCAACGGCGAGGCCCGCCTCATCGCGCGGCCCGACCTTGGCGCCGGGCTGACGGCATTCGACGTGCTGCACGATGGCGTCTGGCAAGCGATCTTCCGCAGGGTCGATCCGTCGACCGCGCATCCCTTCGCGCTTTCGAACATTCTGCTTGTTCCTTTTTCCGGGCGTGTTTCCGGCGGCGGGTTCACGTTTGACGGAACCTTTCATGCCCTGCCGCGGAACGTGGAAACGGAGCTATACCCGATCCACGGGAACGGCTTTTCGGCCGCGTGGGACGTCGCCTCCCTGAGCGCGGATCTGCTCACGCTCACCCTATCCGCCGAGGGGCCGGGGCCTTTCCGCTACAATGCGACGATGTCCTACCGCCTTCAGGGCGCCGGCCTGCTCATGGAGCTGAGCCTTGTCAACCGCGCCAGGATCCGTCTGCCCTATGGCGCGGGTTTTCATCCCTGGTTCGTGCGCGAGCCGGATACGACGCTGCACGCGCCGGCCCGCGGCGTTTGGCTCGAGCAATCCGATCACCTGCCAAAGGCCCATGATGCCATAGCCGCACATGCGGATTTGGATTTCAACAGGCCGAAGCCATTGCCGGCGCGCTGGATCAACAACTGGTTCGACGGCTGGGGCGGCAAGGCGCGCATCCACTGGCCAAGTCGGGGGCTCGCGGTGGACGTGGATGCGAGCGAGGGGCTCCGCCAATACGTCGTCTTCTCGCCCGCTGCGGCTGCAGATTTCTTCTGCTTCGAGCCGGTAACGCACCCTGTCGATGCGTTCAATCTGCCCGGCAAGGCCGAAGCCCACGGGCTCAAGATTCTCGAACCGGATGAATCGCTGGCCGTCTCTGCCCGTGTCGCCGCAGACTTTGGCTGAGCATGTCGTCAGCCACGGGTTCCCGGCGCAGCGCCAGTTGCAGAATGCCCGGTGAGCTCAGATGCTGCAGCCGCAAGGTTGAAGTGTTCTGATCGCGGAGAGAGCAGAGAATTTCCGCTTTTCCTGCTTTAACTCCTGTTTGCTGCTGTGCGGAAAATCGGTGCGCACTTTTCCTGGAATTGCTCTAGCGATTGACCGTCGACTATAATCCCTCCACGCATTCTGTTCCGATCGGTAGTCAATGTCCTCCCAAGAACGAAAGAAGTCTCGCGTTACGCTTCTCGACGTTGCGCGACACGCCAGCGTTTCCCGTGCGACCGCTTCCCTTGTTCTTCGCAAGAGCCCGCTGGTCGGCAGTGAGACGCGCGCTCGCGTCGAGCAGGCGATGCGGGATTTGGGCTATGTCTACAACATCGGCGCAGCCCGTCTGCGCGTCGAACGCAGCCAGATCATCGGCGCAATCGTGCCGAATCTCACCAATCCATTCTTCGCGGAACTCCTTTCAGGTATCGAGGAGGCTATCGGAGCCACCGGCAAGGTGGTCATTCTCGCCAATAGCGGGGAGAGGGTGGAGCGGCAGTCGATGCTGCTCCAGCGCATGCGCGAACATGGGGTGGACGGGGTCGTTCTTTGCCCCGCCGCGGGCACCGAACCTGACCTGTCTGAGCAGTTAGCCGCGTGGGGTATGCCCGTCGTCCAGGTATTGCGCCACATTTCCGTCGATATGGACTATGTCGGCGTGGACTATGCCGGCGGCATGCGTCAGGCGGTGGATTATCTCGCTTCGCTCGGTCATGAAAAGATTGCCTTTGCCGTACACGGCCCGTTTCATTCTGCCTATCGCGAGCGCGTGGACGGCTTCCGTGACGCCATGCTGGCAAAGGCGTTCGATCCCGAGATCCTGATCCATTTGCCGGCACAGCTCGGAGAAATCGCCGACTCGACCCACCTTCTGTTCGCAAAGGCTACACAGCCAACTGCCGTGATCTGCTTCAATCATCTTGTCGCTCTCGGCCTTGCAGCAGGACTTCACGATTGCGGGCTCACAATCGGACGCGATCTCTCGCTGATCGGCTTCGACGACGTGGCTGACGCCGAGGCCATCCGGCCGAGACTGACCTCGGTCTCGACCGGCCCCACCGCGATCGGCGAAATGGCGGCGCGGCTCCTTGTCGAGCGCATCGCCAATCCGGATTTGCCGCCGCGGCGCGTGGTGAACGATACGACGCTGAGCGTTCGGCAGTCCTGCGGCCGGCCCGCCTGATCGCGCCCGTTCCTGCCGTCATTTGCGGTTGACGCATGTCAGGAAACATTTTAGATCGATCTAACTGACGCAGATCGCGGGAAGCGCGGCATGCGGCGCCGGTAGTGTGGGAGGAGGTCCCGGCATGTACGAGTTCAACTTCGCGCCTGTACTCGCGTCTTTCGACCAGTTGCTGGTCGGCGCCTGGCTGACGGTTCGCCTGTCATGTGCAGCCATGTTGATCGGCCTCGTCGTTTCAGTCTTCTGCGCCTGGGGAAAGACGGCAGGACCGGCGATCCTGCGTCACGTAATCGATGGCTATATCGAGATCATCCGAAACACGCCTTTCCTGGTGCAGATATTCTTCATCTTCTTCGGCATGCCTTCGCTTGGCCTGAGGCTTTCGCCGAACAGCGCGGCGCTGCTGGCGCTTGTCGTCAATTTCGGCGCCTACGGTACGGAGATCATCCGCGCCGGGATCGAATCCATTCATAAGGGGCAGGTAGAGGCCGGCTGGGCGCTTGGGCTGTCGAGGCCCCAGATTTTCCGCTATGTCGTCATGAAGCCGGCCTTGCGCACCGTCTATCCCGCGCTCACCAGTCAGTTCATATACCTGATGCTGAATACCAGCGTCGTGTCGGTCATCTCAGCGGATGACCTGGCTGCTGCCGGCAACGACCTCCAATCCGCCACCTTTGCGAGCTTCGAGGTCTATATCGCAGTCACTCTGATCTATCTTGCCCTGTCGGTCGGTTTCTCCGCGCTGTTTTACGCGCTCGAGAAAGCGGCCTTCAAATATCCCCTCGGCCGTTAGGAGCACTGTCATGATCAGAGCCTTCGGCTGGAACGAGTTTCTCGTCATCGTCGCCGCGGCACAGTGGACGATCGCCCTTTCCGCCATCGCCTTTGCCGGCGGCAGCGTCGGCGGACTGCTGGTGGCATTGATGCGCGTCTCCGAGACGCGAGCGCTGCGCCTTTTCGCCACGGGCTTCATCCGCGTCTTCCAGGGGACGCCGCTTCTGATGCAGCTCTTTCTGGTATTCTTCGGCATGAACATCTTCGGCTTTGCGATCAATCCCTGGATTGCCGCGACCATTGCGCTCGCGCTCCACGCCAGCGCCTTCCTGGGCGAGATCTGGCGCGGCTGCATCGAGGCCGTGCCGAAGGGACAGCGCGAGGCGGCGACTGCGCTCGGCCTGCGCTATTTCCGGTCGATGCGTCATGTGATCCTGCCTCAGGCGGCCCGTATCGCCGTCGCACCCACCGTCGGTTTCCTGGTGCAGCTCATAAAGGGCACCTCGCTCGCATCGATCATCGGCTTTACCGAGCTGACCCGGCAAGGGCAGATCATCAACAATGCGACGTTCAGTCCGTTCCTGGTCTTCGGCACCGTTGCCACCGTGTATTTTCTGCTTTGCTGGCCGCTGTCGCTGATCGCACGCCGAATGGAAACACGTTTTTCCCGGGCAACGGCACGTTGACGGGCCCCCGCCGGCGGGAGGGCCGGCAAATGAGAAGGGAAGGGCTAATGAATATCTCTAGACGCACAGTAATATCTGTCCTCGGCGCTACGATTGTCGCGGGCCTGGTGGCGCCCGCAGCAGCGCAGACGGTAGAGACGATCAAATCGGCCGGTACGGTGAAGGTCGGCATGCTGGTCGACTTTCCGCCGTTCGGGATCATGGACGCGAACAACCAGCCGGATGGTTACGATGCCGATGTTGCAAAGCTGCTTGCCAAGGAGCTCGGAGTCGAAGTGACGATCGTGCCGGTGACGGGGCCTAACCGCATACCCTACCTGCAGAGCAATCAGGTGGATCTGCTGGTCGCCTCGCTAGGCATCACCGAGGAGCGCGCCAAGAACGTCGATTTCTCGCAGCCTTACGCAGGTATCTCGATCGGCGTGTTCGGCGCCGCGGACCTGGCCGTCACAAAGCCTGAAGATCTGGCCGGCAAGACGATCGGCGTCGCCCGCGCCAGCACGCAGGACACCGCGACCACAAAGATTGCCCCGCAGGACGCCAACATTCAACGCTTCGACGACGACGCCAGTGCGGTGCAAGCGCTCCTTTCCGGACAGGTCGAGCTGATCGGCGTTTCCAATGTCGTCGCCGCCCAGATCGAAGCCGCCGCCCCTGGGCGGTTCAATCAGAAGCTTCAGCTGAGCCAGCAGGTTCAGGGTATCGCCGTTCGCAAGGGATCGAGCGAGATGTTGAAGTTCGTCAACGGCTTCCTCGACAAGGTCAAGGCGGACGGACAGCTCAATGCCATCCACGAGAAGTGGCTCGGTTCTCCGCTGCCGGAATTCGTCACTGAAGCGAAATAGAATGGAGCCCTCGCGATGAACACGGAACGCGAACACGCCTCGCCCCCGGATTCGCGCGAGGCTTTGGACCCGGCCGTCCGCATGGAGGGCGTAAACAAGTGGTATGACGCCTTTCACGCGCTCAAGAACATCGATTTGACGGTCGGCCGCGGCGAACGGATCGTCATCTGTGGACCATCGGGTTCCGGCAAGTCGACGTTGATCAGGTGCATCAACCAGCTCGAGACCATTCATTCGGGCAGGATCGTCGTGGACGGCCACGACCTGACCGCCGGCGGGCGGAACGTCGATCTGGTCCGGCAGGAGACCGGCATGGTCTTCCAGCAGTTCAACCTTTTCCCGCACATGACGGTGCTGGAGAACTGCACGCTGGCTCCCATGAAGGTTCGGGGACTCGCCAAGGCAGAGGCCGAAGAGACGGCGATGAAATATCTCAAACGGGTGCGCATCCCCGAGCAGGCGGTGAAATATCCGGCGCAGCTTTCGGGCGGGCAGCAGCAGCGCGTCGCGATCGCGCGGGCACTGTGCATGAACCCCAAGATCATGCTCTTCGACGAACCGACCTCGGCCCTCGATCCGGAAATGGTCAAGGAGGTCCTGGACACGATGGTGGATCTCGCCAACGAAGGCATGACCATGCTTTGCGTCACGCATGAGATGGGCTTCGCACGAAGCGTCGCCGATCGTGTCGTCTTCATGGACCGCGGCGAGATCCTGGAGATCGCGCCGCCCGATGCCTTCTTCGGCGCCCCGCAACACGAGCGCACGCGCTTCTTCCTCGGCCAGATCTCCTGATGGCCACATCCAGGTAATTGGAGTTTCGAAACGTGAAACCAGATCTATTGCTCGTAGAGCCGATGATGCCGTTCGTCATGGACGAACTGCAGCGGAATTATACGGTTCACAGGCTTTACCAGGCCGCCGATCGGCCGGCGCTCGAAGCGGCACTCCCATCGATCCGCGCGGTTGCCACGGGCGGCGGCGCGGGCCTTTCCAATGAATGGATGGAGAAGCTTCCATCACTGGGGATCATTGCAATCAACGGGGTCGGGACGGACAAGGTGGATCTCGCCCGGGCGCGCCGTCGCAACATCGATGTGACGACGACGCCGGGTGTCCTCGCGGACGACGTCGCTGACCTCGGTATCGCGCTCATGCTCGCCGTCCTGCGGAGGGTCGGCGATGGCGACAGGCTGGTGCGCGAAGGCCGCTGGGCCGCTGGCGAACAACTACCGCTCGGCCATAGCCCGAAGGGAAAGCGGATCGGCGTACTCGGCCTCGGTCAGATCGGGCGGGCACTGGCGTCGCGCGCGGAGGCCTTCGGCATGTCGGTGCGATACTGGAACCGGTCCACCCTTTCCGGCGTCGACTGGATCGCGCATCAGAGCCCGGTCGACCTCGCGCGCGACAGCGACGTTCTGGCCGTCTGCGTGGCGGCGAGTGCGGCGACGCAGAACATCGTCGACGCGTCCCTTCTTCAGGCGCTCGGTCCCGAGGGTATCGTGGTAAACGTCGCGCGTGGCAACGTCGTCGACGAGGACGCCCTGATCGAAGCGTTGAAGTCCGGAACGATCGCGGGTGCCGGGCTCGATGTCTTCGTGAACGAACCCGCAATCCGCAGCGAATTCCATACCACGCCGAATACGGTGCTCATGCCGCATCAGGGCAGCGCGACCGTTGAGACGCGCATGGCCATGGGAAAGCTCGTGCTTGCAAATCTCGCCGCCCACTTTGCCGGCGAAAAAGCGCCGAACACCGTCAATTGAAGCGGGAAAAGACATCATGATCGTTCGTCAGGCCCTGTTCGAGGGAACCATCCGTCCTGGCCGGGAGCAGGCATTCCGTGGATACGTCGAAGAGAAGCTGGTGCCCCTGTGGCGGGCCTTTCCAGGCGTCAGGGAAGTTCGGGTGCTCCATGCTGTCGACCGGGACGAGGGGGCACCAGCCTTCGCGATGATCCTTTCCACGACCTATGACGACCGCGAGGCTTTGGCGCGGGCCCTGGCGTCGCCCGTGCGCTACGAAAGCCGTGAATTGACGAAGGGTCTGCTGGAGATGTTCGAAGGGCACATTCACCACCATGTGTTCGAGCTGGACGCCCGATCGACGGCTTGAATGTGCGCTGCTCCCCAGGCCGCCAATCCGTAGCACCTGCCCAGTTTTAAGGCGATGGACACGGCCCACGCTCATGACATTGCGGCAAGGGTTGCGCAGGGTGCAAGCGGTCGATCGATATTCCAAGTTCATCCGAACAATTTGGGCGGCGCGCGGCGTTTCACATACGTAGCGTATATGTGAGTTGACAGGCGCGGCGGATCCTGGTTCACATACGCTGCGTATGTAGATCTGGCAGCGCGACCCCGGGCTGACCACAATCAGCCTGCGCCGGCAGAAACGATGAAAAGGAATGAACAGATGACGCGACGCGACGCAGTCTTTCCCGCCAACCGGCATGCCCTGTACGAAGCTCACGGATATTCAGCCGCGATCCGCTCCGGCGACCTCCTGTTCGTCTCCGGGCAGGTCGGCAGCCGTTCCGATGGTAGTCCAGAACCGGATTTCGGGCGACAGGTCCAATTGGCTTTCGACAATCTACGGGCGACGCTGAATGCGGCGGGCTGCACCTTCGACGATATAGTCGATGTGACCACGTTCCATACCGACCCCGAGAACCAGTTCGAAACGATCATGGCTGTCAAGAATCAGGTCTTCGGCACTCCACCCTATCCCAACTGGACCGCGCTGGGCGTAAACTGGCTTGCCGGGTTCGATTTCGAGATCAAAGTCATCGCGCGCATTCCCGAGGCGGCATAGGATTTCTTCCACCGGAGCGCCGGCACCGCAGCCCAGTATCCCGAAAGCTCAAGCATTCTGAGGCCTCGTCGGAACTTGAGACCGAGCCTCCGCATTTCTTCGTGGAAGGACGAAGGAGGCTTAGGTGAAAACGGCGTTGGCGGTATTTGGCGGGTTCGTCCTGTCACTCGCGTTGTTCCTGAGCGGGGCGGTCGTCGCAGTCTTGTTCCTCACCGGCAAGCCTGCGCGCCAGCCGCAGCTGGACGTGAATCAGTCAGAAGTATGGACCAAGCAGCCGCGAGCAGTCGACAGGACGGCCCAGCAATTCGAGCGGCTGCCCGCCCGCCCCGCCCCGTCCGACGTCAACGCTTCGAGAGAGCCTGAGACGCCCGCAATGGCCAATGAGGCCGAAAAGGAACGCTCTCCGGAGCCTTTGGACAGGATGGCCACCGCTTCAATTCAATCGCCGCCAGCGGAGGAGGAGCCGACGGCGTCGACAGTGCCTGCCGCTCATGCCGAATGGTGTGCGAGACGCTATCGCAGCTATCGTCCGTTCGACAACACCTACAGATCGTTCAGTGGCGGACGGCGGTCCTGCAACTCACCCTACATGGACGCGGCGTGGGGGCCGTCGGAGGATCCTTCGCCTGTACCGCGCGGTATCGATGCGGAAGACGCCGATGACCCCTCGACGCAGATCGAATACTCGGCCGGTGATGGCGAGGCAATCCGACTGACGCAAGAGCATGTTGCCTATTGCTTCAGCCGCTACCGCTCCTACCGCCCGGAAGACAACAGTTACCAGCCTTACAGCGGCGGCCCGCGCAGGCAGTGCCGGTAACGGGGCGCCTGGTCGATTGCGCCGGGAGACGGCGTCAACCGATTGAAAACAAAATCTCAGGCAAATTTTGCATAGGATGCTGCCCGAATTGAATTGGTCAGCCGCGGCAAGTCGTTCCTATGTTCCGCCATGACTGCATGTCTCCTTTCATCGGACCCGATGAAAGAAAAAACATGCGGCAAGTTGACGATTTTGCAGCGACCTTTGCGCGTTCGAAAGAGGCGCGGCGCTGTAGGGCAACGGGCGCAGCAAGGGGAACAGATGGGCAGGATCGTCTATGTCCACGGTCAATTCGTACCGGAGGAGCAGGCCCGCATCGGGCTTTTCGATCGCGGCTTCCTGTTCGGCGATGCTGTCTACGAAGTGACGGCGGTTATCGGCGGACGGATGATCGACAACGACCTGCATCTTGGCCGTCTCGAACGCTCGCTGAGGGAACTCGCCATTCCGCTCGGCCTCTCGCGCAAGGAGATTGCCGGCGTCCAGGCGGAATTGATCGCCCGCAACGCCTTGCGGGACGGCACGGTCTATCTGCAGGTCTCGCGCGGCGAGGCGGATCGCGACTTTCTCTATTCCGACGCACTGGCGCCGCGGCTCGTCGGCTTCACGCAGGCGAAGACGCTGACCGGCACCAAGGCCCAGCAGGACGGCATCTCGGTGGATCTGGCCGACGATCCGCGCTGGCACCGTCGCGACATCAAGACCGCCATGCTGCTCGGTCAGGTCATGGCGAAGCAGGCGGCCCGCGCCCGCGGTTTCGACGATGTCTGGCTGGTGGAGAACGGGCTGGTGACGGAGGGCGCATCCTCCACGGCCCATGTCATCACCGGTGACGGGCGCATCCTTACCCGCGCCGCGTCGCGCGCGACGTTGCCGGGCTGCACGCAGCGCGCCCTCGCACTGCTCTGTGCCGCCGAGGATCTCGCGATCGAGGAGCGCGCCTTCACGCCCAACGAGGCGCAGGCCGCCGCGGAGGCGTTCCAGACCTCCGCCTCGAGCCTCGTCATGCCCGTCGTGCGCATCGGCGAGCGGGTGGTCGGCAACGGCAAGCCCGGTCCCATGACCCGAAAACTCCAGGCCCTCTACCTGGAAGCGGCTGGCGTTCCGGTCTAGATCCGTTGACCGTTTCACTGAAACAGCAAAGCGATGCAGGGAGGGGCGATATGAAGACCGCACGGGAACTGGGGCTGATCCCGCAGGGCAGGCTGGAACCGGGGCCGGGCAATGCCATTACCGACGTCGCGGGCGTTTCGGTCGGCCACCGGTCGCTGCGCGGCGAGGGCCTCTTCACCGGGGTCACGGCGATCCTCCCGCATGCAGGCGACGTCTTCCGCGTGAAGCCGCGGGCGGCGGTGGAGGTTATCAACGGCTTCGGCAAATCGGCGGGGCTGATGCAGGTGGCCGAACTCGGCACCATCGAGACGCCGATCGTGCTCACCAACACCTTTGGCGTTGCCGCCTGCACCGAAGCGCTGGTCCGCCGCGCCATCTCCGCTAACCCGGCGATCGGGCGAAAGACCTCGACCGTCAATGCACTGGTCTGCGAGTGCAATGACGGCAGCATCAACGACATTCAGGCGCTGGCGGTAACGCCCGCCGACGCCGAGGCGGCGCTGGACGCCGCGCGCGCGGGGCCGGTGGAACAGGGTGCGGTCGGCGCCGGCTCCGGCATGACCGCCTTCGGCTTCAAGGCCGGGATCGGCACGGCCTCGCGGCGCATGCGAGTCGGCAAGCGCGACTTCACGCTCGGCACGCTGGTCCTTGCCAATTTCGGCGCGGCGGGGGACCTCGTCCTGCCGGATGGGCGCCGGCCCGATCCGCGCGTGCCGGCCGGTCCCGAGCGCGGCTCCGTCATCGTCGTCATGGCGACCGATCTTCCCTTGGCAGATCGCCAGCTGCAGCGGGTCGCGCGGCGTGCCGGCGCGGGCCTTGCCCGGCTCGGCGCATTCTGGGGCCATGGCAGCGGCGATGTCGTCCTCTGTTTCACCACCGCCGACCCGGTGGAACATGAGCCTGCCACAGCGTTCACCACGCAGGAGCGGCTCGCCGACGGCCACATCGACATCGCCTTCCGCGCCGCCGCTGATACGACGCAGGAGGCCGTCCTGAACGCGCTCTGCATGGGCCCCGCCATGCCGGCGCGCAACGGCCGCATCTATCCCTGCCTTGCCGACTGGTTGATGGAGAACCCGTCCCCGTGATCCAGTGAAGGTCTGATCAGGCCGGTGCGGGTTCCAGGAGTCGCTGCGCCGTCGCCCATAGTTCCTCGACCTTGCGGTTGCGGCTCGCAGCGTGGCGGTAAAGGCGGATTTCGAGGTCGAGGTTCCAACCCTCGTCGGCAGAGGCAGGCACGAGGCGGCGCGCGTCGATTTCCTCGCGCGCCAGGCTCTCCGGCAGCCAGCACACGCCCGCACCCGTCACCGCCATGTTCATCAGGCCGGCGCTGATTGTGTTTTCGTGCGTCGTACGGCGCCGGAAGGGCGGGCGGCGCAGCAGCAGGCGCGACAGGGCGACCCCGAAGAAGGAATTGAAGCCGTAGCTCAGATAGGGGATGGCGAGCCGCGGCTGCGCGATGGCGCGGTCGAGGAGGTTCAGTCCGGGCTGCGGATCGCCGGACAGTACGATCTCCGCCGCGACCAGCGGAATCAGTCGGTCATGCGCTACGGTCAGCGAGGAAAACTGCCCGCTATCGAGATGAAACGGCACTTCCGGATGCGCATAGGTGAGGAAGAAATCCGCCTCATCGCCGACGAGCGCGTCGAGGTTCGCTTCGATTCCGCCGCGGTCCGGAATGAGCGAGGTGCTGAACGATCCACCCGCCGCTTCCAGCGTCTTCAGCCAGCGGGGAAAGAAGGTGACCGTCAGCGTATGCAGCGCGGCAAAGCGGATGAGGCCCGGCTCGTGGGGGAGACGCAGCACTTCGCGCGCCGCATAGAAGGTGCGGATCGCTTCCTGTGCGACCGGCAGGAAATTGCGCCCCGCAGGCGTGAGTTCGGCCGGCATGGTCGCGCGGCTGATCAGCGTTGCGCCCAGCCAGCTCTCCAACTGCTTGATCCGGCGGCTGAAGGCAGGTTGAGTCACGTTGCGCAGCTCGGCTGCGCGCGAGAAGCTGGACGTGTCGGCAAGCGTCACGAAATCCTCCAGCCACTTGATCTCCATGTCCGCTTCCCTTTGCTGCGCGTCTGCTGCGGCCGATCATAAGTCATTCAATCAAAATAGGTATGTCGTTTCTGCATGGGTTGGTGCCAAAAGCGAATTGGCCAAGCCAACTGCAACCTTTCACCTTGCGCCTGGAGGAAATAGGTGCCGGCCCGTCCGGTGCCGACAGGGGGGAGTTGTGAATGGCGTTCGGAATAAAAGCCGACCTTATCCTCATCAATGGCCGGATCTGGCGCGGCCGGGAGGAGGGCATCAGCGAGGCTCTCGCCGTGTGGCAAGGCAAGATTCTTGCAACCGGCAGCGATACGGACATCTTGGGCCTGAAGGGACCGCGCACCGAGGTCATCGATCTCGAAGGCCGCTTCGCCACCCCCGGCCTCATCGACAACCACCTGCACCTCATCGCGACCGGCATGGCCATGGGCTGGGTCGACGCTACGCCCGCGAGCGCGCCGACGCTCGCCGCCCTGATGGGCCGGATTTCCGACCGCGCAGCCACGACGCCGAAGGGCGGCTGGGTGCGCGCCCGCGGCTATGATCAGGTCAAGCTCGACACCGGACGGCACCCGACGCGCGACGATCTCGATCGCGTCGCCCCCGATCACCCAGTCCTACTGACACGGGCCTGCGGCCATGTTTCGATCGCCAACTCCCGCGCTCTGGAGCTTGCCGGCATCACTGAGGCGACGGCCGTGCCGGAAGGCGGCGTGATCGGCGTCACGGAGGGCCGGCTGAACGGCTTCCTGGCGGAAAACGCAAAGAACCTCGTCAAGGCCGCCATGCCGCCGGCAACGACCGAGGACCTGATCGACGGAATCGAGCGGGCAGGGCGGTATCTGCTCTCCTTCGGAATCACGAGCTGCATGGATGCGGCCGTGGGGCAGGTCTCCGGTTTTGCCGAAATCCAGGCCTATGAGATGGCCAAGCTTTCCGGCCGGCTGCCGGTGCGCGTCTGGCTGACCCTGCTTGGCGATCCAGGCGTTTCCATCGTCGAGGATTGCTGGCGCGCGGGCCTTCTTTCCGGCGCCGGCGACGACATGCTGCGCGTCGGCGGCGTCAAGGTCTTCCTCGACGGCTCGGCGGGCGGGCGCACCGCCTGGATGACGAGGCCCTATAGGGGCGAGCCGGACAATATCGGCGTGCAGATGCTGCCGGATGCGGAGGTCGAGGCGGTCGTCAAGGCCTGCCACGACCGCGGCTATCAGATGGTCTGCCACGCCATCGGCGACGGCGCGATCGAGCAGCTCATCACGGCCTACGAGAAGGCGCTTGCCGCAAATCCCGATCCCGACCGCCGCCATCGCGTCGAGCATTGCGGCTTTTCCACACCGGATCAGAATGCGCGCATGAAGGCGGCCGGTATTCTGCCTGCGCCGCAGATGGCCTTCATCCACGATTTCGGCGACAGCTACATATCCGTGCTCGGGGAGGAGCGCGGCCGGTTGTCCTACCCGATCGGCACCTGGATGCGCATGGGCCTGAAACCGTCGACCGGCTCGGATTCGCCAGTCTGCTCGCCCGATCCGTTCCCGAACCTGCACGCGATGCTCACGCGCCAGACGGGCAAGGGCACGGTGATGGAGGCATCCGAACGGCTGAGCCGCGAGGAGGCATTGCAGACCTATACGGAATACGGCGCCTATTCGCAGAAAGCAGAGGGGGTGAAAGGGCGGCTCGTGCCCGGCCAGTGGGCGGACATCGCCGTCTTCGACAACGACCTTCTGGCCGCCCCGCCCGAAACCATCCTTTCGGACACAAGCTGCGTGCTGACCCTGCTTGCGGGCCGCGTCGTGCATGATGCGCGCTGACGACCTGACGAACTGAACCGAAACGATGCCGAGAACGGCACGAGAGGGAGAACGAAATGCTGAAGAGACTGACACTGGCCGCAATGCTCAGCCTCGGCGTGGCTGCCGGGGCGCTTGCCGCGGGCGAGCGCCATGGCGGAACGCTCGTCTTCACCGCGCCCTACGGCTCGAGCTTCGCCACGCTGGACGTGCAGTCGAGCCCTAACACGCAGGAAGAGTTCATCACGCAGGCCATCCACCGTGCGCTCTACAGCTGGGATTCGAACCAAAACAAGCCCGTCCTGGAACTGGCGACATCGGAGGAGGTTTCCGAGGACGGCAAGGTCCACACCTATCACCTGCGTAAAAACGCCGTGTTCCACAACGGCAAGCCGCTGACGGCCGACGACATCATCTACAGCTACAAGCGCATCGCCAACCCGGAAAACGCCTTCCCCGGCGCGAGCTTCATCGCCGTCATCAAGGGCGCCGAGGACTATATCGCCGGCAAGGCCGACGAGATTTCGGGGCTGAAGAAGATCGATGACCACACGCTCGAGATCACCTATACCGGCACAATCAATCCCGGCTTCCCGCTAATGCAGAACACGACGGTCATCTATCCGTCGAATGTCGAGGACGAATCCACCTTCGGCAAGAATCCGGTCGGCCTCGGCGCCTTCGTCTTCAAGGAGCACGTACCCGGTTCGCAGGTCGTCGTGGAAAAATTCGACAAGTACTACGAGGAGGGCAGGCCCTATCTCGATCGCATCAACATCGTGCTGATGGCTGAGGACGCCGCGCGCGACGTCGCCTTCCGCAACAAGGAAATCGACGTTTCGATCCTCGGCCCTACCCAATACCAGGCCTATCAGGGCGAGGAGGGGCTGAAAGATCACCTCCTGGAAGTCGCCGAGGTCTATACCCGCAATATCGGCTTCAACCCCGCCTTCGAGCCCTTCAAGGACAAGCGGGTGCGCCAGGCGATCAACCATGCCATCAATGCGCCGCTGATCATCGAACGCCTGGTCAAGAACAAGGCCTACCCGGCCTCCGGCTGGCTGCCGATCTCCTCGCCCGCCTTCGACAAGGACAAGGCGCCCTACGCCTACGATCCGGAGAAGGCAAAGGCATTGCTCGCCGAGGCCGGTTATGCCGACGGCTTCGAATTCGAGGTGACGGCGAGCCCGAACGAAAGCTGGGGCGTGCCGATCGTCGAAGCCATCCTGCCGATGCTGAAGAAGGTCGGCATCACGGTGAAGCCGAAGCCGGTCGAAAGCTCCACGCTCGGCGAAGCGGTGACGACCAACAACTTCCAGGCCTTCATCTGGTCGAACCTTTCTGGCCCCGACCCGCTGAACGCACTGCGTTGCTACTATTCGAAGACGGCGCAATCGGCCTGCAACTACACCAGCTATGCAAGCCCGGAATTCGACAAGCTCTACGAGGCGGCGCAGCAGGAACGCGACTCGGCCAAGCAGAACGATCTCCTGCGCCAGGCCAACAACATCGTGCAGGACGACGCTCCGGTCTGGTTCTTCAACTACAACAAGGCGGTGATGGCCTACCAGCCGTGGATCCACGGCCTCGTTCCGAACGCGACGGAACTGGCCATCCAGCCCTATGACGAAATCTGGATCGACGAGACGGCGCCGTCATCGCGCCAGTAAGACCTTGAGGGGGAGGGGGTAGCTGCGGCTGCCCCCTCATCGATTGTCGCCGCCCCCGTGTACAGGGCGGCCAGAACGGAACCGCTCATGCTTCGTTTCACCCTGCGCCGCGTCCTGCAGATCATACCCACGGTCGTGGTCGTTGCGTTGCTTATATTCGTCATCTTCAGCGTCGTACCGGGAACCTTCGCCGCAAGCCTCTTCGCCGACGGCAGGCGCGCCGCCGACCCGCAGATGATCGCCCGCCTCAACGAGGAATTCGGGCTGAACAAGCCGTTGATGGAGCGCTTCGTGACCTATGTCACGGACCTTGCGCAATTCGATCTCGGCACCAGTTTCCGCACCCGTCAGCCGGTGATCGACCTCATCAACGACCGCATGTGGGCCTCGCTGCAACTGGCGATCGCCGCCATGATCTTCGCCCTCGTTATCAGTGTGCCGCTCGGCTTCGTTGCGGCGCTGAGGCCCGGCTCGGTGCTCGATACGGTGACGATGATCGGGGCGGTGTCCGGCCTCTCCATGCCGCAGTTCTGGCTGGGCCTCCTGATGATGTATCTCTTCGCCCTGCAGCTGAACTGGTTGCCGAGCTTCGGCTACGGCGACGGGTCCTTCCGGAACCTGATTCTGCCCGCCGTCACGCTAGGGGTCACGCCGCTTGCGCTTCTCGCGCGCACCACGCGGGCCGGGGTCCTCGATGTCCTCAACGCCGACTTCATCCGCACCGCCCATTCCAAGGGCATGAGCGAGGCCAAGGTGGTGCGCTGGCATGTGGCGCGCAACGCGCTGGTGCTGATCGTCACGACCGTCGGCCTGCAATTCGGTTCGCTGATCGGCCAGGCCGTGGTCATCGAGAAGCTCTTCGCCTGGCCCGGTATCGGCTCGCTTCTGGTGGACAGCGTCGCGAGCCGCGACATTCCCGTGGTGCAGGGCACGATCCTCGTCATCGTGCTCTGGTTCCTCGTCATCAACACGGCCGTCGATCTGATCTATGCCGCGATCGATCCGCGCATCAAGCAGGAGTGACGGG
>Ga0209281_1001021_pt1 | contig 21625 bp, 15 predicted proteins | sample MedtruBG_FD_187514 | JGI IMG/M metagenome (GOLD analysis project Ga0209281, IMG submission 187514) | Root nodule microbial communities of legume samples collected from California, USA - Medicago truncatula BG (SPAdes) (version 2) | ecosystem: Host-associated > Plants > Roots > Nodule | place... | reverse complement strand
GGTGCCGCCGATAAGGGTGTCATCACCCGCATTGCCGTAGAGGCTGTCATTGCCTGCATAGCCGTACAGCGTGTCGTTGTTGTTCCAGCCGCTGAGGGAGTCGTTCCTGTCGGTGCCGTAGACCGGGTAGCCGGACGCGAGAAGTTCATCCCGGGTGACGGTGCGGTCCTCAAAGACCAGCTCGAAACGGGTGAAATCATTGCTATAGAAAAAGTCCGGGAGGGTCACGGCATCTTCAGAGCCGAAGGCCTGAAGCACAAGACTGTTTCCGTCCTTTTTCATCTGCAGCTGGTCAGCGGTGGCCCCCTCGAAGACCAGGCGGTTAATGCCGGTCGTGGATCTGTCGGAGAGGGTGTCGCGCCCGTGACCGGCACTGAAGCGGTAGATGTCATTCCCGGCACCGCCGTTAAGGCTGTCGTCACCGGTGCCGCCGATAAGGGTGTCATCACCCGCATTGCCGTAGAGGCTGTCATTGCCTGCATAGCCGTACAGCGTGTCGTTGTTGTTCCAGCCGCTGAGGGAGTCGTTCCTGTCGGTGCCGTAGACCGGGAAACCGGACGCGAGAAGCTCATCCCGGGTGACGGTGCGGTCCTCAAAGACCAGCTCGAAACGGGTGAAATCATTGCTATAGAAAAAGTCCGGGAGGGTCACGGCGTCTTCAGAGCCGAAGGCCTGAAGCACAAGACTGTTTCCGTCCTTTTTCATCTGCAGCTGGTCAGCGGTGGCCCCCTCAAAGACCAGGCGGTTAATGCCGGTCGTGGATCTGTCGGAGAGGGTGTCGCGCCCGTGGCCGGCACTGAAGCGGTAGATGTCATTCCCGGCGCCGCCGTTAAGGCTGTCGTCGCCGGTGCCGCCGATAAGGGTGTCATCACCCGCATTGCCGTAGAGGCTGTCATTGCCTGCATAGCCGTACAGCGTGTCGTTGTTGTTCCAGCCGCTGAGGGAGTCGTTCCTGTCGGTGCCGTAGACCGGGAAACCGGACGCGAGAAGCTCATCCCGGGTGACGGTGCGGTCCTCAAAGACCAGCTCGAAACGGGTGAAATCATTGTTATAGAAAAAGTCCGTGAGGGTCACGGCGTCTTCAGAGCCGAAGGCCTGAAGCACAAGACTGTTTCCGTCCTTTTTCATCTGCAGCTGGTCAGCGGTGGCCCCCTCGAAGACCAGGCGGTTAATGCCGGTCGTGGATCTGTCGGAGAGGGTGTCGCGCCCGTGGCCGGCACTGAAGCGGTAGATGTCATTCCCGGCGCCGCCGTCCAGCGTATCTTTACCTTCGCCACCGTCCAGTGTGTCGTTACCGGCGCCGCCGTTGAGGCTGTCGTCACCGGTGCCGCCGATAAGGGTGTCATCACCCGCATTGCCGTAGAGGCTGTCATTGCCTGCATAGCCGTACAGCGTGTCGTTGTTGTTCCAGCCGCTGAGGGAGTCGTTCCTGTCGGTGCCGTAGACCGGGTAGCCGGACGCGAGAAGTTCATCCCGGGTGACGGTGCGGTCCTCAAAGACCAGCTCGAAACGGGTGAAATCATTGCTATAGAAAAAGTCCGGGAGGGTCACGGCATCTTCAGAGCCGAAGGCCTGAAGCACAAGACTGTTTCCGTCCTTTTTCATCTGCAGCTGGTCAGCGGTGGCCCCCTCGAAGACCAGGCGGTTAATGCCGGTCGTGGATCTGTCGGAGAGGGTGTCGCGCCCGTGGCCGGCACTGAAGCGGTAGATGTCATTCCCGGCGCCGCCGTTAAGGCTGTCGTCGCCGGTGCCGCCGATAAGGGTGTCATCACCCGCATTGCCGTAGAGGCTGTCATTGCCTGCATAGCCGTACAGCGTGTCGTTGTTGTTCCAGCCGCTGAGGGAGTCGTTCCTGTCGGTGCCGTAGACCGGGAAACCGGACGCGAGAAGCTCATCCCGGGTGACGGTGCGGTCCTCAAAGACCAGCTCGAAACGGGTGAAATCATTGCTATAGAAAAAGTCCGGGAGGGTCACGGCGTCTTCAGAGCCGAAGGCCTGAAGCACAAGACTGTTTCCGTCCTTTTTCATCTGCAGCTGGTCAGCGGTGGCCCCCTCAAAGACCAGGCGGTTAATGCCGGTCGTGGATCTGTCGGAGAGGGTGTCGCGCCCGTGGCCGGCACTGAAGCGGTAGATGTCATTCCCGGCGCCGCCGTTGAGGCTGTCGTCGCCGGTGCCGCCGATAAGGGTGTCATCACCCGCATTGCCGTAGAGGCTGTCATTGCCTGCATAGCCGTACAGCGCGTCGTTGTTGTTCCAGCCGCTGAGGGAGTCGTTTCTGTCGGTGCCGTAGAACTGAAAGCCGGAAGCGAGAAGCTCATCTCGTGTCATAGTGCGGTCATCGAAGCTAAGCTCGAAATGGGTGTACTCATTGTTATAGAAGAAGTTTGTTAGTGTCACTGAGTCATTGGTACCGAAGGTTTGTAGCACCAGGTTGTTCCCCTCTTTCTTCATAAATAACTGGTTGGAACGTGCCCCTTCAAAGACTAATCGGTTGATATCGGTAGTAGATCTTTCGGATATTATGTCATGGCCGTGGCCAGCCTGGAAAAGATAGATGTCATTGCCATCGCCGCCGTTAAGGGTGTCATCACCTTCTTTACCATTTAGAATATCGCTGCCTGCAAAGGTATTGATAGTGTCATTGCTATTGGTCCCATAAATATAATCATCATTTCCAGTTGCATCTTTTGTATTAATATAACCTAATGAAATTAAAACATCTAACCCGATTGCTTCGGTCCAGGAGGCGAGATGATTGTTATCTATGGCGAAGTGATAATAACTATCGAACAAATCAAAGAGAGGTAACGTGTCGGTGTTTTTTTCTTCAAAAGAAAGCAGTTCACCAATATCAATAAAAGTATTTAATGGATCTGTTGAAAAATTTTCATTGGCTAGCGTAATTAATGCATTGAAGTTTAAAGTAAAATCCGAATTAAAAGTGAGTGTTGTATAATAACAAGATAAACGTGTCTCTGCTAATAAAGACTTGTATGTGTTTTCTAAAATGCGTTGATAATTCGTATTTATATTATTTGTGATATTCCCAATGTCATCTTCATTTACGTAATAAATATTTCCACCCATTCCTGAAAATGCATCAAGGATTGCAATTTCATCAAGTAAATTTTCTTTTATATTTTTAACGCCACCTGTTCCACTAAGATCTTTTGGTGAATAAGTTCCAATGATCTTTGTGCCTGAATCTTGGGTTTTTAAGTAAGCAGGGAGAACATCGATATTTTCAGAGTAAGAACTACTTGTTTTTGCCCATTCGGCGACGAGTTCGGGTAAAAGCTGCAATTGAGCTTCTTTTGTTGACGCAACTTTGTATGCGTTCAGAAGCTCATTTAACTTAGGAGATAAGGCTGCAGCCTCCCGTAAATCTCTAACATTGCCGCTGCCTTTACAATTGACTTGCTTTTGTTGCTCTTCATTTAAAGTTACTTTATCAGTGAATTGCCGTAAATAGGGGTCATAAGAAAAATTAATATCTGAAATAGTACGATTTTGACCTGTGGCAGTGGAGTAGTGACTGGTGTCAGCTTCAATGCTATCACCTGAAAGATCATGATTTATGGGTTTAAAATTAAGATCAATCGAAGCGATGTTTAATTCATCTAATGAATAGAGTTCATTCGCTTGGGTTATTCCATCACTATTTTTATCCTGCCAGACTTTTAACTCATTAAATTTTTTATCATTTTTATTAATTATCCCGTTGAAATCCGAATCTAATTCACGAAGAGCTAGAAAACCATTCTCAGCCAAACTCCCGTCATTCAATTGAGTATGGTCTCCAAATAATTCTCCGCCATTGTTTATTAAACCATCACCATTTCGGTCCAGGACCAAAAAACCGTCATCGGGATTCAACCAGCTTGTAGCCCTTTTTATGCCTGAGTTATCGGAGTCGAAGTAAACTGTTTCATTTGACATATAATCTGAAATCTCAACTCCATCGCCGTCCAGGTCAAAAACAAGAGGATCATAATTATAATATTCGCCGTTTCTATCAAAACCATGCGCTTTTTTCCACCTATCCCAGTCACTTTTTTTCCAATCCTTTAATTGGTTTGCTTTTTTACTTAAATCATTAATTCCATCAATCGTCGCGATTATTGCAGGTGTTAACATTTGTTGAACATCATCACCGTCAACCGTTCCCAAATATTCAGCATCACTTTTGAACGAACGGTCTTCGCTTAGGCCTAATGCCCCACCTATATCAAATTGACCCCATGCATTTACTACGGCCGCTTCTAAAGAATCTCCACCAGCAATGCCTGCCAGTCCAGAAATAGCTTTCATCATGAATTCTGATTCACTGTCGCCATTGTTATACGAGTTATACATATCAACTCCGAATGCAAAGGCTCTCGTAGCAACGTTTAATTTTTTGAGTGCTGCATTTTGGGCTGGACTCAAGGGGCCATCGATTGCTTCGGCAATATCCTTAACATTATCAATTGAGTCAACAGTATAATCTATAACAGAATCTACTATTGCCTGATCGTCATTATTTTTAGTTGCAGTATCAAAACTATCCATAAACTCGCGAGTTGTATTACTTTGTTGGCTTAAAGCATCAAAAAATGAATTGGTAGACATCTGATTTATCCTTAAGTTAGTTGTATAAGTTGCATCAATATGTGTATGAAAGAGTATATGATCAGTTTATTGATGATATATATTTATTACTTTCCAATATTAAAAAGCAATAAATATTGCTCTGCTGAATGTGTGCTTTTATCGGCACTATGACCACTTGCACGATATAACGGTATATCAGTTAATGTTTTTATTATCAATTATTTATTAAAATGATCATGAAAGCTTGCATTTATAAATAATGGTTAAACTTAAATGGTGAAAAGCTTTATTCAACCTTTGAAGTTTGTTAAATGAAAATATCTTTGGTGTTTTTCCTCGCCACTGTTCAAGATATTCACCAGGCATTTTTTTCTTTACCAGTAATGCCAGGTTATAGTCGTAAACTTTCTCGATTTTTACGACGAAATTTGTCACGGGGATTTTATGGAATTTCTTTTGTGCACTCTCGATCACATCTTCCGCATGTACGTAACAGGAAAATATAATCGAGATGAATAAAAATACTCTTAACAATAGATTTGAACCTTTGCACATAGTGTCATCCCTGGATGAGTTAATGTTTTATGATTCTATCAATGATTAATGGTAAAAAGACGTAAGAGTTAGATTTTTAGGAATTTATAAAGATAAGATAATTTGTGAGATTCATCTCTTTTACTTTACCATGTATGACTACATTCAGAGGTTATATTTCCATGGTGAATGCTTTGGAACGGATTATTAATAATAAAGAGATAAACACGGCTATTGAAGCTTTATGCCTAATTGCCCATTTCCATGGCGTGGCAGTGAATGTTGAAGATATCAAGCACCGTTACGATTTTGAGGGTGTGGGTCTCAATCAGACGCAATGGTTACTTGCAGCGAAAGAGGTGGGGCTGAAGGCAAAAGTCATTAAGAAAAAGGCGGAACGGCTTGAGAAAATAATTTTGCCAGCACTGGTCTGGAGCGAAGAGGGGAATCATTTTATCCTTGCAAAAATTGAAAATGGTCAGTACCTCATACATGATCTCCGGCTCAAAAAACCAGTCGTCTTGTCTCATGATCAATTTTGCGAGCGTTATTCTGGCATCCTGATAATGGTGACGTCCAGAGCCTCAATTTCTGGCGCCCTGGCAAAATTTGACTTCACCTGGTTTATCCCTGCCGTTATAAAATACCGCAAAATATTTTATGAAGTTATTATTGCTTCCATTGTGTTGCAGCTCTTCGCTCTTATGACGCCGCTCTTTTTCCAGGTCGTAATGGATAAAGTGCTCGTTCACCGGGGGATCAGCACGCTGAATGTTATCGCCGCCGCGCTGATTATCATTATTCTTTTTGAAGTGATATTGAGTGGTTTACGCACCTATATTTTCGCGCACACTACAAGCCGAATCGATGTCGAGCTAGGCGCGAAAATATTTCGCCACTTACTGACCTTGCCCATTGCCTGGTTTGAAAAAAGACGCGTGGGCGACACCGTTGCCAGGGTGAGGGAACTGGAGCAAATCCGTAATTTCCTCACGGGGCAGGCGCTGACCTCGGTTATGGATCTGATGTTCTCGTTTATTTTTATTGCTGTAATGTGTTTTTACAGCGGCTGGCTCACGTTAATTGTGCTGGCATCCTTGCCTTGTTATGCGATCTGGTCGGCCACGCTAAGCCCGGTATTACGCGCCAGGCTCAACGAAAAATTTGCCCGTAGTGCAGATAACCAGTCCTTCCTTGTTGAATCGGTTACCGCTGTCAGCACGTTGAAGTCCATGGCGGTTGAACCCCAAATGACTCACCACTGGGATAAACAGCTTGCGGCCTATGTTCAGGCAGGATTCAAGGTGACCCGTCTGGCAACCGTCGGGCAGCAGGGTATTCAGCTTATTCAAAAAATGGTGATGGTCGCCAACCTGTGGGTAGGGGCGCAGCTTGTCATTGCCGGCGATCTCTCTGTCGGGCAATTGATTGCCTTTAATATGCTGGCAGGGCAGGTGGCTGCACCCGTCATTCGTCTTGCTCAGCTTTGGCAGGATTTTCAGCAAGTGGGTATTTCGGTCGCCAGACTGGGGGATATCCTGAATGCGCCGACCGAAATCCCGGGCAGCCGGCTTGCGCTACCGGAAATCAAAGGCTCAATTGCGTTTGAAAACGTCATATTTCGCTACCGGCCTGACGGCCCACAAATTATCAAACTACTGAACCTGAAAATTGAGCAAGGTGAGATCGTCGGGATCGTTGGCCGCTCAGGATCGGGAAAAAGCACGCTCACCCGGCTTATCCAGCGTTTATACACGCCCGAGCAAGGACGTGTGCTGATAGACGGAAACGATCTGTCACTGGCGGATCCGGCGTGGTTAAGAAGGCAGATCGGCGTGGTGTTGCAGGATAACGTTCTTTTGAACCGCAGCATTCGTGACAATATTGCCCTGACGGATCCTGGCATGTCGCTGGAAAAGGTCATTAGTGCCGCCAAAACGGCAGGGGCACATGACTTTATTATGGCGATGCCAGAAGGTTATGACACCCAGGTGGGCGAGCAAGGATCGCGGCTTTCCGGCGGGCAGCGCCAGCGTGTCGCTATCGCCCGTGCGCTGGTGACAAATCCACGAATACTCATTCTCGACGAAGCAACCAGCGCGCTCGATTATGAATCTGAAAAAGCCATCATGGAAAATATGCAAAGTATCTGTCGTAACCGAACGGTGATCATTATTGCCCATCGTCTTTCGACGGTTCGTTTTGCGCACCGGATTATTGCCATGGATCAGGGGGAGATTGTCGAACAAGGCGTTCATGACGATTTGATTCAGAAAGATCAGGGTTACTACCGTTATCTATACCAGTTGCAACAGGGCTAAGTTCGCAGGGACAAGGAGAAGCAAAATGACTTTATGGTGTAGTGCGTTGAAGGATCTTTTTCGGCGCTACAAAGACGCTGTTGTACAGGTCTGGCACGTCCGCCATTCGCTTGATGCGCCGGAAAGAACGCCTGATGAACGCGAGTTCTTGCCCGCACATCTGGAGCTTACTGAAACCCCTGTTTCGGTTGCGCCCAGGCTTGTGGCGCGTCTGATTATGTTGTTCGCCTGCATCGCGCTGGTGTGGGCGATTGTGGGGCAGGTTGAAATTATTGCCGTTTCCACCGGTAAAACCATTCCATCAGGTCACAGTAAAACCATCCAGCCGCTGGAAACGTCGGTTATCAAAAAGATCCTGGTGAAAGATGGCGATCGGGTGAAGAAGGGCGATCTCCTGATTGAGCTGGCGGCTATCGGTTCAGACAGCGATTACAACCAGACGGTCCGTCAGCTCAATGCCGCGAAGCTGGCCCGGATACGCAGTCAGGCGCTACTGGCAGGCCTTGAAACGTCAACCTTACCCGATATTCAACGCAGCGATCTAAAAGGTCTGTCGCTCAGTGAAGCCGAGCTGGCAGAAGCCCGCAGGCTGGTACAAAACCAGTATCAAACCTGGTTTGTTCAGGACGAACAGATGCAAACCGTTTTACAGCAGCATACTGCCCAGCTTCGCTCGACACGCTCACAAATCGTCAAGCTTAAGAATGTCGGCCTGATTGAAAAACAGCGCTTACATGATTTTGAAACGCTGCAAAAGAAGAACTATTTGTCCCAGCACGAGCTGTACCAGCAGCAAAGTAAAACCATTGAGAACGATCAAGACCTGGCGAGCCAAAAGGAACAACTGCAGCAAATCGAGGAGAGTGTTCATCAGGTCGAAAAAGAACGTCTGGTGAACCTGCAAACGCTTAAACGCGATACCCTGGATAATCTGCGTCAGGCTAATGAAGATATCGATCAGCTCAACGAACAACTTGAAAAAACGCGGCAGCGTCAGTCCTGGATGTCTTTAACGTCACCGGTCTCCGGCACGGTACAACAACTGGCATTTCATAACGAAGGGGGAGTGGTGATGGAAGGACAGCCGGTCATGCTGATTGCCCCGCAGGACGATCGGATAGAAGTCGACGCCATGGTGGAGAACAAAGATATCGGTTTTGTGAAAGCGGGTCAGGACGTGGTAGTCAAAATCGAGTCGTTTCCTTATACGCGGTATGGATACCTTACCGGCAAAGTGCAGCATGTGAGCTTCGATGCTATTGAAGATGAAAAGCGAGGATTACTTTTCAGCGCCCGGATCGTGCTCGATCAAAACCACATCAATATAGAAGGAACGGATATTCCCTTAAATGCAGGTATGAACATTACGGCGGAGATAAAAACGGGATCGCGGCGGGTGATTGATTACTTGTTAAGTCCGTTGCAGACCACCATCGAGAGAAGTTTTACCGAGCGTTAAGCCAGTCACGCTACCGGGGCCGGGCCCCGGCAGTGCTCAGCGTTTACGCATCATCCGCGTTCTGTCGATGAACTCGTGCGTCAGTGGATCATGATAGCGTGAAGGCCAAATCACCCAGGGTTGAGTGTCCAGCGCTTTTGCGATGATCAATTCTCCTTTCGGCCACGGGCGGGTCAGCGCATTCGCGAGTGTTGATGAACTTAACCCATTGCGGCGCGATTCTGCTGCCAGCGACGTTCCTTTTTTACGCAGTGCGGCAATGATATCGGCTGAGTGCCAGTCGATAAATTTCTTATCCATCATACGGTCCTTTTGGTCAGGTGCGTCCACGTCATTTCTGCTGAATTGACGTGTCTTACTATACCGATTTCGAACGGTTGTTTTAAAAAGTTCGCATTACTGGCGACCATATTCAGAATAGGACCGGACTTTATACAGGCGGGCTGTAACTGGCTGTTTTAACAGGAATAGAAGTGTAACTGGAACGTGCTGGAATTCTCCCCGCGAGGGCCGCAGGGAGTGAGTACACACTTAGAAATCGCGCTGAACGGCGATGTGGGCAAGTCCGATCAGGGCATCACGCCATGGGCTGTCCGGGATGACCTGAAGGGCGGCAATCGCTTTATCTGCTTCTTCTTCTGCACGCTGGCGCGTCCATTCAAGCGAACCGCAGAGTGCCATAGTTTCCAGCACAGGTTCCAGAAGGTGTCGGCCATTTCCTTGTTCGATGGCTTCACGAATCATCTGCGCTTGTTCCGGTGTACCATGACGCATCGCGTGTAACAACGGCAGCGTGGGTTTACCTTCGTTAAGATCGTCGCCGACGTTTTTACCCAGGGTTTCGCCATCTGCGCTGTAATCCAGCAAATCATCAATCAGCTGGAAGGCGGTGCCGAGATAGCGGCCATAATCCTGCAGCCCACGCTCCTGCGCTTCGCTACAATCTGCAAGAAGACCAGAGCACTGCGCCGCTGCTTCGAAAAGGCGCGCCGTTTTGCTGTAGATCACACGCATGTAGTTTTCTTCGGTGATATCCGGATCGTTAACGTTCATCAGCTGAAGCACTTCGCCTTCAGCAATGACGTTAACGGCTTCAGACATCACTTCCAGCACCTTCAGCGAGCCCAGGCTGGTCATCATCTGGAAAGCACGGGTATAGATGAAATCACCGACCAGAACGCTTGCTGCATTGCCAAACGCCGCATTGGCAGTTGCTTTGCCGCGACGCATGTCGGATTCATCCACAACGTCGTCATGCAGCAGCGTGGCGGTGTGGATAAATTCGATCAGCGCAGCAATAGTAATGTGAGCATTTCCCTCATAGCCGACAGCACGCGCAGCCAGAATCGCGATCATCGGACGGATGCGTTTACCCCCGCCGCTGACAATGTAATAGCCTAACTGATTGATCAACTGAACGTCTGAGTTGAGTTGTTCCAGGATTGCTGCATTCACACCCGCCATGTCTTGCGCGGTTAACTCGTTGATTTTTTCTAAATTCATCGCAAATGCCGGGCTTCTTTGTTCTGTTTACCACATATCAAATGGGCTAACGAAGGGTTTTGGTTTATCAATAGTATTGCTGATTGTACTGAAAAAACGGCGTAGATAAACGTTACCGTACGTGTTGTGTTTTTTTTCTTCATGTATTGACTGTAGCACTTGTCAAAGGCTCGCGTTTTGCGTAATATTCGCGCCCTATTGTGAATATTTATAGCGCACTCTGAATCATACGAAGATGTGCGCGGAAGCGGAGTTCTATATGTACGCGGTTTTCCAAAGTGGTGGTAAACAACACCGAGTAAGCGAAGGTCAGACCGTTCGCCTGGAAAAGCTGGACATCGCAACTGGCGAAGCTGTTGAGTTCGCTGAAGTTCTGATGATCGCAAACGGTGAAGAAGTCAAAATCGGCGTTCCTTTCGTTGATGGCGGCGTTATCAAAGCTGAAGTTGTTGCACACGGTCGTGGCGAGAAAGTTAAAATCGTTAAGTTTCGTCGTCGTAAGCACTACCGTAAGCAGCAGGGCCACCGTCAGTGGTTCACTGATGTGAAAATTACTGGCATCAGCGCCTAAGACCTGAGGAGAGATTTAAATGGCACATAAAAAGGCTGGCGGCTCCACACGTAACGGTCGCGATTCAGAAGCTAAACGCCTTGGCGTTAAGCGTTTCGGTGGCGAAACCGTTCTGGCGGGTAGCATCATCGTTCGTCAACGTGGTACCAAATTCCACGCGGGCAACAACGTAGGTTGCGGTCGTGACCACACTCTGTTTGCTAAAGCAGACGGTAAAGTGAAATTTGAAGTTAAAGGCCCGAACAACCGTAAATACATCAGCATCGTTGCTGAGTAAGGTTTCCGTGGTCCGGTAACGGATTAAAGCCCCGCAACGTGTTGCGGGGCTTTTTACATTAGAAGTCCGGAAAATTTTCTGCAGGGAAAACGGGCATGAAGCAGCAGGCTGGCATTGGTATTCTCCTGGCGCTGACAACAGCGATTTGCTGGGGTGCATTGCCCATTGCAATGAAGCAGGTCCTGGAAGTGATGGAGCCGCCAACGGTGGTGTTCTATCGCTTCCTGATGGCGAGCATCGGCCTTGGGGCGATTCTGGCCATAAAAGGCAAATTGCCTCCTCTGCGGATTTTCCGCAAACCGCGCTGGCTGGTGCTTCTGGCTATCGCAACAGGCGGGCTGTTCGGTAACTTCATTCTGTTCAGCTCGTCTCTGCAGTATTTGAGTCCCACGGCATCGCAGGTGATTGGTCAGCTTTCACCGGTCGGCATGATGGTCGCCAGCGTCTTTATACTGAAGGAAAAGATGCGAGGCACGCAGATTGTCGGGGCGAGTATGCTGCTGTGTGGCCTGGTGATGTTTTTTAACACCAGTTTGATAGAGATTTTTACCCGACTGACGGATTACACCTGGGGTGTCATCTTTGGCGTCGGGGCAGCAACAGTCTGGGTCAGTTACGGTGTGGCACAAAAGGTCTTATTGCGCCGCCTGGCTTCACCGCAGATCCTTTTTTTGCTGTACACTTTATGTACTATTGCATTAATGCCGTTAGCAAAGCCGGGTGTGATTACTCAGCTCAGCGACTGGCAACTGGCGTGCCTGATTTTTTGTGGGCTTAACACGCTGGTCGGTTATGGCGCGCTAGCCGAAGCGATGGCGCGCTGGCAGGCAGCGCAGGTGAGCGCATTAATTACGCTGACTCCGCTGTTTACGTTGTTATTTTCAGATTTGTTATCAATGGCCTGGCCCGATTTCTTCGTCAAACCGATGTTAAACCTGTTGGGTTATCTCGGTGCGTTTGTCGTGGTTGCGGGTGCGATGTATTCCGCTATTGGTCATCGTCTTTGGGGGCGTTGGCGCAAAAATGAAGCGGTCGTAGTAGAAGTCCCCCGCTCAGGCGAATGAGTTACGGAGAGTAAAATGAAGTTTGTTGATGAAGCAACGATCCTGGTTGTTGCAGGTGATGGCGGTAATGGTTGCGTGAGCTTCCGCCGTGAAAAATATATTCCTCGTGGCGGCCCTGACGGTGGCGATGGTGGAGATGGTGGTGACGTGTGGTTAGAGGCGGACGAAAACCTCAACACGCTGATCGACTATCGTTTTGAGAAATCTTTCCGCGCTGAACGTGGTCAAAATGGCCAGAGCCGTGACTGTACCGGTAAACGCGGCAAAGACGTGATCATCAAAGTGCCTGTCGGAACGCGTGTTATCGACCAGGGAACCGGCGAGACCATGGGTGACATGACCAAACACGGTCAGCGCCTGATGGTGGCGAAAGGGGGCTGGCACGGTTTAGGTAACAGCCGCTTCAAATCGTCTGTGAACCGCGCCCCGCGTCAGAAAACAATGGGTACGCCGGGTGATACGCGCGATCTTCAGCTGGAGCTGATGCTGCTGGCCGATGTTGGTATGCTGGGTATGCCGAATGCCGGTAAATCTACATTCATTCGCGCCGTGTCTGCCGCGAAACCGAAGGTCGCTGATTATCCGTTTACCACGCTGGTTCCGAGCCTTGGCGTTGTCCGTATGGATCACGAAAAGAGCTTTGTTGTCGCGGATATTCCTGGGCTTATTGAAGGTGCCGCTGAAGGGGCAGGTCTGGGTATTCGCTTCCTGAAACACCTTGAGCGTTGCCGTGTGTTGCTGCACATTATCGATATCAATCCTATCGACGAATCGGATCCGGTTGATAATGCACGCATCATCATTGGTGAACTGGAAAAATACAGCGAAAAACTCGCTGGCAAGCCGCGCTGGTTGGTGTTCAACAAGATCGACCTGATGGACAAGAGCGAAGCAGAAGCAAAAGCGAAAGCGATTGCCGACGCGATGGGCTGGGAAGATAAATATTACCTGATCTCGGCAGCAAGCCAGATTGGCGTGAAAGATCTGTGCTGGGATGTGATGAACTTCATCATTGAAAACCCAATCGTGCAGGCAGAAGACGTCAAGCAGCCTGAGAAAGTCGAGTTCATGTGGGATGACTACCATCGCCAGCAGCTTGAAGAGCAGGAAGTTGAAGACGATGAAGAGTGGGATGAGGACTGGGACGAAGACGACGAAGAAGGTGTCGAATTCATCTACAAGCACTAACACTCTGAAGAACCCCCTCCTGACTGAAGGGGGTTTTTTTTATCGTAATGTCGACGGAAGCCAGCAGCGGGCAATTAAACCACCGTCCGGGCCATCCTCAAGCGTCAGACAGCCGCGATGCAGCTGCAGGATGCGCTGAACAATGCTCAACCCCAGCCCACTGCCGCCGTAGCGCTGGTCAAGACGGCGGAACGGCTCGGTAATGGATTGTCTGTGCGCTTCATCGATGCCTGAACCCTGATCCGCTACGCTAATTTGTGTCCCGTCCTCCCGTTCGGTTAAGGTGACGGTAATCGTGGTCCCTGCGGGGCTATAGCGCGCGGCATTTTCCAGAAGATTACGCAGCATCAGACGCAGTAATACCGGGTCGCCCTGAACGGTCAGAGTACTCTCCTGCGGCCAGATAACCGTGTGATCTTTCGTCTCTTCTTCCAGGGAAAGCGGTGCAATGATTTGCTCTGTCCAGCTTACGGTATCGTAATGACCGCTCGCCATCGCTTGTCCCGCCCGGGCCAGCATTAATAGCTGCTCTACCGTATGCATTAATTGATCGATACGCGCAATCAGCGTGGCTGCCTGTGGCGAGCCTGACTGCGACATTAATTCCAGATGGAGCCGAATACCTGCCAGGGGCGTTCGCAGCTCGTGCGCGGCATCAGCGGTGAACAATCGCTCCTGCTGGATGGTTTGGTCAAGCCGGGCAAGCAGCTGATTAAGCGAGGTCGTCACGGCACCGATCTCTTCCATGTCTGAATACATGGGAAGAGGCGTAAGATTATCCGCCGAGCGGTTGGCCAGGCTTTCGCGCAATCTGCTGAGAGGACGCGTTATCCAGGTCACCGCCCAGAAAGAGAAGAGCAGGGTAAAGCCCACCATCACCAGTGAAGGCACCAGCAGCGAGGCGATAGCTTCCCGGATCTCTTTTTCAACGTGCTGATTTCGCGCTTTGGCTGAGAGCGTTTCGTTTACCAGAAAACTGATTTGTTCGCGGCTTTCATGCCAGAGCCAGATAACGCTTATCAGTTGAAAAAACAGCAGGATAACCGCCAGCAACACCATTAATCGCCGACGCATACTGTTCATTTCTGGTTCTCCAGGCGATAACCTACGCCGCGAACGGTTTTGATCCTGTCTTTACCGAGCTTGCGTCGCAGATTATGAATATGGACTTCCAGCGTATTTGAGCCGGGATCGTCCTGCCAGGAGTAGATATCCTGCTGCAGTGTTTCCCGATGCACCGTCTGCCCGGTGCGCATAATCAGACGCGTCAGCAAGGCGAACTCTTTCGGGGTGACCTCAACCGTCTGTTGGCGGCACAGCACCTGCTGTGTGTGCAAATTCAGCGTGAGGTCGCCGTCAGTAAGGATATTGTCGCTGTGACCGTGATGACGGCGAATAAGCGCCCGTACGCGCGCCTGTAGCTCAGCCAGCGCAAAAGGCTTAACCAGGTAATCGTCGGCGCCTGAATCCAGCCCATTAATTCTGTCAGCCAGCGCGTCACGCGCGGTCAGGATCAGCACCGGGTTAGACAGGCCGCGACGACGCCACTGCGTGAGCAGCGTTGCGCCATCTTTATCGGGCAGGCCTAAATCAAGGATCACCAGGCTGTATTCACCGCTTTGAATTAATGCATCCGCTTCGGCGGCCGTGCTGGCGCAATCAAGCGCGAACCCTTCATTGGCCATTGCAAGCGCAAGCCCTTCCTGTAACAGCATGTCGTCTTCAACAATAAGTAATTTCATCTTGGCTGCACTGTCCAATGTCCATGTTGTGCCCTGATTATGGCAGAAACCTGACTGCGGGCGTATGTACGTTATCTTACCCAGACTGAAAGCATAAGTCCCTGACGGTGTTAAGCGAATTGTAAAGCATCATGAATGGGAATTTTACCCTTAATATATTCCTAAAACCCCCCGATTTTATGGGGCGAATAGTAAAGAGAGGATATAATCTTATTCTGATACTGGCATCCCGCTTGCCAGCCCTTCTGTTATTGAGCGAAAGAATGGAATCTCTAAATTTATTGACTCTGTCAGGGCTATGCCTGCTTTGCGCAACGTTTATTTATCGCTATAAAGCCATTAGAAACAAATACATCACAACGGTTATTTTTATATTAACGATTTGTGCGGTAGTCATGGACGGTTTTTGGCTTGTCTGTCACCATTTTACGGGGGATGGCGTCAGTCAGGCCGTGCTTTACACCCTGACGGACTCCCTGGAAGGGGCTGAAATCAGTGATTACATTTTGCCCTCCATTTTTACAGTAATTGCATGTGCTGTTATTATTTTCGTTATTTACCTTTTTCTGTGTAAAGCATTACCTGCCGGAAAAAGAAATAAACTGTTTACGTTATTAGCCTGTATCACCGGTACAATGGCTGTAGCGATGTCCCCCACGTTATATCAAATCAGCGGCAGCACGCTTCTCAATAAAAAAGTGGATGGTTCTGACTTCGCTCAGTATTACGTTAATAAAGTTAAGAACATCGAAAAACCTCACTATAATCTGGTTTATATTTATGGCGAGAGTCTTGAAAGAACCTATTTTGATGAGAACGTTTTCCCGGGTCTGCTGCCCGATCTTGATAAACAAAGGACGGAAAGCCTCGATTTTTCAAACACGGAACAGATGCCCGCGACCGACTTCACCATTGCCGGGCTCGTTGCGTCCCAGTGTGGCCTGCCGTTATTTAAACCGACCGCCTTTAGCGGAGAAAACGCCGGTAATACCTTTTACCCGGACAGCGTTTGTCTGGGCGATATTCTGACAAAATCGGGTTATGAGACCTGGTTTTTCCAGGGCGCGAATACCCACTTTGCCGATAAAGATGCGTTTTTCCGTGCACATGGCATCCAGCATGTCTGGGGGTTGAATGAATCCGGCTTAAAAGACAACTTTGACGTACAAAACAACTGGGGGCTCTATGACAACGTCGTCCTGGATAATGCCTGGCAAAAATTCAGCGAGCTGTCAGCAGCGGGTCAGCGTTTTGCACTCTTCACCCTGACCGTCGATACCCATCCACCCAAGGGGTTTATTTCGCCGGGCTGTAAAAAGAACAGTTATCAGATCGACGGGCAAAAAGCCGATGCATTGAGCGCGGTACTTTGCAGTCAGGAAGATATTGCGCGGTTTGTGCAAAAAATCCAGTCCTCACCCTGGGCAAAAAACACCATTATTGTGCTCTCTTCCGATCACCTGGCGATGGCAAGTACTGCGGTTTCCATTGATTATCTTAATAAAATGGAACGGCGGGATCTCTTTTTTATCCTTGGTGACACCATCAAGCCCGCGATAAAGACGCAACCCAGAACGACCCTGGATAATGGTGCGACGGTGCTGGAGCTGCTGGGGGGAGAAAAAGCGATTGGCCTTGGACGTAGCTCACTGAGTGAGAAATCCCTCTCTGAAAGTGTTCCGGACTTTAAAAATAAACTGTATGCGTGGGGAGACAGCATTCGAAACCTGTGGGGAGTGCCCGATCATATTGATCGGTTCGTTATCAACACAGAAAAAAATACATTTACGTTCGACGACCATAGCTATGGTCTGCCGTTGCTCATCAATATAAAACCCCATCAGGTATTACCGATGACGGACGATGGCAGTAAGGTGATGTCTCTCAGACAGTCTTTGTCGACGTTAACGGAAGGAGAGCAGTTTATCTGGGTCGATAAATGTTTCCGCCCTGGCAACGTCTGGCGTAACGAATTCGCACTTTCACAGGACTGGTGCCTCACCCAGGGGAAAATGGGCGGTAAAATTACTGTAGAGAAAGTGAGCGGAGATCGCTATGAAGGTAAGGTCCTGAATGATAATACCGCGACGGATACGGCACGTTACCGCTGGGAACAGTCGCAGTTAAAAATTCATCCCACGAATATTCGTTATGCGTCAGATTCGTTCAAGTTTGGCCTGGAAGGGACCCCTAACTTTATCGAAAATATGATGGGATTAAGTCGACAGGAGTCCTGGGGGCGCTGGTCGGATGCATTTATGGCGCCGTCTGTGCTGCTGCTGTACAACGCACCTTTCCCACGGGAGTTCAATCTTGAAATCGAAGCCAAAGCGTTCGGCAAAAATATTAATGCACCGGTGGCGATCAAAATTGGCGATCAAACGCAATATGCTCGTTTCGGTAAAGATCCGACAAAGGTGACGCTGCACTTTACCGGTGATTTATACACACGTTTACTGAATATCGTCCCACCGGCTCCCGAACTGACGCGTGAAGGCAGCGTGCTGGGCTCTTATCTTATTTCGCCTGTTCGACGGCTGGGTATTGGGTTAATCGAAATAAAAGTGGTGCCGGTCCTGAACAAAACGGCAGCGAAGTAATATGACGGATGGCCTCGCCAGAGGCCATCCGTTTTGCTTAGTTATTCTGATAAATATCTTTGTACAGACGGCTTTCGAAGCGCACCAGCGGAATACGACGGTTACGCTGGTCAGCCGGTTCGACGGCGTAGCCTGACAGATATTGCACAAACGCCATACGCTGCCCGCTGGCCGTGGTGATAAAGCCCGCCAGGTTGTACACCCCTTGCAGTGACCCCGTTTTCGCCGAAACTTTTCCATCCACACCGGCCGCGTGTAAACCGGCACGATACTGCAGCGAGCCGTCGTAGCCTGCAAGCGGGAGCATGGAGATGAAGTTCAGTTCGGTGTCATGCTGGGCGATGTATTGCAGCACCTGCATCATGGTTGCCGGTGAGATCAGGTTATGCCGCGAGAGACCCGATCCATCGACCGCAATGGTATTGCCCAGATCGATCCCAGCCTGCTGGCGAAGGATCTGACGCACGGCATCGGATCCTGCCCGCCATGTGCCTGGCACACCAAAGCGTGCATGTCCGATGGTGCGGAACACGGTGTCAGCAATCATGTTGTCCGATTTTTTCAGCATAATCTTAAGCAGATCGTGCAACGGGGCAGACTGTTTACTCGCAATCACCGTCCCGGGTTCATTGGGTTGCGTCTGGCGCAAGAGCGTGCCGCTGTAGGTAATATCTGCCTGTTTTAGCTCGTCTTTCAGAATTGCACCGGCGTAACTTGCTCCATCCTGAATCGCAAACGCCAGCGGCAGCGGGTCGGCGCGCTGTGTCAGGCAGCCGGTCAGCGTAAAGCGGTTAAGATCGCCGGGCACAACATCCAGCTCGCAATACTGGGCATCAGGTGAGCCTTTCGCCAGGGTACGCACCTGGCTGAACATGGTCACAGGATAGTAAGAGGCCACCCGAATGAAGGCTAAATCATCTGCTTTTGGTGCGCTGTACAGCGAGACGGAGAAACAGTTGCGGTCGATAATGGCAGCGGAAGGCGGGGCGCTGAAGCACTGCGTCATGTCATTCCAGGGCCAGCCAGGGGCTTTATCGTGACTGGCAAACACCGAGGTATCAATCAGGACGTTACCCTCGATTTTTTTGACGCCTGATTTCTTCAGGACGGCGACCATATTGCGAATATCCTGACGTTTGAACGTCGGATCGCCGCCAAAGCGTGCCACTAAATCGCCTTTTAACACGCCATCGTCTACGCTCCCTTTGCTTTCGAGCGTGGTAGTGAAACGGAAATCAGGCCCAAGCTGCAGCAGGGCAGCCAGCGCCGTGATGACTTTTTGGGTACTGGCAGGCAATGCCATCTGCTGGCTGTGGTAGTCAATATCGGGAGCCTGAGCGCCCACTTTCTGTACCATCAGTGCAAGGTTGGCCCCTGCGGGCAGCTGATTTATGTACTCATCAACGTTCGCGGCCTGAGCAGTGAACGCTAAACTGGTAGTCAATCCGATGATAAATCTGGAAAATCGCATAATCTCGCGCTAACAACCCGGAAACAAACCGTCATACTACGGTGCAATACCCTGCAAAGTAAACGATGACCCATAGTGAACTTCGCGGTAAAATACGTATCAAATTGAAAAATTGCTGCTGACCTGGAACTTTGCTTCCGGGTCAGTTTTCTTTTGCTTCTGGCTCGCTCACGGTGCAGACAATCGTGAGTTCAGGGGCCGGAGCGGGTGATGCTGCTCCCAACAGGAATGTTTAAGAGGTATAACAATGCAAGCTATTCCGATGACCTTACGTGGTGCCGAAAAACTACGCGAAGAACTGGATTTTCTGAAATCGGTTCGTCGTCCCGAAATCATTGCTGCTATCGCTGATGCCCGTGAGCATGGCGATTTGAAAGAGAATGCGGAGTATCACGCCGCACGCGAACAGCAGGGATTCTGCGAAGGTCGCATTAAAGATATCGAAGCGAAGCTGTCGAACGCGCAGGTGATCGATATCACCAAGATGCCTAATAATGGCCGCGTGATTTTTGGTTCGACCGTTCAGGTGCTGAATCTGGACAACGATGAAGAGCAGACGTATCGCATCGTGGGTGACGACGAAGCAGATTTCAAACAGAATCTGATCTCAGTGAACTCGCCGATTGCCCGCGGCCTGATTGGCAAAGAGCAGGATGACGTTGTTGTCATTCGCACGCCGGGCGGTGAAGTCGAATTCGAAATTATTAAGGTTGATTACCTGTAATTCGCATCCTGACTAAGATGTTGATACATTGTAAAGAAAGGAAAAAGGCCGCATAGCGGCCTTTTATCAACTCAAGGAGCATGGCATTTTGCTCACCTGCTAAAGGAAATCGCTGGTTTCACACAGAAAATGTGTTCAACTCAGGATAGTCTTAGCGTGGCAGCGAGATTTTACGCTCTTTAGATGGGCGATAGAGCACCAGCGTTTTACCGATAACCTGTACATTACAGGCACCGGTTTCACGCACGATAGCTTCCACGATCAGGGTTTTAGTGTCTCTGTCTTCAGAGGCGATTTTCACCTTGATTAACTCGTGGTGCTCCAGCGCTTGTTCGATCTCGGCGAGCACCCCTTCTGTCAAACCATTGTTGCCAAGCATGACTACCGGCTTGAGTGGATGTGCCAGACCTTTAAGGTGCTGTTTTTGTTTAGTACTAAGATTCATCGTATATTTTTGCTTACGTTGGGATTGAAAACGGTTCATTCTACCGCCATCTCCCTAATATCGCCAAATAGCTGCGTAGAAATTTACGTCACAGGCAAGCTACGATGAACCAGGACGGAAAGTGAAATGACAGGTAAAAAGCGTTCTGCCAGCTCAAGCCGCTGGCTACAGGAACACTTTAGCGATAAATATGTTCTTCAGGCACAGAAAAAGGGGTTGCGTTCCCGTGCCTGGTTTAAACTTGATGAAATACAGCAAAGTGACAAACTCTTTAAACCGGGAATGACTGTTGTTGATCTCGGCGCAGCACCCGGAGGATGGTCCCAGTACGCGGTAACGCAGATCGGCGGAACGGGACGAATCATTGCATGCGATCTTTTACCTATGGATCCCATTGTCGGTGTCGACTTCCTTCAGGGCGATTTTCGTGATGAATTAGTGCTGAAAGCACTGCTTGAACGTGTTGGTGAGAGTAAAGTTCAGGTCGTCATGTCTGATATGGCCCCAAATATGTGTGGAACACCGGCGGTGGATATCCCCCGCGCCATGTATCTGGTGGAGTTGGCGTTAGAAATGTCTCGTGATGTTCTGGCGCCTGGTGGTAGTTTTGTAGTGAAAGTGTTCCAGGGCGAAGGTTTCGAGGAGTATCTAAAGGAAATTCGCTCCCTGTTTGCGAAGGTCAAAGTTCGTAAGCCGGACTCTTCTCGTGCTCGTTCACGTGAAGTGTACATAGTAGCGACCGGGCGAAAGTGATAGCTGGTCGATTTCGAACGAAAGTTTGAATGACGCGAGATATAGAGTATCCTGACGCTGTTTTTAACACAGTTGTAATATGAGGTTAATCCCTTGAGTGACATGGCGAAAAACCTAATACTCTGGCTGGTCATTGCCGTTGTGCTGATGTCAGTTTTCCAGAGCTTTGGGCCCAGCGAGTCGAATGGCCGCAAGGTGGATTATTCTACCTTCTTGCAAGAGGTCAACCAGGACCAGGTTCGCGAAGCGCGTATCAACGGACGTGAGATCAACGTTACCAAGAAAGATAGTAACCGTTACACGACTTACATCCCGGTGAACGATCCTAAGCTGCTTGATAACCTTCTGACTAAAAACGTCAAGGTGGTAGGTGAGCCGCC
>Ga0209281_1001018_pt1 | contig 21862 bp, 28 predicted proteins | sample MedtruBG_FD_187514 | JGI IMG/M metagenome (GOLD analysis project Ga0209281, IMG submission 187514) | Root nodule microbial communities of legume samples collected from California, USA - Medicago truncatula BG (SPAdes) (version 2) | ecosystem: Host-associated > Plants > Roots > Nodule | place... | reverse complement strand
CAAAATCTATTTCACGTTTTGCAAGAAACACCTTGGATACATTAAAATATGTTCGTATGCTAAAAGAAAAGAATATTGCTGTTTATTTTGAGGATGAAAAGATTAATACTCTTACAATGGATGGTGAATTACTGCTTGTAGTTCTTAGCTCTGTAGCACAACAAGAAGTTGAAAATATATCTGCAAATGTAAAAAAAGGACTTAAAATGAAAATGAAACGCGGCGAGTTGGTAGGGTTTCAAGGATGTTTAGGTTATGACTATCATCCAGAGGATAAAACAATAACTGTGAATCAAGAAGAAGCTAAAATTGTACAATATATTTTCAACCGATATATTGAAGGTGCTGGAGGTTCAGTAATAGGTAAAGAATTAGAGAATCTTGGATATAAAACAAGATATGGAAGCAGTTTGTGCGCACAATCAACCGTAATTGGAATAATTAAAAACGAGAAATATAAAGGCGATTTGCTTATGGGAAAGACTTTTACTGTTGACCCAATTTCAAAGAGAAGACTAGATAACTTTGGTGAAGAAGATAAATTTTATATTAGAGATCACCACGAAGCTATTATTAATGAAGAAACTTTTGAAAAGGCACAGGCAATTTTAGAAAGAAGGAATCAAAACAGGGTTAAAATTAGTGACGGAAATATTAAAAGAGAAAAATTTAGTAGGCAATATGCTTTTAGTTGTATGCTTGAGCGTGGTTTTTGTAGTGGTACATTAACTAGACGAAACTGGCATAGTGGAACAGACCACAGTAAAGTTGTTTGGCAGTGTGTTACAGCTACTAAAAAAGGAAAGAAATTTTGTAGTGATAGCAAAGCTATACCAGAAAAAGCTATCGAAGATGCATTTGTAGAAAGTTATCGTCTATTATGTTCTGATAATAAAGAAGTGCTTGAAGAATTTTTGCAGAGAATGGAGGAGAATTTAAATAGCAGTAGTGTTAACAAGCAAATATCCAAAATAGATAAGGAAATAAATACACTGGAGAAAAAGAAAAATAAGTTAATTGACATGAGGTTAGAGGATTCAATTGATAAAGCTACATATGAAGCGAAATATGCTGATTTGATATTAACTCAAGAAAACCTTATTGAAGATAGAAAGAAGATTGGTGAAATCTCCGAAAATGAAAAAGACATAAAACGCCGTTTAAAAGAATTTAAGAAGACATTAGAACAAAATGGAGTGTTAGATGAATTTGACAGATATGTTTTTGAAAGTGTAGTAGAAAAAGTTATTATAGGTGGAATTGATGAAGACGGAAATAAAGACCCTGCACAAATTACCTTTGTATATAAAACAGGATTTAAGAGTAGTATAAATGGTGATAAATTTAAACCTCAAAGAAAAAATGCAAGAGGCAGACATAGAACTGATGAATTGTGTTCACATGATAATAACGAGGTTGAAAAATTGTGTTCTGATAGTAGCTCCGACAAAAAATCGTCTATTGTAATACAATTATGTTACATAACACAAAAATTATTATGGCGAACTAGAATAAAAAATATGATATATTTCCATATACCTAGAAAAAGCAGATATTAATAGAATTAATGAAAAATATAAGAGAGTAAATTAAAATAGAATCAATTTAAATAGAAAAGATAATAGATAAATGAAGTACTTGACATAATTATGAATAAATAGTACTATCATAGTATCATCCAATCATCCTATGTTTTAAGGAGGTAATTTTATAAATGTCTATTCAAAAAGCAAATCGTTCAACTTTAGTAGCACAAGTTGCCGAGCAAATGGAACAAATGATAGAAAATGGTCAATGGAAAGTTGGTGAAAAAATTCCTAGTGAACCAGAACTAATGGCTAAATTTGATATTAGTAGGAATACATTAAGAGAAGCGATTCAATCTTTAGTTCATGTTGGATTGATTGAAACTCGTCAAGGCATTGGAACTACAATTAAGTCAAATAGTGGTTTAGAATTGGTTTTAGAGAGGAGAATTCAAAAAAGTAATCTTTTAGAAAGTCTGGAGGTACGTTTAGGACTTGAACGGGAGGCAGCTCAGCTTGCTGCTGAAAGAAGAACTGTAGATGATTTACAACGGATTCAAAGTTGTCTTAATGAATGCAGAATAGCATCTAAAAACAATGATTTATTCCGATTTGTGAAAATGGATATCGCTTTTCATAAATCTATTGTACAGGCCACACATAATAAAATGTTTATTGAGCTTTATGAAAGTATTACAGATGCATTACAAAATTCCATTAATAAAATCATGGAAATTGAAAATTCAACTCATTTTGAAAATGAAGTTCATACAGAGCTTTTGCATGCTATCGAGTTAAAAGATTCAAATTTAGCTTTGAATTGTGTCAATCAATACTTAAATGATGCAAAAGAATCATTAAGTCTTATGTTGAAATATTGAATAATAAATTAGTTTTTAGTTAGGAGAAAAGATATATGAACGAAATTAGTAATTATCAAGAAAAAAGTACCTATTCACAATTCCAAAAAAGTTCATCATTGATGTTAATAATAGGAATTGTATTTATTGCAGCAAATTTACGTGCACCTTTAACATCAGTTGGTCCATTAGTAAATATCATTCGTAGTAATTTGCATATTTCTAGTACAACAGCAGGTATGATTACAACTCTCCCACTATTTGCATTTGCTCTATTTTCACCTTTTGCGCCTGGATTTGCACGAAAATTCGGAGCTGAGTTTGTTTTACTTTGGTCTATTGTTTTTCTTATGATTGGAATTATATTACGCTCACAGTCTGGAAGTTTATTCTTATTTCTTGGAACAGCTATACTTGGTTTGGCTATTTCTATGGGAAATGTGCTGATACCAAGTCTCATTAAGCAACATTTCCCACAACAGATTGGAAGTATGACAGGAATTTATTCTGTTTCTATGAATGTATTTGCCGCAATAGCATCTGGCATTAGTATACCTATCGCCACTGAATTAAAATTTGGTTGGGCAGGGGCATTAAGAATTTGGGCAGTGTTAGCTTTCATATCCATTATTCTTTGGATACCTCAGATGAAATGGAGAAAACAAAAAATGCCTATTAATCAAGTAAAGGTTGATTCCAATGTTGAAGTAGATATGCTTAAAATTCATAAAGAAACAGTAACTAAGAAAACTAATCTATGGAAATCACCTTTAGCGTGGCAGGTAACTTTGTATATGGGGTTGCAATCTATGATATTCTACTGCATGGTTGCATGGCTACCATCCATTTTAATTCAGCAGGGAATGAATTCGAGCAAAGCAGGATGGATGCTTTCACTTATGCAATTAGCATTAATTCCCTTTACATTTATTGTTTCTGTTCTTGCTGGACGAAGAGCTAATCAACGATCATTAGTTATAATTGGCTTTCTATGTTTGTTAATAGGATTTTTAGGATTGCTTTTTGGTGGTTCGAAGCTTTTATTTTTATGGATTATTATACTAGGAATTGGTGGGGGATTTACATTTAGTTTGTCTATGATGTTTTTTAGTTTGCGTACGAAAAATCATGACGAAGCAGCAAAATTGTCTGGAATGGCGCAATCAATAGGCTATCTACTTGCCGCTTTTGGACCAATGTTTTTTGGATACTTACATGATATAACTATTAATTGGACAATTCCAATTATTATCCTAATAGGTGTATCTGGTCTATGTATGATTGTTGGATTGGGTGCATCACGTGAATTACACGTTTAAAATTATTGAATATAGGTAAAATAGTTTACATATATGATCACTAATATTTGCGTGAAATTGTAAATCAGATAAGATATAAAATTGTTCAGAGGAAACAAATACAAAGATTAACTAGAATTAACTTATATTATGAAAAGAAAATGTAGATATGAAACTTAGAAAGTTATTAATCAAGAAAATTGATAGTTAAGTAATAGAAAACAGGCAGAATGATATTTTACTTCTGAATGTTTGGATTTAAAATTTATTCAGGCATTCAGAAACAATGTTATGTAGCGGATAAGATGAAAAATAAATGGAAGATTACTAATTCTAAATTTATTTAGAACTAATAATACCATCTGCTAATGCATCAATAAGAATTAGTTCCTTTTCATCAAAATTATTAAGTTTGGATTCAATTTGTCTATGTCTAGTGCTTTTACTATTGTTGTTATTTGGATAAAAATGTTCATCTACCGAAATATTAAGAAGCGTTATTAAATCATAAAAAACTTGTAAACTTGGGTGTTGACCTTTGTTTTTAATATTGGTTAAATAACGATGGTCAATACAAACAATATTTCAGACCTGTTCTCTGGTAATTCTTTTTTTCACTCGAGCTTCCTTTATAGCAAGTCCGAGGGAGGTAAAATTATATTTTTCATCTTTGTTACGCATATTTAATCACCTTAATACATTTTATAATTCTTAATAAATATAAAACATGTATTAAAAAACGTATTAAGGGGTTTTATAATTCATATGAATTTAACTATAAAACATACTGCTGCGCGGTAAATAAAAAAACCGCTAATGCAGTAGTGTTATTATTCTGCACAGATTTAAATATTGTTATACGGCGGTTTTGAACAATCAAAGCCGTCGTATTTTTTATTAAAATTTTGGAAGAATAATCAATATGGAAATTGATTTCATAAGCGATGGTTAATAGGAGCTGATTGATATTGAAATTCATTTGTTATTTAATAGAGATTTATAATTATATATCCATTAAAGAAATTAAGTTTATACAAGAAGGTAAAAACTATAATTGGCATGTTTTTTTACATCATATAAAAGAAATTGAAAAATTAGAGGCACATAATCGTATGAATAAGTCTGATTGTGTGCTTTTTTTTATTATATTTTTTTCTAAATATCTTTTAAAAAGTTGCAACAAATTTCACTTCCTTTGGAAGTTATTAAGCAAAAGGGGGCAAGAAAATCTTTACCACTTTGTGGCTGGAAAGGAGGCGAAATTATGCAAGCATCTTATTTTGAGAAGGCAGTTGAATCTCAATTTGATTGTCTAGTAAAAAAAGTTATCAAGTGCGAACAAAAAAAATATTATAGGGATATTTATAATTGTCGGAAGAGGGAAATTAATCACGAAACTTCCACTGTGCATCAAAATATAATAAAATAGAAAAGAAAAAATGTGTAATTGGGTTTAAAGTCAGTTGTATCAATATTTTCAGAATACAATAGAGTATGATTTGATACAATAAAATATAGGCTCAATCGAATACAGAACTTAGCAATCAAACTTAATTGTGAAGGTAGGTAGAGCTTCATAATTTGAAAATATTAAATACAAAGTTATAATGAAAAAGTCATTATAAATATTATTGTTTAAAATAAATAGGATATGTTAATACTTCTTAATAGAGGTGATGAATATGTCTTTTAAATTAACATGGAAGAGTTATGTAATTTGTTTTCTTATATCCATAATTCTGGCATTAATTATGAATCCAATATTTAATGGAATTTTATCTTATTTATGCTATCAAAATATTATTTGTTACCCAACAAAGAATTTAATATTGAACTTTTGTATTTATATAATAGTTTTAATCATAACAATATCGACAGTACATGAGGTAATTCATGGAGCAGCTTATAAAGTATTTGGTAGTAAAGTTAAATACGGATTCAAGAGTATTTATGCTTACACAATGGAGATTTCAGGCAAAAAAATAACAAGATTACAATTTCTCATTGTTTTGTTGGCACGTTTAACATGTATCTCAATATTATCGTTATTATTTCCAGCATGGCTAGGAGGAATGATATTTTATCTTAATCTTATTAGAGCTTTAGGAGATATTTATATGGCATTGTTTTTATGTAGATTTAGTTATGATAGCTGGATAATTGATACGAGTTATGGGTTTGATGTAGTAGAATAAAACTTAGAATTGCGTTTATTTCTGAAATTTAAAAATTGATTATGGAGTAAATAGCAAGCATGTCTAAATTGTGCAAATACCCTAGAAATCTAATAATTTATATGTACAAATTACGTAATTTAATATATATATATATATAAATATCAAGAATTTTAGCCTATAGTAGAAAAAATATTACAAATAAATTTCTACTATAGGTTTTTTATTATAAATTCATTATCTACTTATTTTTCTTTTTTATATTAAAAATTAGCTATTACAATTCAATTAGACATATATTAACAGTTAATGGTGAAATAATATGGATGAATTATATAATTATTACAAAACTCTATAGGTGGTACTATAATTGATTTTGAACGTTTTATGAACTGTAAAAATGGCTTTAATTTCAGAAGTAACAAAAATAGTAACAAACACATAAAAAAGCTGTACTACAAGGTATCAAAACCAAGTAATATAGCTATTCGTCAATCTAAATGGTGCCGCTAGCCGGACTCGAACCGGCACGGTATCACTACCAGAGGATTTTGAGTCCACCACGTCTGCCATTCCATCACAGCGGCATGTAAACTGACAAAAATTATTTTATCACGTATAAGAAAATATTACAACACTTATTTTTGAAAAATTGAATTCTTTTAGGAAAAACATGTTGCAATGCCAGTAAATGCTTAAAATCCTTCCCTAAAATTTTCCCTAATTAAAGTTAATAAAAGATATTTATTCATTTCTAGTGTAGATTTTCAAATAAAATTGTATAAATTTTTAAATAAAGGTTGTTACAAATCAAATCATTTGCTAGAATAGTAGTAGGGCAAAACGCCCCAGCGGGTTGTTTTATGTCCAAGTACAATATTAAAATGCTTAGAAATAAGATTTGATAGTGTAATTATCTATTTAATTTAGGGAGGAGCAAAAATATATGATGTATTCAAAAGAAGTTGAAGAAATGTGTGTACTTGCTAAAGGTCCTAATCATGGATCAGCACCAATTCCTGAAGAAGGAAAATGGGTTCAATCTAAAGAAGTTACTGATATATCAGGATTAACTCATGGAATAGGTTGGTGTGCACCACAACAAGGAGCTTGTAAATTAACATTAAACGTTAAGGATGGTATCATTCAAGAAGCATTAGTTGAAACAATTGGATGTTCAGGAATGACTCATTCAGCTGCTATGGCTTCAGAAATCTTACCAGGAAAGACTATATTAGAAGCATTAAACACAGACTTAGTTTGTGACGCTATAAACACAGCGATGAGAGAATTATTCTTACAAATCGTTTATGGAAGAACTCAAACTGCATTCTCAGAAGGTGGACTACCTATCGGAGCAGGTCTTGAAGATTTAGGTAAGGGATTAAGATCTCAAGTTGGTACTATGTACGGAACTCTTGCAAAAGGACCTAGATACTTAGAAATGGCTGAAGGTTATGTTACTGACATAGCTATAGATGCGGATAAAGAAATCATAGGATATAAGTTTGTTAACTTAGGAAAAATGATGGAAAGCATAAGCAAAGGTATGGATGCTAATGAAGCATTAGAAAAAGCTAAGGGACAATACGGAAGAGTTGCTGATGCAGCTGAATTAATGGATCCAAGACATAAATAATTATTTGTAAAGGAGGAAAATTTATTATGGCATTATTTGAAAGTTATGAAAGAAGAATTGACCAAATCACTCCTGTATTAGAAAAATACGGAATGAAGACATTAGAAGATGCAAAGGCAGTTTGTGCAGAGATCGGAATTGATCCTTACACAATTACTAAAGAAACTCAAGCGATCGCATTTGAAAACGCTGGATGGGCTTATGTTTTAGGTGCTGCTATAGCTATAAAGAAGGGTTGCACTAAGGCTGCTGAAGCTGCTGAAGCAATCGGAGAAGGATTACAAGCATTTTGTATTCCAGGTTCTGTTGCAGATGACAGAAAAGTTGGACTTGGACATGGAAACTTAGGAGCTATGCTTTTAAGAGAAGAAACTAAATGTTTTGCATTCTTAGCAGGACACGAAAGTTTTGCTGCTGCTGAAGGAGCTATTAAAATAGCTGAAAAAGCAAATAAAGTAAGAAAAGAACCATTAAGAGTTATCTTAAATGGTCTTGGAAAAGATGCTGCATTCATTATTTCAAGAATTAATGGATTCACATATGTTGAAACTAAATTTGATTACTATACTGGAGAACTTAAAGTAGTTAGAGAAAAAGTTTACTCAACAGGAGAAAGAGGAAAAGTTAAATGTTATGGTTGTGACGATGTTAGAGAAGGTGTTGCAATAATGCATAAAGAAGGCGTTGACGTATCAATCACTGGTAACTCAACTAACCCAACTAGATTCCAACATCCAGTTGCAGGAACATACAAAAAAGAATGTATCGAACAAGGTAAGAAATACTTCTCAGTAGCATCAGGTGGTGGTACAGGAAGAACTCTTCACCCAGATAACATGGGTGCAGGTCCAGCTTCATACGGTATGACTGATACTATGGGAAGAATGCATTCAGATGCACAATTCGCAGGATCATCATCAGTTCCAGCTCACGTTGAAATGATGGGTCTTATCGGAATGGGTAACAACCCAATGGTAGGAGCTACTGTTGCAGTTGCAGTTGCTGTTGAAGAAGGAATGAGAAAGTAGTAATATCAATACTTTCAGAGGTTTATATAAGTTTTAAATTAATATAAATCAAGCATTCAAAAACATGAAAAAATAATAAATGTCAACGGTTTGTCAACGGTATTTTATATGCGTTGACAACACATGTTGACAGATAACAAAGAGTGACTTTTTAGTTGCTCTTTTTATTTAATATATCTAAAGTATTTTTTCTCATTTCATCTGTAACATGTGTATATACTTGCAATGTTATATCTATTTTTTTATCTCCTAATCTTTCTTGAACAGCTTTCATATTAGCACCAGCACTTAAGAGCATAGTCGTATGTGTATGTCTTAAACTATGATAATCAAAATATTGATATCCTAATTTGTAATGAATAATATAAGAACAATGCTGCATTACTCTTGGTTGTATATAAGTACCATTTTCTCTTACATTAATTAAATGTATATCATCACCTTCAGATGTATTGATTTGTTTATCTGAATTAACTTTTAATTTAGTATAATACGCACCATAAAAATCTTTAGCTTTTTCTTGAATGGATTTATATTCATTTAAAACTTCAATCATATAATCATCTAAATCTATAATTCTATCGCTATTATATTTTGTATCAGAAAAAGTCCAATGTTTATTCTCGTTTTGCACTTGTTTGTTTACATCTAAAGTTTTATTTACAAAATTAATATCTTCCCATGTAAGGGCAAACGCTTCACCTAATCGTAATCCACATCTATATGAAAGTAATAGTGGGAGATAACAAGAATGACCAAAAGGAAACCTTTCAAGTATCTTTTGCATTTGTTCTTCACTAACTATTTGCTTTTCTTTCTTACGAGTTGGAGTATCAGGAACAGCTCTAGTAAGAGGTAATCTTATAGCTGCCATTGGACTGAATTTAATATAGCCTAATGGTTCAACAGCATAATTAAGAGATCCACTTAATATTCCTTTTAGTACAAGTAAAGTATTTCTACTAAAACCCTCATTAAATTTTTTGTTTATAAAAGATTGAAGAATAGCTGGTGTTAATGATTTTAGTTTATAAATTCCAAGTTCAGGCTTTATATATAACCTTATCTTTTTCATATAATTATCAACAGTAGTTTCTTTTAAATTTACTTTAGCATATTCTTTAATCCAATAATCTAAATAATCATTAAACGATAGTTCAGATGGTGTAAAAGTTAATCCACAATTATTATATTCAGCTAGAGCTTTTGTACCAGCTTCTAAAGCTTCCTTTTTTGTTCTAAAGCCACTTTTAGCTATTTGTTTTCGTCTACCGTCTATAGTAGCGGCCTCAAATTGATATTGCCACTTTTCACCACGTTTTCTGGTATTTACAGATGCCATAATAAAACCTCCTACATTGTTTCTTGATTGTATTGCAAGTATATCGTAATTACACAAAATCGCCTCCATTCTCGAATGTATGTTCTTTTGATATCTATAAATTAACCAGTTAGTTTTTAAATAACTGGATTATTTTTTTAATATTTTCTGCAAATTTGGAGCATATTGTTAAAATGTAAAATAATATCATCTGTAATATAATCTTTTTGTTTAATAGTGTAATATTCTACAGCTTCGTCAAATAATTCTTCGGTTATATTTAACATTTCAATGATATCATATTTGTCCATAGCTCCATTTCTAACAACTTCAGATATTTTGTCTAAACTGCATAACTTTTCTATAGCTATTCTTCGGGCTAATTTTTCCTGCTTAATGTTTGAAATTTTAGTTTGGTCAGTTATATCACCAACTGTAGTTATATAATGTGCAATCTCTTCTTTTAGAATACAAGCCTTTTCCGAATCAGTTTTAATATTTTTATCAATTGCAATTCTATTACCAACGCAACGACCTTTTCTAGTTATTAGATTTACCTCTTTTACTATGAAGCCTAAGCTATAAGCTTCATGGAGTAATATCTCATAAGCTGTCATAAAATCACCCTTTACTATTTGTTCCAAAGATCATCATTGTTCATAATATCATCATCATGCTTGTATTCTGTTGAAGTGAAGTTACCTTCCTTATCATGTGAAGCTATTGGCATTAAGTGAGGTTTATCTTCAAATTTTTGATTAGTTACAGTAATTAATTCAGTAATATTATCTTTTGGTTTTGAAATTTCCTTTTTAGATTCAGCTACTTTACTAAGTTCAAATGAAAGTATTCTATTTACATATTCATAAAAAGATAATATATGCATAGCAGTAAATGTATCCCCGATATCTTTTATTTCATTTTCGAAAGTTGAATATAAGTAATTATTGAAATTATTAAAAGATTCATCACTATGAGAAGAAATACTATCGAAAAATTCTTCATTTTCTTTAAAACCTTTAATTATTGTTTTAACATCATCAACTATTGTTTCTTTTTCAATATCCCACCCCATTAGATAAGCTGGTGTTGTTTGTAACACTTCGGCTAAAGGATTGATAATTGTTATTGGAAGATTTTCTATATAATCACTTTCATACCTATATATAGTAGCTCTATTTTTACCTAATTTTTCAGCGACATCGTCAACTGATAGCCCTAATTCTTTTCGCCTAATTTTTATACGTTCACCTACAGTAGCCATTTTAACGCCTCCTTATATTATATTTATTATTATAATAGTATTTTCGCAAATATGCAACACTAGAAAGCAAAAAAATGAAAAAAAAGTTGCATTTTGTGCGAAAAATATGTTGACTATAAGAAAATGAAGTGATAATATTAAATTAATAAATCGCACAATATGCGAAAATAAAGAAGGTGCAAATATGATTAATGTTAACAAACTAAAAGGTAAGATAGTTGAAAAAGGTATAACTGTAAGAATTTTAGCTAAAGAAATAGGAGTCGACCAGTCTACGTTATATCGTAAATTGAAGAACAACGGTGATGATATCACTATAAAAGAAGCTAACTTAATTATGAAATCATTAAATTTAACTATCGAAGAAGCTAATGCAATTTTTTTTAGCCATAATGTCGCATGATATGCGAATAGTTAGAAAGGAGTAAATATATGAATAACTTAAGCATTTTAACTAATCAATCAACAATCAAATCAACAGAACTTATTGAAATTATAAACGAGTTTAGAAAAGTAGAAGGAAACAAAGCAGAGCTACAACATAATGATTTTATGAAAAAGATTAGAAAAGAATTAGAATCGTTAAAAACACTTGGATTAGGAGGTCAAGGAAATATTTCCTTGTCTAAATATAAAGATGGGCAAGGTAAAGAAAGAGAATGTTACGAACTCAACAGAGACGGAATGTTACAAATGTTAAATAGTGAATCTACTTATGTTAGATATAAAACTATTGAATATATTAATAAGCTAGAAGAAAAATTAAAAATTCCAACAACTTATAAAGAAGCATTACTTCAATTAGTACAAGCAGAAGAGGAAAAGGAACAACTTCAATTAGAAAATAAGCAGAAGGAACAAATAATAGAAAAACAAAAACCAAAACTAATATTTGCAGATGCAGTATCAGCTTCACACACTTCAATCTTAGTTGGAGAACTTGCAAAAATATTAAAGCAAAATGATGTTGATATGGGACAAAATAAATTCTTTCAATGGCTTAGAGATAATGGATATCTAATTAAAAGAAAAGGAACTGATTATAATATGCCAACTCAAAGAAGTATGGAACAAGGATTGTTTGAAATTAAAGAAACATCAGTGAGTCATTCAGATGGACATATTAGTGTCAATAAAACTTCAAAGGTAACTGGGAAAGGTCAGCAGTATTTCATTCATAAATTTTTAGGGGGACAACCAGTTCAAGATGTGGCTTGTGCAAATTAAATAATGTTCTTTTAAAAATTAGAAATAAAAATTTAAGTTAGGAGGCTATGTAATGGAAGAAATGCTTTATACAGTAAAGGAAACATCAAAAATATTAAAAACTAATACTGATTATGTTTATTCATTAATTAGAAAAGGATATTTAAGATGTTTGAAATTAGGCAGCTACAAAATTAGAAAATCAACATTAGAAGAGTTTATAGCAAAGTATGAAGGTTTTGATTTATCTGATTTAGATAATGTTAAAGAATTAGCATAACATAATAACCAAAATGTAAGGCGTGAAAGTTATATGAGAGTTTGCATAATGACACTAAGCAAAAGTCAAGTAATTATTATAGACGAAATTAGTTTCAATGAAGAAAGAACAACAGCAAATTTGATTGTAAAAAATCAAAGATTGGAGAATTAGATTTAACTCTATGTGAATTAAATAAGATCATCAGAAATAATAATGATATGGAATATTATGAAGTAGTAGAAAGAACTGCTCAAGAAGTACCAGTTCAAGAGCAGCATAAGTTTGTACCAGAAGATTCAAATGGAAAATATCCAAACTCTGAAAGATGTTTTAATTATTAACATGTTCAGATAACCAAGGCCATGCATCTTTATGAAGACCCCAACCAGAATAAGAAGATATTTTAGTAATAAATAATGAATCATTAGAATCCATTACTTTTAATAGTTCATCTCTTATCTGCACAGAAGAATAATCAGTATCAACGAACCAAGTTGAATCCATAAAATGAGCCCAACAACCTAATGATTTGATTGCTTCATATAAACAACTATAATTATGACCAGATTTGTTTAGGTAATAAGTAATTAAATAAGTCATAAAAACACCCCCTTCCAACAATGTTTTACCACATTTTGGAAAAAGAGAAAAAGGAGGAATTGGAATATGCGAAAATATAGACTACATGTTGATGAAACTGTAAACAGAATTAATTATGTTGATATTGAAACAAGCTTGAATGTGAGAGAGATTGATGCATTACTTACTAAAGTTGAGAATGACGAAATCACAAGTGCAGCAAGTTTAAAAAGAAAATTAGAATCTCAAGGTATAAAAGTGAAAGGAGTTAATTTATGTTCAAAACCTTATTACTTAGAAGCCAAAACATTAGAAATTGAAGAATTAGAAGAGCCTAAAAAACAAGGAATTATGATTAAATGTAAGGCTTGTGATTTAAACATAGAAGACATTGAACAAGCTATTGAAGTAGCAAGAGAAGCAATGATTATAAGCATTGAACAAAATGGAATGAAAGCAGCAAAAACTATTAATTTAAGCCAGGAACTAGACATTTTAATAGTTGCAGAAATGAAAAAAGCTACCAAGGACACCGACCAAAGTAGTCCAAGGTAACTAAGCAATGAATTTAAGACAATTATAGCACATGATTGGAGGAATGCAAGTGGCTAATAAAATTGCAAAACTAAAACAAGATATTGTTGAAGTTAAAGGGAAGCTTGATGATTTAGAGCAAAATACCAATCTTGATTTTAAGACTATAAGCATTTTATTGCATGTATTGCATGATGTTGTAGATATTTTAGATAAAGATTTAAAAGACCACTTAGAAACCGTAGAAAATTTTATATGTGATGTGAAATAAGGAGGAAATTAATAATGAAAATATCAAGATTATCAATTAAAAACTTTTTAGGAATAAATGAGGTGAATTTAGACTTAAAGAAAATCAATTATTTACAAGGACCTAAAGGAAGTGGAAAAACTTCACTTTTAGAAGCTATAGAAAAAATATTTACCAATAAAAATAGAAGAACTGAAATAGTTAAGCATGGTGAAAATGAATCTTGTTTATATGCTCGAACTGATGATGGACTTGAAATAGATAGAAAAGTTAGAACAGATAAGTCAGATTATTTAAAAGTTAGAAAAAATGAAGCAGCTGCACCAAGTACAGAGACATTTTTAAGAAGTATGATTCAAGGGCAAATATTTAGACCACTAGATTGGATTAATCTTTCTGTAGATGAACAAACAAAGAGCATTTTATCAATGTTAGAAATAGGCTGGACCATGGAACAAATAGAAGGTTGGTTTGGGGAAATACCAAGCGGAATTGATTATCAAATGCACATTCTTCAAATTTTAAAAGCTATTGAAACTAAGTATTTCAAAGAAAGAGAAGCGGTTAATAGAGAAATAAAAGAATTAGAAATATAAATCAGAGGAATGATGGATGAGTTACCAGCTGGTTATGATGGTGAATCTTGGAGAAATAAAAAATTACAAGATTATTATTCAAAAGTTACAGAAGCACAGAAGGTTAACCACTGGATAGAAGAAGCTAAAACCCTAAAAGATAATTATGAAAGCAAAGTTAATTCTTTAACGCAATCAGCAGAAGGTGAAAAATCTAAAATTAAATTAAAGTTCAATGACCAAAGACAAGATATAAAGGATATTATAGACATTTCTAAATCTAAAATTGATAGGTCTAAAGAGTTCATTAATAACTCAGATCGTGAATTGGAACTTAAAATAAAAGAATTAACAAATGATGAAGTTTCAAAAGAAAATAAGTTGAATGAAAGTTATCAAAATTCATTAAGTGATTTAGAAAAAGAATATAAGGCAAAAAAGGAAGAAATAATTAGCCAATATAGTTCTAATGTTAAATCGTTAGAAAGTGATTTGGTTAAATCAATAGATTCGGCTAAAAAGAACCTACATTCTGAGGTAGAAGAGCAAAAAGAGTTAATTGGAATAAATGAAAATAAGATTGCAGCTAAAGAACAGGAGTTAATTTCATTAAATGATCTTGAAAAAGCTGAAATGAATGCAGCTGATGAAAAATTAAACTCTGAAATCAAAGAAGAAAAAACTAAACTCGGCAAAGCTTCTGAATATCTTGAAAATAATACTTTAGTTAGTATTGAACCATTACAAGCACAAGCAGAGGAAATTGAAAGAATGCAAAGTTACTTAAGAGAATTTGACAAGATGATTGAAATTAGAGACGGAAAGCTTCAAAAGAAAAAGGATTATTCATCTAATTTAACAATCAAAATAGAAAAGGCTAGAGAATTACCAACAGAATTATTAAAAACAGCAAAGATGCCGATTGAGGGGATATCTGTAGATATTAATGGATTGATTAGAATTAATAGAACTCTTATAGATGGCTTATCAGACGGTGAAAAATTAGAGTTATCTCTAATAATTGCAAAAGCTCAATGTGGAGAACTTAAACTTATTTGTCTAGATAGATTTGAAAGCTTAAATGATAAGGCTAGAAAAGATTTAATAGAACAAATGATACAAGATGATTATCAATATATCTTAACTTCGACTGAAAGTGATGAATTTAAAATAGTTCAATTTGATTCAGAAGAAGAAATAAAAAATTACTTTAATGGAGGTCAAGAATAATGGAGAATAAATCAGTAAATATTTTTGATAGTAATAATCAAGTGACAACTCAAAAGAATACAACAACAGAAATGGTAACAACTAGACAAGCACAGGAAGTCCAAGCAGCTATGGTAGTTGCTAAGAGATTTCCAAGGGATGAAATAGAAGCATATAACAGAATAATGAGAGCATGCCAAAGAAAGAGTTTAGCAGAACAGTCTATGTATGAATACCCTAGAGGGGGTCAAAAGGTTACTGGCCCTTCAATAAGACTTGCTGAAGCACTAGCACAAAACTGGGGGAATCTAGACTATGGAATTATTGAATTAGAACAAAAAGATGGTGAAAGTCAAGTCATGGCTTATGCTTGGGATTTAGAAACAAATACAAGACAAACTAAAATATTCAGTGTACCTCATATTAGGTCAACTAGAAATGGGAATAAAGTTTTAACTGATCCAAGAGATATATATGAAATGGTAGCCAATCAAGGTTCTAGAAGATTAAGAGCATGTATATTAGGAGTTATTCCAGGTGATGTAATTGATTCAGCTATAGAACAATGTGAGTTGACATTAAGAACAAATAATCCAGAGCCATTAATAGATAGAGTGAGAAAGATGGTCAAGACATTTGAAGATAAATTTAGTGTTAATAAAGAATTGATAGAGGAATATTTAGGCTGTAAATCAGATGCTATTAGTGAAAATGACTTTATAAGATTAAGAAAAGTATATAAAAGTTTAAATGATGGTATGGCAAAAAGAGAAGATTATTTTAATATAAAATCTGCTGAAAAATCAGTTTTTGAAACTAATGAAACAAAAGAAGAAAAGAAAGAAACTAAAGCTAAAAAGGAATTTAAGGATGAAAGCCAAGAAAATATGTTTGACGGTACGCCACTAGCGAAAGAAGGTGAAAATAATGCTAAAGATAACTAAAGACAATTATTTCAGTTTGGAAGCTGACAGAGAATATTTCTCTGTCTCCCAGTACAAAGCATTTAGAGAATGCGAAGCTAAAACAGTGGCTAAATTAAATGGTATTTGGGTTGATCCACCTAATGATGCATTTACATTAGGCTCATATATACATCTATGGAGTGAAGGAGGAAATCTAGGACAATTCAGAGCCGAACATCCTGAAATGTTTAAAAAAGACGGTACATTGCTAGCGAAATATAAAATTATGGACGATATGATTAAAACCCTTGCTGATGATCCATTAATAGAAAAAGTTAGAGAAGGTCAAAAAGAAGTGATTTTTACCGGAGAATTATTTGGAGCTGCATGGAAGATTATGATTGATATATATAATCCTGCCAATGGAGTGTTTGTGGATTTAAAAACAACAAGAAGTATCCAAATGAAATATTGGAATGATGAATTAAGAGTTAAGCAAAACTTTGTAGAGTTTTATGATTATTTATTACAAATGGCAATATATGCAGAAATCGAAAGACAGAATAGGGATGAAGAAACTTATTTGCAGCCACATATAATTGCAGTGTCTAAAGAGGAAATACCTGATAAAGCAGTTATCCTGGTTGGTACAGAGTTTATCAAAGATAAGTTGATTGATGTTGAAAATTTAATGCCGCGATTCATAAGAGTTAAAAATGGAGAACAAGAACCATATAGATGTGAAAATTGTGATTATTGTAGAAGTACTAAAAAAATAGAGAAGGTAATTCATTATACAGATTTATAGGAGTTGATTAAATGGGCGAAGGGTGGTTTAAGATTCATAGATGTTTATTTAAAAAAGCTATTTGGTTAAATTCAACTCCAGAGCAAAAAGTTATCCTTATCACCCTTCTAGGAATGGCTAATCACTCTGGAAGAGAATGGGAGTGGAAGGGCAAACAATTTAAGGCTGAACCAGGTATGTTAGTAACTTCACTTGAGAGCATTTATGACAAGTCCGGCAAAGGAATTTCAATACAAAATGTTAGAAGTGCATTAACAAAATTCGAAAAATACGAATTTCTAACACAAGAGGTAACAAAGACAGGAAGGCTCATAACCATAGTAAATTGGGGGAGTTACCAAAGTACTAAAGAAGAAGGTAACAAACAACCTAACAAAGAGGTAACAAACGACCAACAAAGAACTAACAAAGAGGTAACAAACAGCCAACAAACAGGTAACAAAGAGGTAACAACTAACAAGAATGATAAGAATATAAAGAATGAAAATAATGATAAAGAATTAGGAGAAGGAAAAGAAGAATCAACTCAACTTTCTTCCTATCCTACCCCAATCCATGAAATGTTATTTAATCAATTTGGGAATATAACTTATCAAATGTGGTTTCAAGATTCTGAAATAGAAATCGATGGTGAGCTGATTAATATCACAGTATCAGAATTACACAAGAAAAGAATTATTGAAAATGAATATTTAGAAACAATAAAAACATTAACTGGTAAGAATGTAGGTGTTAAAAACATAAATGAAGGAGGTTAAGCAAGATGAAGTTAACATCAATAAGATTATGAAGTTATTTAGTTTTGATAATAAATTTATAACAGAAAGGAAGTAATAAAATGGAAAATATGATTAACTTAGAAACATTCGCAGATGGAGCATTAGCAGAAAAAGTTAATATGGCCTTAAAGGAGGTATTAGCAAATATAACTGATCCAAATACAGATTATAAAATCAAAAGAAAATTAACTATTGATATGACTTTAGAATCTGATGAAGCAAGAGAATTAACAGAAATAAGTATTATAGCAAAACCAAAGCTTGCACCAAGTAAGGCATTAAGTGCAAAGATTGTTATTGGCACAGATGGGAAGGGAAATGTACTTGCAAGTGAATATAAAAAGCAAATACCAGGACAATCAACTATGAGGGGAGATGAAAGCACTGGAGAAGTATTGACAACAGCAGAAGAAAAGGAAAAAGAAAGTATAGATTTAGAAGGAATTAGATTAGTTAAATAGTTAAATATAGCCATGGCAAGGGGCCTAAACCTTGCACATTAATTAAAAGGTGGAAATTAAAATGAGAGAACAAGAAGCATTACAATATTTAGTACAACTGGGAGAAGAAAGTGAACCAATTATAGAGTTAAAACAAGGGACTTACTCAAGAGTAAATTTAAACAGAGTAACAGAACCAAGAGCAAAATCATTATCAATTAGTACATTAACAGGATTTGTTGATTACATTAAGAGCAATATTGATTCAATTAATACTAAACTATTAATTCATGTAGCAGCGCCTAACCAAGTAAGACTTTATGGACCATTAAATGTAGATAGAGAAAGAGAAGGTTATTTAGTAGCAGAAGCAGATTTGCCAAACAATGTTAGATACGAAAATTTCTTAGATACAGAGCAATTTAACATCATGTTACAAAGTTCATTTGTAGATAAAGGAGATAGGGAAGTTTTATTAAAATATACAGGATTAATTAAAGATGAAGCAGTAAAAACAACTGGTGACGATGGAATAAGCCAACAGGTAACTATTAAAACAGGAGTAGCAAGTGTAGGACAAGCTGTAGTTCCTAATCCAGTAATCTTAGCACCTTATAGAACATTCCCAGAGATAGAGCAACCAGAAAGTAAGTTTATATTTAGAATGAAAGATGGTCCACGTGCTGCAATATATGAAGCTGATGGAGGAGCATGGAGGAATAAAGCTATCTTAAGCATCAAAGAATATTTACAAGAGCAACTTAAAGAAATTGAAAACATTGAAATAATAGCATAAAAAATAGGGGACTAGTTCCCCTTTGATATAGGGATGTGGAGCAATGATATTAGCAATAGATCCAGGGAATGTTGAAAGTGGATATGCATTACTGGGTATAAATTTAAAACCAATAGAAAAAGGCAAGGTTAAAAATGAAATACTACTAGAAGATATAAAAATGGATAGATTTTGGTACGATTCACCTAAAGACGAAGAAGATCACATTGTAATAGAAAAGATTGCATCTTATGGAATGCCAGTTGGTGTTGAAGTATTTGAAACTTGTATATGGATAGGTAGATTTATTCAAGTTATAGGTAATGGAATAGAACCAAGATTTATCTATAGAAAAGATGAAAAAATGAATTTATGTGGAAGTATGAAAGCAAATGATGCAACAATAAAACAAGCTTTAGTTGATAGATTTGCAGCAGGTCAAAAGAATTATGGGAAAGGAACAAAGAAAGAGCCGGGATGGTTTTATGGATTTAGTAAAGATATGTGGGCAGCTTATGCAGTCGGAGTTACTTATTATGATAGATACATAGCACCTAACTCAAAGAAAGAAGGTTAAATGATGAATAGTTTTAAAGATTCAAAAGGTATTTTGTGGGTAGCATGCAGTGAATGTGAACGTGGCGGAAATGGTAGTGATAAAGATAAATGTAGCTCTGGTGGAGCATGTAAAAAATTTAAAGGAACTGGCTGCTTTAGTGGTTCTTTAATAGAAAAGCATAAGAAGGAGCTAAGCAAATGAATAAAGTAGTACTAATCGGAAGATTAACAAAGGATCCAGAATTAAAGTTCTTACCAGGCAATGGAACTGCAAATTGTACATTAACATTAGCAATTGATAAATATAATACTAAAACTGGCCAAAAAGAAGCAGATTTTATAAACGTAGTAGTTTGGAATAAACAAGCTGAAAGTGTAGCTAATTATATGACTAAAGGTAGTCAAGTTGCAATTAGTGGCAGAATACAGACTAGAAGCTATGATGCAAAAGACGGAACTAAGAGATATGTTACTGAAGTTGTAGCGGATCAGTTTGGAGGCGTTGAATTTTTAGGAAGTAAAGGCAATAGTTCACCAAATAATAGTCCTAGCAATAGTAATCAATATTCAGCGCCAGCAAATAATAATTCATTTAGTCAAGGAAGCTTTGACGATGAAATAACTCCAGTTGATGATGGGGACATGCCTTTCTAGGATTTAAGGTAATTCAGAAGATGTAGAAAAGGCGACGTAACTATTGAAATTGAAAATACGAACAATGTTCTTTGAGAATTGAATAATGCGGTGTTAAAATGTAAGAATAATAATCATATTTTACAAAAATAGTATGTTCCTAACATGAAAAACTGCTATAATTATGTTTAGATAGTTCTAAATAGTAGAAGATGCTATACAGGCAAAAATATGTTCTTGAAAATAGACTAATAGAGCATGAATTAAAAGATAAGGATTATTTTAGGAGTGATTCTATGAAGAAATGTATTGTAATAATGGGATAGTCAGAAAATTAGCATAATACAAAGGAGAGAGTTAAACATGACTATTCTAAATACAAATAAAGTATATCCAAGAAGTAACGATTACCAAACAATATATCTTAAAAATGCAATTACAAGAGATAATATAAAAGTTGGAGATTATACAATATATAATGATTATTATAATGATCCAAGGGATTTTGAAAAAAATAATGTATTATATCAGTATCCTGTAAACAATGATAAATTAATAATTGGGAAGTTTTGTTCAATTGCATGTAAAGCAAAGTTTCTTATGACAAGTGGAAATCACACAATGAAATCACTATCTACTTATACATTTCCAATATTTTATGAGGAATGGGGTTTAGACGTCAGCCATATAACAGATGCTTGGGATAATAAGGGAGATATTGAAATTGGAAATGATGTGTGGATAGGTTATGACGCTATAATTATGTCAGGTGTGAAAATTGGTGATGGTGCAATTATTGGAACCAGAGCAATAGTTACTAATGATGTTCCACCTTATACTATTGTTGGAGGCATACCTGCAAAAGTTATAAAGAAAAGGTTTAGTGATGATATAATTTTAAAATTATTGAAAATTAAGTGGTGGGATTGGCCAGATAAAAAAATCCAAGCAAATATTCAACATATTCAATCAGGAAATATTGAGAAATTAGTTTAATATTTTATGGCTAATTTTCTTATTTAAGGAATCAACAATAAAAAACCGAATAATAGATATGAACGCCGTAATATTCAACAGTGAATCTTATGGCGTTTTTAGTTCGTAATACTAAAGTGCGACAAGAAGTCGCTAAATAATAGTGTTTCGTAAAGAAACTATGCTAGTCATTGAGCATATTCCCGTTCAAAACTGCATTTTGAGTAATTGAAATGTGGGTTGCATGAGAGTTAACTGTCTAAT
>Ga0209281_1001017_pt1 | contig 21872 bp, 17 predicted proteins | sample MedtruBG_FD_187514 | JGI IMG/M metagenome (GOLD analysis project Ga0209281, IMG submission 187514) | Root nodule microbial communities of legume samples collected from California, USA - Medicago truncatula BG (SPAdes) (version 2) | ecosystem: Host-associated > Plants > Roots > Nodule | place... | reverse complement strand
ACCCCCAAAGGTTCTGGTGCCGGCGATCCGACGGTCGGCGCCTTTGGCCGGGCGGCCGCCCGGCCAAAGGCATACCGAATCCTTTACAACATTTCTTATGCAAGGTGCCGGCAGGCGGATGAGGGGCAGAGGCGGCCCGATCAAACCACTGCATTCGACGTGTCTGCATCTCGACATCATGCGTGATCTCGGCCGTCTTCGCGAGCATCGCGGTATGCCTGCCAACCTCCTCAGTGCTCGAGGGATGAGAGAGAGATCGCAATCCGTGAGATGATTCGCGGAGCGAAGCCCTCGTCACAACCGTTTTCGGCGCCTCAGCCCCGAATGTGCAGTGTCTGCTGATAGACTGCGGTGGAGCGGGCGCCGGAGCGGCAATAGCCAAGCATCGGGCGCTGGAATTCGTCCAGAGCGTCGACCATGCTCTTGACCGCGTCCGCGGTCACGCCCATCGGGCCGACCGGGATATGGGTGATCTCCAGCCCGAGTTCCTGGGCACGCGCGGCGATGGCGTCGAAGGTCGGCTGATCGGGTGCCTCGAAATCCGGGCGATGACAGACGATGGACTTGAAGCCGAGCGCCTTGATCTCGTCGAGGTCGTCGACGGTGATCTGGCCCGAAACCGAGTACTCATCGTTGATCTGACGAATGTCCATGTGGCGTCCCTCAAGAAAAGCGTTGCCCTGATTTAGGCCCGGCGCCGGGCGGCGTCAATCGAGAAGGCGTCATCAGGAGACGGTGAAAGCCAGGCTATAATCGCGCGATTGGCCGGGTTGAAGAGGATCGAGCTCCCCGTTTGCGGCAAGCTGCGGCCGCTTCGCCAGGCGATGCGAGGCCGGCTCGATGCTGACGACGTTGGCGCCGCCGCGCTGACAACGCCACATCTGCAGGAACGGCAGCGTGTCGGTCCGGAACCGCACACGCAGTGCGCGCCCCTTAAGACCCGGCATTGCGGTCAGCGCCACCTCCGACCATCCGTCACAGGCAACGGCCGGACGGCAGAAATGCGCGCTTTCCCCCTCGCCGAAGCGCCAAGGAAACGATCCGCCGTCGACCGACGGACTTTCGATCCGCGTTTCCTCGCCGAGCAGCCGGCCGGCGATGTTCATGTGATACATCATCATCGGCGCAAAGGCAGACGAACCGATGTTGATGACGCGGTCCGCAAGCGTCACGGCGTGCGCGGCCGCATCGACTTGCCAGAGGCGCTCGATAGCCGCCCGGCCGCCGCAGGCGAGATCGACTTCGGTGACGGCAGTACAACGATCGCCCGCACCGCACATCTCGGTCCGGCTGACGGGCGTTCCGGCGAGCGAGCCATGCAGGGGATAATATGCGCCGGCGCCGCCTTCCAGAGCCTCGGGATGTCGAATGTGCTCGGGACCGCAGGTAAACAGGAAACCCGCGAGCGCGCGGTCGATGCGCGGATCGCCGTCCGAGGGGATCGCCGCGCCCGGCGACAGATCGACACCGGCGACGACGAAGGCCGCGACATCGAGTGCCGAGGACGGGTCGAACAGGAGGTGGCTCGCCGCGCCATCGGCCGCGTTCAAGGTCGTCCGCATTTCACCTCCAGAGAAGGAGCCCGGAATCAGGCATGGAATCCATGATAGTCGAAGCCTCGGAACCGGGCCATTTCGGCGAGCGTTGCAATGGGCAGGATGTTGGCCTAACTAATTTAACCGGCTGTTCATGATGAATTCACTTTTTTCACATTAACGTCCAAATCGGTATGTACCGCCGCAAAGCAACCGCCATGAAGACAGGTTCCCTAGTGACGCCCGCGACCCGCACCGGCCTTTCGCTCTTCGCAGCACTCGCCCTCATGGCCATGGAGCTTGCGCCCGCCAACGCACAGGATGCCTATGGTGGCTATTGGGGCGGCGGCGACGTGATGCTCGTCACGCCCGAAGGCGACATTCTCGACTATATCCCCGGAGAGGCCGAGGTTCATGCCATGCGCGACCGCCGCGGACGCACGGTGCTCGTGGATCCGTGGGGCAATATCGTCGCCACCGTCGTGCCGAATGACGGCTATGGTCGCGGACAGCGGCGCCGCGAATACGGGCGCGATGGCTATCCCGAGCCCCGCGATCGCGGTTACGGCTATTCCGAACCCGGCGAGTTTACCGGCGCCATCCCCGAATACCGCGATATTGCGCCCGCTCCGGTCGAGCGCGAGGATCTGCCCAACAGCCTTCCCTCGCTCTCCGATCGCGAGGAGGCTGCCTACGATCCGCAATACGATGACCCGCTGGCACAGCCGATGCCGCCGGCCATGACGGTGACGGGAAAGTCGCGCGCTGAGATCGCTGCCCTGCAGGTCTTCCTCGACCGCGAGGGCTTTTCTCCCGGCGTGATCGACGGCAAGATGGGCTCGAACGTCACCAAGGCCATCGAAGCCTGGCAGCAGGCAACGGGTGAAACGCTCGATCCGAACAATACCGAAGACATTTTGGAGCGGCTGCGCTTCAACGGCGGCTTGCCGATTACGACCTACACGATCACCGCCGCGGATGCGGCCGGCCCCTTTGTCGCCTCCATCCCGGAAGATTACGCCCACAAGGCGCAGCTTCCGCATCTGTCCTTCACGTCCGTGACGGAGATGCTCGGCGAGAAGTTCCACATGGACGAGGCGTATCTGCGCGAGCTCAATCCCGGTGTCGATTTTTCAATTCCCGGCACTACGATCAAGGTCGTCAATCCCGGCCCGAACAAGAAGGGCAAGGTGGCGCGCATCGTCGCGGACAAGGCCCGCAAGCAGGTGCTCGCCTATGACGAGGCGGGGAAACTGATCGCCGCCTATCCGTCCACCATCGGTTCCTCCGACACGCCGTCGCCTTCCGGTACGGTGCATGTCGAGCGTATCGCCTTCGATCCTGGTTATACCTACAACCCGAAGATCAACTTCCAGCAGGGCGCGAACGACAGGATCCTGCAATTGCAACCGGGTCCGAACGGCCCGGTGGGCACCGTCTGGATCGCGCTGTCGAAGCCGACCTACGGCATTCACGGGACACCGGAGCCGTCGAAGATCGGCAAGACCCAGAGCCATGGCTGCGTCCGCCTGACCAACTGGGACGCGACCGAACTCGGCAAGATGGTGAGCACCGGCGTCACGGTCGAATTCGTCGACTGAGGCACGACAATCAGCCAAGCGTGTCGCGTCAATGCGGTTGATCGCGACGCGCTTGAGCTGCTTCGAAGGCCATACCCCCCTGCCGGTCGCAGCAGCCTCATGACGTCATGAAACATTGTCATGAAAAACTCCGCCGCATTGCCTTTATCACAGACGAAACACCCCTGACCTTAAGGAACTGTCCGCGATGGCAACGGAGCGTGCTCTCCCCAATCTCTGGCATGCGACGGCACCGGCCGCTCCGCGCACCGCTCCGCTAGCAGGCGACCTGACGGTCGAGGTGGCGATCGTCGGAGGTGGTTTCACGGGCCTTTCGGCCGCACTTCATCTGGCGGAGACGGGCATCAGGACTGCGGTGATCGAAGCGCGGATGATCGGCTTCGGCGGTTCGGGCCGCAATGTCGGCCTCGTCAATGCCGGCATGTGGGTGCAGCCGGACGACCTGATCGCAACGCTCGGAGCAGCGGCGGGCAACCGGCTTCTCGACGAACTCGGCGACGGCCCGTCATTCGTCTACGATCTCGTTGCGAAACATGGAATCGAATGCGAAGCCGTTCGCAACGGCACGCTGCATATGTCGGTCGGCGCGGAAGGGCTCAAGGAAATCCGGGAGCGCGAGGCGCAATGGAAAAAGCGCGGTGCTCCGGTCGAGGTGCTTTCGGCTGAAAAGGCGCACGCGCTTTCAGGAGCCGAGGGCTTCACCGGCGCACTGCTCGACCGCCGCGCCGGAACGATACAGCCGCTCGCCTATGCGCGAGGATTGGCCCGTGCAGCGCTTGCCGCCGGCGCCGAAATCTTCACCGATACCCCCCTCCTTGCAGCCAGCCGCCAAGGCGATCTCTGGAACTTGAAGACCCCGCGGGGAACGGTAACGGCCCGTCACGTCATTCTTGCGACCAACGCCTATGGGAGCCTTGTCACCGGCGTCCCATGGAAGGAGTACCGGCAGGAACTCACGATCCTTCCCTATTTCCAGTTCGCGACCAATCCGCTGCCCGACAACGTGGCCGCGCGGATATTGCCCGAACGCCAGGGAGCCTGGGACACGGGGCTGGTGATGACCTCCTTCCGCATGGACAGGCAGAACCGGCTGATTTTCGGCTCGATCGGCAGGCTGGATGCGATCGCCGCAGGCACGCACCGGGCCTTCGCCGCGCGCTCGGTGCGCAAGCTCTTTCCTTATATCGGGGACTTCCGCTTCGAGCACTGGTGGGACGGTCGCATCGGCATGACGACCAACAATCTGCCGGCCATGCATGTGCTCGCTCCCAACGTCGTATCGATCAGCGGTTATAACGGCCGAGGGATCGCGCCGGGCACCGTCTTCGGGCGGGCGCTTGCCCGCCACGTCACCGGCGATACGTCCGCGATACCGCTTGCGGAGACGCCGGTCACGCCGGATCCGTGGCGGACTCTGAAGTCCGCCTTCTACCACGCCGGCGCCCAGGCGAAACACTTCATCGACAAACGGTTCTGAACGGCAACCGCCCTTCGCGAGCGATCGCTACGCCGCCCGCGGCAAAGCCGAGCGCAGGCGGGACATCAGGGCGCGGCGTGCGGTCACGGGGAGCAGGTTTTGCACCTCGGCGGCAAGCGCGTATGCGTTTTCGCGCGCCTTGTCGAGATTGCTGACCCGGTTCGGGTCCATCATCTGCAGGGTGCCGCCGCACTCGAAGATTTCGCGATAGGCAACACGCTCCACGATCGGCGTATCGAGGACCGAAACGCCGCGGGAGGCGAGCAGCGCCTTGATCGTCTGCAGCGCCCGCGTCGTCACCAGCGAATTGACGCGCGTCAAGACGACCGAGTGGTTGATGCGCACCCTCGCCTTCTCGCCGATATGGCGGATAAGTTCAAGAATCTGTACGGCGCCACGCGCGTCCATGGCGCAGCCCTGAACCGGTATCAGCACATGATCGGACAGCCCCAGCGCCAACGCGACGATCGCATCCTTGGCGCCGGCGAGATCGATGACGATGAAATCGGCCTCACCCTTGAGCTCGCGGATATGACAGGGAAGCGAAGCCGGAGTGACGTGCGAAATCACCTCGAGATTGGCGACACGGCCGGACACTTCGGACCAGCTCGTGATCCAGCGCTGCTGATCGGCGTCCAATACCACGACGCGATTCCCCTGCCTCGCCAGTTCCGTCGACAGGATCAGCGCCGCGGTCGTCTTTCCCGCACCGCCCTTTGCATTGGCGAATGTGATGACCGCCATTTCTCTCACCTCGTCCTTGCTCGTTTCCGGTCCGCCCAGCTTTGCCCGACGCGCGGTTTTCTTAATAGAACCTTGCAGAACATGGTTAACGAAATGGAAACTTTTGGCCCCCAAAAGTTAACCGGAGGACGCATTTTCCATTGAAGGGCAACGAAAAAGCCCGGAAAACATGGGTTTCCGGGCTTGAAAAAATTAACGACGGCTCCCGTCAAATGCATTCTGCGAAGAGCTTTTCCGCGGCATCGAGCGTCAGTTCGACGGGATTGCCGCCGGCCGTCGGATCGACGATCGCCATCTCGGCCATCTCGTCGATACGGTCCGTGCCGACCCCGAGTGCGGAAAGTTTGTCCGGTACGCCGAGTTCCTCCCGGAGCCGCAGCACATAGTCGTAGAAACCGTCGAAGCCGCCCGCAATGCCGAGATAGGCGGCGGCGCGACCGATCTTTTCCTCGATCGCGGAGCGGTTGAACCGCAGGACCGGGGGCATCACCACGGCGTTGGTCATGCCGTGATGGGTGTTGTAGATCGCGCCGACGGGATGCGACAGCGAGTGGATCGCGCCGAGGCCCTTCTGGAACGCGACCGCCCCCATCGCCGCCGCGCTCATCATATTGGCACGGGCTTCGAGGTCCGCTCCGTCCTTATAGGCGCGCGGCAGGTATTCCTTGACGAGCCGCATGCCCTCGAGCGCGATCCCGGCCGACATCGGGTGATAGAAGGGGGACGAATAGGCTTCGAGGCAATGGGCAAAGGCATCCATGCCCGTGCCGGCGGTGATCACCTTGGGCATGCCGACCGTGAGTTCCGGATCGCAGATCGTGACGCCAGGCAAAAACTTCGGATGGAAGATCACCTTTTTCACGTGACTTGCCGAATTGGTGATGACGCTGGCGCGCCCCACTTCGGACCCGGTACCGGCGGTCGTCGGAACGGCGACGATCGGCGCGATACCTTCGACGCTCGCGCGGGTCCACCAGTCGCCGATATCCTCGAAATCCCAGACCGGCCGCGTCTGGCCGGCCATGAAGGCGACGCACTTGCCGAGGTCGAGGCCCGAGCCGCCGCCGAAGGCGACGACGCCGTCATGGCCGCCGTCACGGAACGCTTTCACGCCGGCTTCGAGGTTCCTGTCGTTGGGGTTCGGATCGACGTCCGCGAAGATCGCCCGTCCGAGGCCACCCGCTTCCAGAATATCGAGCGCCTGCTGCGTGATCGCCATCGGGGCAAGTCCGCGATCCGTTACGAGCAGCGGCTTCTTGATGCCGAGCGCCTTGCAGTGGTCGGCAAGCTCCTTGATCCGGCCGGCGCCGAATTTGACGGCGGTCGGATAGCTCCAGTTGGCGGTGATGGTCATGCGGTCACTTTCTTCAGGTGATAGGATTTCGGGCGGGTAAGGTTGTGGAAGCCCAGCACCGAGAGCGAGCCGCCCCGGCCGGTCTCCTTGACGCCGGTCCAGCACAGCGCCGGATCGAGATAGTCGGCGCGATTCATGAAAACCGTGCCGGTTTCGAGGTCACGCCCGATCCGTGCGGCGCGCTCCGCATCCTTCGTCCAGAGCGACGCGGTGAGACCGTACCGGCTGTCGTTCATTAATTCGATCGCCTCGGCGTCGCTCTTCACCTTCATGATGCCCACGGCCGGCCCGAAGGTCTCCTCGCGCATGAACTCCATGGAATGATCGACATCGACAAGGACCTGCGGCGCGAGATAGGCACCGCCATCGTCCTGCGGGAAGAGCTTCGGGTCGATCAGCGCCCTGGCACCCTTGGAGATCGCATCGGCGACCTGATTGCGCACGGTTGCCGCAAAGCGCTTGTTGGCCATCGGACCGAGCGTCGTCTCGGGATCGAGCGGATTGCCAAGCTTGTAATTGGAAACCCAGGCGACCGATTTCTCGACAAAGGCGTCATAGAGCGATTCATGCACATAGATGCGCTCGATGCCGCAGCAGCACTGGCCGGAATTGTAGGTCGCGCCGTCCATCAGCGTGTCGACGGCCGCGTCGAGGTCGGCATCCTCCATCACATAGCCCGGATCCTTGCCGCCGAGCTCGAGCCCCAGGCCGGTGAAGGTGCCGGCCGCCGCCCGCTCGATCGACCGGCCGCCTTCGACCGATCCGGTAAAGTTGATGAAGTCGAAGCTCTTGGCGGCAATCAGCGCCGCCGTCGTGTCGTGATCCAGGAACAGATTCTGGAAAACGTCCGCCGGAACGCCCGCCTCTATGAAGGCGCGCACCATGCGCTCGCCGACGAGGATCGTCTGGCTGGCGTGCTTGAGGATCACGGTATTGCCGGCCATCAGCGCCGGCGCGACCGTGTTGATCGCGGTCATATAAGGATAGTTCCACGGAGCGATGACGAAGACGACGCCATGCGGCTCGCGCGCGATGCGCCGCTCGAAGCGGTCGCTCTCCTCCACGACGAGCGGCTTCAGCGCGTCGGCCGCGATCGAGGCTACGTAATTGGAGCGCTCGTTGAATCCCTTGAATTCGCCGCCATAGCGCACCGGCCGGCCCATCTGCCAGGCGAGTTCCGGCACCACCTCGTCGACCATTTCGTTGAGGCGTGCGACGCCGGCAAGCACCAGCTTCACACGCTCATCGAGCGGGCGCCTGGCCCAGGCCTTCTGCGCGAGGCGCGCATGTGCCACGGCCTGCCTCGCCATCTCCAGCGGTATTGCCGGGCGCTCGGCATAAACCTCGCCGTCGACCGGCGAAACACATCGGATCATCGTCATGATCGTCTTCCTGTTCTCATTTCACAATGAATTCCCCTCCCCAACCCCTCCCCACAAGGGAGGGGCTAGTCGAGGCACCCTTTCCGCCACTCGAAGCGTCGCCATTTACGGAAACGTCGAGTTGGGCAAGATGGCGCCGCAGGCTAAGCCCCTCCCCCTTGTGGGAAGGGGTTGGGGAGGGGTAAAGCCGCAAAAACTTACGCCCTTTCGAACCCGCGCGCGACCTCCCAATCGGTCACCCGCCGGTCATATTCCTGCTGCTCCCATTCTGCGGCGTGCACATAATGGTCTACGACCTCTTCGCCGAAAGCGGCGCGCAGCATCTTCGAGCCGGAGAGCGCCTCGCCCGCCTCTCTCAGCGTATGCGGGATCTCGCGCACCTCCTTGCCCTGATAGGCGTCGCCCACGAACGGCGCCTCCAGTTCCATCTTGTTCTCGATGCCGGCAATGCCGGCCGCGATCAGGGCGGCAAAGGCAAGATACGGATTGAGATCGGAGCCGCCGACGCGGCATTCGATGCGGATTGCCTTGCTGCCCTCGCCGCAGAGGCGATAGCCGGCGGTGCGGTTGTCCTTGCTCCAGATCGCCTTGGTCGGAGCGAAGGTACCGGCCATGAAGCGCTTGTAGGAGTTGATATAGGGCGCCAGGAAATAGGTGACCTCGCTCGCATGGGCGAGCTGACCGGCCACATAGTGGCGCATGAGCTCGGACATGCCGTACTGCCCGTTCTTGTCGAAGAACAGCGGCGTTTCGCCGTCCTTGCTCCAGAGCGACTGGTGGATGTGCGACGAGGAGCCGGCGGCCGAGTAGTTCCACTTGGCGAGGAAGGTGATCGCCTTGCCGCGCTGCCAGGCGATTTCCTTGCAGCCGTTCTTGATGATCGCATGCCGGTCGGCCATCGTCAGGGCGTCGGCGTAACGGACATTGATCTCCTCCTGGCCGGCGGACGCCTCGCCCTTGGAGTTCTCGACCGGGATCCCGGCTCCCTGAAGGCCGTTGCGGATCGCCCGCATCACATCCTCTTCCTTGGTCGTCTGGAAGATGTGGTAGTCCTCGTTGTAACCGCTGGCGAGCTGCAGGTCGCGATATCCTGAGAGCCGCGCATCGTCATAGGACTGATCGAAGAGGAAGAATTCGAGCTCGCTCGCCATATAGGCCTTGAAGCCCATGGCTTCGAGGCGCGCCACCTGCTTCTTCAGGATGGCGCGCGGCGAATGCGGCACCTCCGCATGCGTGTCATGGTCCAGCATGTCGCAGAGAACCAGCGCCGTGCCTTCGAGCCACGGAATGCGCCGGAGCGTCGAAAGGTCGGGCTTCATCGTGTAGTCGCCGTAACCTTTCTCCCAGCTCGTCGCCTTGTAGCCGGGCACGGTCTCCATCTCCATGTCCGTCGCAAGCAGGTAGTTGCAGCTATGCGTTTCCTTCCACGCGCTTTCCACGAAGTATTCCGCATGAAAACGCTTGCCCATCAGGCGGCCCTGCATGTCCACCTGACAGGCGAGCACCGTGTCGATGCGCCCGGCGGCAACATCCTCTTTCAGTTCCTCGAACGAATAGCTCATGAAAGTGTCATCCCATGTTCGGCGCGGCCGTTCCCTTGAACCGCGAAACGAAGCGGGGATCGCGGTCGCGACCCCCACTCTCTTGTTATTGTTCAGGCTTCGCCGACCGCCTTTTCGGCAGCGGCAATCTCCGCCTGGCGGCGCGCAACCTCGTCGCCGATCGGCGGACCGCGGAAACGGCGGTTTTCGAAGGCGAACCAGATGATGCCCGTCACGATCAGGAAGCCGACGGTGATGTAGAGCGCCCAATCGTTCGGCGGCTGAATGCCGAGGACGAAGATCAGCACCATGGCGACGATAGAAAGGATCGCGAAGAGCTTGAACATGCCCTCACCGAGATTCCACGGCCCCATCTTGTCCCACTTCGAGGTTCCCCAGGCGAACAGACCCAGGGTGATCGGGATCGCGAAGGAGAAGAAGAGGAAGATGACGGTGCAGGAGACGACGATCGTGTAAACCGGCGTGTCGCCGATGGAGACGAGCGACGATCCCCAGACGAAGAGCACCGCAAGAATGGAGCCCGTCCAGATGGCCGCCACAGGGGTGCGATAGGTCGGGCTCACCTTTGAAAGAGCCTTGGAAGCCGGCAGGCCGCCGTCCCGCGAGAAGGCGAAGATCATGCGGGAAACCGAGGTAACCGTCGCCAGCCCGCACAGCCACTGACTGACGAAAATGGCGAGGTAGAGAACGTCCTTGATGATCGGATTGACCTGCCCATCCATCGCCCAGAAGAACACGTTCCAGCCCTGCTTGGCCGCCTCGTCCATGTCAGGAATCATCAACACGAAGGAGCAAAGCATGATGTAGCCGAAAAGAGCCGCCCAGAGCACCGAGGAGATCATGCCGCGCGGCACGGAATGTGCGGCCTTCACCGTTTCCTCCGAGGTGTGGGCCGACGCGTCATAGCCGGTGATCGTGTAGATCGGCAGCAGCAGCCCGAGAAGGAACACCCAGGTTCCCGAGGTTTGCGGCCACACATTGCCGCCCGTCTCGCCCGAATAATTGGAGAAGGTGAAAAGGCGGCTGATCTCGTAAGTGTCGGCAGCGGCAAGGCAGACCAGCGCCAGGAGAATGGCGGTAACGAAGATCAGATAGCCCGAGAAGTCGGTGAGTTTCGCCGTCAGTCCGATGCCCATATGGTTTACCAGCGCCTGCGCGCCGGTGATGATCGCCAGGAAGACGATGCGCGTCATCGTCGTGTCCTCGAGACCGAAGTAAGGCGTTCCGAACGAGCCCATGAAGAAATAATAGGTGCCGACATTGATGGCGCCGAGAACGGTGACCAGACCGAGCAAATTGAACCATGCGGTCAGCCAGCCGGTAAAGCGGTTGCCGAGGATCGAACCCCAGTGATAGAGGCCGCCGGCGGTCGGATAGGCCGAGCTGATCTGCGCCATGGCGACCGCGAAGACGAACGAGATGAAGCATCCGAGCGGCCAGCCGATGCCGATCGCGGCGCCTCCCGCCCCGGATGTCGCCTGCGCCAGCGAGTTGATGCCGCCCGACAGAATGCAGATGATCGAGAAGGAGACGGCGAAATTCGAGAACTGGCTCATTCGCCGTTCGAGTTCCTGGGCATAGCCCATCGAATGCAGGATCTGCATATCCTGCTTCTTATCGACTTCGGTGTAGTCTGACATCCTTTTCCCCTGTTTCTCCAAGACCCGCCGCGCCATTGCGGAAGATCATGTCACCCTGCTCCGGAAACCGGAGCAGCACCGCGGCTTTGGCCGCTCCCCCAGGGTCTTCTAGTGCGCCGGAAGGGCAGCTACGCTCTTCGCGAGCAGCCCCGCCAGATAATCGGCCATGACCCTTTGGCCGATTTTATCGCGGATGAGATCGTTGCGGATCTCAATCATGACGTTCGGCACGCCGAAGCGGATGCCGTATTCGATCAGGCTGTGCGTCACACCGTCGGCCGGCCCGTAAGGCTCGTTGCGGCGGACGTCGTATCCCGCCTCGCCGATGGCTGCGGCGGCAAGCATGCCGTCTGCGAGCCGGCCGTCGGCATCGTGCAGAATGCCTAACTCGACTGTCCGCGGCTTGCCGAAATAGATCGGAGTGAAACTATGCATCGTCACGAGAACCGGCCGCCTGCCCGCGGCCTTGCGGTCTGCAACCGCGCGCGTGACGGCCTCGTGAAACGGCAGATAGATCTCCTCCACCCGCGAACGCCGCTCTGCCGCCGACATGCTCCTGTTGCCGGGCACGTCATAGACTTCGCTGAGAACAGGCATCGCCGCGTCGGACTCCGGCGGCCTGTTGCAGTCATAGGCGAGCCGCGAAAAGCGTTGGTGGATCAGCGTGCCGTCGAGCTTCTCGCAGAGCAATCGGGAGACCGCCAGTGCGCCGGGATCCCAGGCGACATGACTCTCGAGCGCCTCTTTCGAGAGCCCGAGCGTTCCCAAACTCTCGGGCATGCGGTTCGAGGCATGCTCGCAGACGAAGAGGAATTCTCCCTTCGCTTGCGCATTCTCGATCGCGACCGGGTCGCCCTCTGCCTCAGTCAAAAGTCCCGTCAAAACCGGCTCCCCAATGCCTCGTCAGACGATGATTGTGAAGAGAATTCTTCACGAATCGGCAGGTGTCAATGGAAAACTGAAACGATCTTTTCAAAATTGCGATTGACTCCGATTGTGACAGCGATGTTTAATTTCTTACAAGCTGGCAAAGACCGGCGGAGGGGCGAACATTGAACGGCAACACGGCTTCCATGACGGTGTCGGATGTGATCAACGCACATTTCGCCGCGCTGACGCGCGCCGAAAGGCAGTTGGCGGAGACACTTCTCGACAACTACCCGGTCTCCGGTCTCGGTTCGATCACCACGGTCGCCGAGAACGCCGGCGTTTCGACGCCGACGGTCGCCCGCATGGTCCAGAAACTCGGTTTTCGCGGTTTCCCGGACTTCCAGGCGCGACTCCACCAGGAGCTCGAGGCGACGATCTCCAATCCCATCGCGAAACATGATCGCTGGGCGGCCAGCGCGCCGGGAACCCATACGCTCAACCGCTTCGCCGACGCGATCATGGGCAATATGCGCCAGACGCTGTCGCAGATCGAGCCGGCGGAGTTCGACACGGCCGCAGCACTCGTCGCCGACCTGAAACGCAAGGTCTATCTCGTCGGCGGGCGCATCACCCGCTCGATTGCGGACTATCTCTTCACCCATCTCCAGGTCATCCGCACCGGGGTGACGCAGATCGCCGCCAATCCGAGTTCGTGGCCGCACTACGTGCTCGACATGAAGGCGGGAGACGTCCTGATCCTGTTCGATATCCGCCGCTACGAGCAGGAGATGGAAACGCTCGCCCGCTTCGCCCGCAACCGCGGCGTCGAGATCATCCTTTTTACCGACCAGTGGGGCTCTCCCGTCGCCAAGTCTTCGTCCAAGGTCTTCCGCGCCCGGATCGAGGTTCCCTCGGCCTGGGACAGTTCGGTCATGCTGCTCTTCCTCGTGGAGGCGCTGGTCGAGGCCGTGCAGAGCTCGAACTGGGATGAAACCCGGGGCCGGATGAAGACGCTGGAGGGCCTTTTCGATTCGACCCGCATTTTCCGAAAGCCGGTCTAGGAGGGCTCCGGCGGCTTGAATTCCTGATGGAAGAGCATTCAGGCGACTTTCGAATGCAACCGGAGCGGATTGATCCGAAGCCGACATATCTGCCGCAGACGGGACAAAGCCTGTCACATAGGCTTCATCGCATATCTTTAACTGCATCGGCGAAATTGACTGAAAACCCAATAAGGAGAACGCCAGTGATTTCAAGGACTCAACGCCTGCTCTCGCTTTCGACCGCCATGCTGCTCGCAACCACGGCAGCAGCCGTTGCCGAGCCGAGCGAAGAGCTCATCGCAGCCGCCAAGAAGGAAGGCACGCTGACGACAATCGCGCTCCCGCACAATTGGTGCGGGTACGGCGACGTGATCGCCGGCTTCAAGGCCAAATACGGCATCGAAGTCAACGAACTGAACCCGGATGCGGGCTCCGGCGACGAGATCGAGGCGATCAAGGCCAACAAGGGCAACACCGGCCCGCAGGCCCCCGACGTCATCGACGTCGGCCTCTCTTTCGGCCCCTCGGCCAAGGCCGAAGGCCTGATTCAACCCTATAAAGTGTCGACCTGGGACACGATCCCGGACACGGCCAAGGATCCGGAAGGCTATTGGTACGGCGACTATTACGGCGTTCTCTCCTTCGTGGTGAACACCGATATCGTCAAGGACGTGCCGAAGGACTGGGCGGACCTCAAGAAGTCCGACTATGCGAACTCGGTCGCACTCGCCGGCGATCCGCGCGCATCCAACCAGGCGGTGCAGGCGGTCTACGCCGCCGGCCTTGCGGCCGGTGAAACGGATGCGGCCAAGGCCGGCGAAGCCGGCCTGGCGTTCTTCGCCGAGGTCAACAAGGCCGGCAACTTCGTCCCGGTCATCGGCAAGTCCGCCTCGCTTGCGCAGGGCTCGACGCCGATCATCATCGCCTGGGACTATAACGGCCTCTCCTGGCGCGACAGCCTGAACGGCAACCCGCCGGTCGAAGTCGTCGTCCCGGCCTCCGGCGTCGTCGCCGGCGTCTATGTGCAGGCGATCTCCGCCTTCGCTCCGCATCCGAACGCCGCCAAGCTCTGGATGGAGTATCTCTATTCGGACGAAGGTCAGCTCGGCTGGCTGAAGGGCTATTGCCACCCGATCCGCTTCAACGACCTCGTCAAGAACGGCAAGGTTCCGAAGGAGATGCTCGACAAGCTGCCGCCGGCCGAATCCTACGAAAAGGCCGTGTTCCCGACACTCGACGAGCAGGCCAAGGGCAAGGAAGCGATCACCACCAAGTGGGATAGCGTCGTCGGCGCGAGCGTGCAGTAACTGCCATTGCGTGCCTCCCCGCCTCATACGTGGCGGGGAGGTCATTTTCCTCCGATGCCGGGACAGCCGAAAGCTTTATGACCACGACAACAGCAGCAGCACCTCTGATCAGCAAACGAGCGATTATCGACTGGCTGGGTATTGCACCCTTCATGATTTTCGCGCTGATGTTCCTGGTCGTCCCGACGCTCTATCTCGTCACCGGCGCCTTTCTGACGCCGGCGGGCGAATTCACCTTCAAGAACATCGCCGACCTCTTCACCCCGTCGATCCTCTCCGCCTACTGGATCTCGATCCGGGTGTCGGTCGCCTCCTCGCTCGGCGGCGCCCTCATCGGCTTCTTTCTTGCCTGGGCCATCGTGCTCGGCGGCATGCCGAAGTGGATCCGTTCCGGCCTCCTTACCTTTTCCGGCGTCGCTTCCAACTTCGCGGGCGTTCCGCTCGCCTTCGCCTTTCTCGCGACCCTCGGCCGCACCGGGCTCGTCACCGTGTTTCTGCGCGACTGGTTCGGCTTCAACCTCTATTCGACCGGCTTCAACCTCCTGAGCTTCCTCGGCCTCACCATCACCTACATGTATTTCCAGATCCCGCTGATGGTTCTGATCCTGACGCCGGCACTGGACGGCATGAAGAAGGAATGGCGCGAAGCTTCCGAAATTCTCGGCGCCTCCACCTGGCAATATTGGCGCATGGTGGCGTTGCCGATCCTCTGGCCGAGCCTGCTCGGCACGACGCTCCTGCTCTTCGCCAACGCCTTCGGCGCGATCGCCACCGCCTACGCGCTGACCGGCAGTTCGCTCAATATCGTGCCGATCCTGCTCTATGCGCAGATCCGCGGCGACGTGCTCCATAATCCGAACCTTGGCTATGCGCTGGCGCTCGGCATGATCGTCATCACCGGCATCTCCAATATTCTCTACATCTGGCTGCGGATGCGCGCCGAACGGTGGCAGAAATGAAGGCAAGACGTCTCGGCGCCTGGATCGCCATCGCCATCGGGGCGAGCTATTTCATCATTCCGCTGCTCGGCACGCTGGAATTCTCGCTGCGCATGCGCCGCGATGCCTATTCCTTCGACGCCTACCGGTCGGTCTTCTCCGACTTCCAGTTTCGCGAGACCTTCGGCTATTCGATGCTGATGGCGTTTTTCACGATCATCTTCGGCATGCTGCTGGTGGTGCCGACCGCCTATTGGGTGCGGCTGCGCCTGCCGCAGGTCCGCCCCGTCATCGAGTTCATCACCCTGCTGCCGCTCGTCATTCCTGCGATCGTCATCGTCTTCGGTTATCTCAGACTCTATAATTCCTCATCGTTCCTGCCGCTGACCGGCTCCACTTCAGGCACCAACGCGCTCCTGATGTTCTCCTACATGACGCTGTCTCTTCCCTATATGTACCGCGCCGTCGACACGGCGATGCGGGCCATCGATGTCAGGACGCTGACGGAGGCCGCGGAAAGCCTTGGCGCCAAGTGGCCGACGATCCTATTCCGCTGCATTTTCCCGAATGTGATGAGCGGCGTGCTTTCCGGGGCCTTCATCACCTTCGCGATCGTCATGGGCGAATTCACTATGGCGGCGCTGCTCAACCGCCCCGCCTTCGGCCCCTACCTGCAGCTCGTCGGCGCCAACAAGGCCTATGAGCCTTCGGCGCTCGCCGTCATCGCATTCGCGATCACCTGGCTCAGCATGGGACTGATCCAGCTCGTGTCGCGCTTCCAGAAATCCGCTCCGGCCAAGGCTTGATCACATGGCATTCCTGCAATTGACCAATATTCAGAAATCCTTCGGCCCGGTTCAGGTCGTGCATAATTTCGACATGGGGATCGACAAGGGCGAGTTCGTCTCCTTTCTCGGCCCCTCCGGCTGCGGCAAGACGACCATCCTGCGCATGATTGCCGGCTTCGAGACCCCGTCCGGCGGCTCGATCTTCATCGACGGCAAGGACCAGGGTGCGCTGAAGCCGAACCAGCGCAATATCGGCATGGTGTTCCAGGCCTATGCGCTCTTTCCCAACATGAATGTCCACGACAATGTCGCCTTCGGCCTCAAGGTCGCCGGCGCCTCCAGAACGGAGATCGAGGCACGGGTTAAGCAGATGCTCGGACTGATCAAGCTAGAGCATCTGGCGGACCGCTTCCCCTATCAATTGTCCGGCGGACAGCAGCAGCGCGTGGCGCTTGCCCGCGCCCTCGCCGTCAAGCCGCAGGTGCTGCTCCTCGACGAGCCGCTCTCCGCGCTCGATGCAAAGATCCGCATCTCGCTGCGGGAGGAGATCCGCCAGATCCAGCAGCAGCTCGGCATCACCACGGTATTCGTGACGCACGACCAGGAGGAGGCACTGTCGATCTCCGACCGGATCGTCGTCATGAATTCCGGCCGCGCCGATCAGATCGGCACCCCTTTCGAGATCTACAACACCCCGGCGACACGCTTCGTCGCCTCCTTCGTCGGCACGCTCAACATCATCGAGGGCAAGGTGGCCGATCCCGCAAGCGGCGCAGTCACCATCGGCGGGCAGCGCATCTCACTGAAAGAGCCGATTGCCGGGGCAAAAGGCGGCGACAGCATCTCGCTGGCGCTCAGGCCGGAAGCAGGCTCGATCGCCGAGGGCGCCAGGGGCGATACCGCACTTCCGGGCGAAGTGGTATCGAGGAGCTTTCTCGGCTCCGTCATCCGCACCAAGCTGCGGGTCGGCAAAGACATCATCTCCTTCGATATGTTCAACGATCCGGGCATGACCCCACCGGTCGCCGGCGAGAGCGTCACGCTGCGTTTCGCGGCAAAGGACCTGCTCGTCATCCGCGAATAGAGCGGCCGGAATGAATTGTTCAGGGGCGTGAAATCCTTGGAAAATTCTGTCGTGATTTTTCGCTTTCACGTCGCAGCACAGATTTGACGGCGGCGAAACAGCCGCTATAGTCGCAAGCGTTCTCAGGGCGGGGTGAAATTCCCCACCGGCGGTAGCGAACACAGGATCGGGAATGGTCGGTGGTCGGAGCCCGCGAGCGCTTCGCATTTCGTGCGAAGGTCAGCAGATCCGGTCGAATTCCGGAGCCGACGGTTATAGTCCGGATGGAAGAGAGCAAGCAGAAGCGTCGCCCCTCCCCGGGGTCTTCGCGCATGCATGTTCGCCCGACGGGATCATTGGAAAAATGCCAACCCTGAAAGGCTTGAGACCATGACCATACTTTCCCATCCCTCCGCCAAAATTGCCATCGTCCGCGCCCGCTGGCACGCCGATATCGTCGACCGTTGCGTCGACGCCTTCGTCGCGCAATGGACGAAACTCGGCGGCAGCGCCGCCGATGTCGAGATCTTCGACGTGCCGGGAGCGCTCGAAATCCCGCTGCATGCGCAGGCGCTCGCCAGGACCGGCCGCTACGCGGCGATCCTCGGCACTGCCTTCGTCGTCAATGGCGGCATCTATCGCCACGACTTCGTCTCCGGCACGGTGCTCGACGGCATGATGCGCGTCCAGCTCGATACCGACGTGCCGGTGCTCTCCGCGGTCCTGACACCCCACAACTTCCAGGAAAGCGAGCCGCTGATCGCCTTCTTCCGCGACCATTTCGTCGTCAAGGGCGAGGAAGCCGCGAATGCCTGCGCGCAGATTCTCGATGCGCGTGCGAAGCTTGCGCTGGTCGACGCCTGAACGGTGCTGCCCCTCATCCGGCCTGCCGGCCACCTTCTCCCCGCAGGCGGGGCGAAGGAGACTCGCGGCAGCCCTCCGGCATTCAAAGGCGCGCGGCCGGCATGGCCGCGCGCCTTTGCATTGAAGCGATTGAAAACCCGCGCGTTGCGCGCTAATAAACTTGACTTAAATGAGAAGGATTGTTGCGGTTTTGCCTTGTATCCGGCAGGACCGGGGAAAGCGACGATGACATTCCAGCCGCGCATGCAGAACAGGATCAGCGGGTTTTCGATCATCGGCGGTCTCAACCGCCGAGAGTGGAATGGTGTGGTTGCGGATGTCTGGGACGTGGAATGCGTTCCGCATGCGGGCGGCTATTATATCGCCGAGGACCCACGCATGTTCATCGTGCTCGATGCCAGGGGCGGCGGCAATTGCAGGGTGAAGCTCGCCGCGAACGGCAAGGGTGCCGTCCAGAACTATCATCGGCAGGCCCTCTCCTATATTCCGGCCGGAATGGAGCTCTGGACCGATGTCGTGGACATCCATTACATCCGGCATCTCGATCTTCACTTCGACGTCGATGCGCTCGGCAGGCGCCTGAAGGAAGACCTGGACGCCGCGGCAATCGAGACGCCCCGGCTGATGTTCCAGGACGAACGCTTCCTCACGCTTGCCGGGCTGATCGCGGCCGAGTGCCTCAATCCCCAGCCCCTCCACGATCTTTACGGCGACAGTCTTACGGTGGCGCTTTTCATCGATCTCATGAAGATCGGCAAGCGAAGCGGCCGCAAGCGCAGCCAGCTTGCGGCGTGGCAATTGCGGCGGGCGGTCGATTTCATCGAGGAGAATTTCGCCCGTAATGTCCGGCTCGAGGAGCTCGCCGGCCTCACGGGCCTCTCCCAATCGCACTTCAGCCACGCCTTCAAGGCTTCGACGGGTGTCGCGCCTCACCAGTGGCACATGAATGCGCGGGTCGAACGGGCAAAGCAGATGCTGCTCAGGAGCGACGCCCCGCTGACCTCGATTGCCGCCGAGACGGGTTTTGCCGATCAGGCGCACTTCACCCGTGTGTTCCGCAAGGCAGTCGGCACGACTCCGGCCCTCTGGAAGAAAAGTCACACCGCCTGACGAGTCCGCCGGCACCGCGCAGTTTTGCCCAAAATCGTTCAATTTCCTGATATCGGGACAAGCGCCGCCAAAATAGTTGATCTAGACACTCATCTTATCGTTGACAGTACCGGTCACGCGGGGCAACGGCGGGACCGGCCGATTTCGGGGCATGAATGAGATGAAGTGCAGGATCCGCGGGGCGCATCTGAAGACTCTTTTGGCGAGCGGAGTTGCGCTCGCGCCGCTGATGATGAGCGGAATCGCGCTGGCGCAGGAGGGAAACGCCACGCAGCTCGAGCGAATCGTCGTCGAGGGCGGCAATGCGGCCGGCGCCAGCGCGACCGGACCGGTGGACGGCTACGTCGCAAAGGCGACCGCGACCGGGTCGAAGACCGCCATGCCGCTCAACGAAATCCCCCAGTCGGTCTCCGTCGTCGGGCGTGAGGAACTGGACGACCGCGCCGTGGTCAACAAGGTCGATGAAGCATTGCGCTATACGCCGGGCGTCCTGTCGGCACCATTCGGCACCGACCCGGATACGGACTGGTTCTACATCCGCGGCTTCGATGCGGCACAGACGGGCCTCTTCCTCGACGGACTGCCGCTCTTCAGCTTCGGCTTCGGCAATTTCCAGGTCGACCCCTTCATGCTGGAGCGGGTCGAGGTGCTGAAAGGGCCGGCCTCCGTGCTTTATGGCGGGTCCAATCCGGGCGGCATCATCAACCTGATCAGCAAGCGGCCGCTTGACGAGCCGCTCTACTACACCGAGGTCGGCATCAACAGCAACGGCAATGCCTTCACCGGCTTCGACGTGAACGACAAGCTGAACGATGACGGAACGGTTCGCTACCGCCTCACCGGCAAGGTCGCCGGCGGCGACAACTATTCGGACTATTCCGAAGACCTGCGCGGCTTCATCCTTCCTCAGGTAACCTATGCGCCTGATGACGCAACCAGCCTGACCGTCTTCGGCCTGCTCCAGGGCCTCGATCAGGTCCATGTCGGCAACGGCTTCCTGCCCTATGTCGGAACCGTCGAAGACGCGCCCTTCGGCAAGATCGACCGGGATGCCTATTACAGCGAGCCTGATATCGACGAGGGCAGCTATACGCAGCAGATGCTCGGCTACGAGTTCAAGCACGACTTCGACAATGGCTGGACCTTCACCCAGAACGCGCGCTACGCCAATCTTCACAAACACGAGAAGTACCCGTACACCTATGGCTATGTCGGCGGCGCACCTACCGGCCCGGACTACCTCCTGAACCGCATCGGCTTCGAGGCGACGTCGAAAGTCGACAGCTTCTCGATCGACAACCGGACGGAAACGGATTTCGATCTCGGCGCCACGACCCACACCTTCCTCGCCGGCCTCGATTACAAATACTACCGGCTCGACCATATTCAGGCATGCTGCGGCGCGACCCCGATCAGCGCAACCAATCCGGTTTACGGCACACCTCAGGGTGCAAATTTCGTATATCTCGATCAGATCGTCACGCAGCAGCAGATCGGCCTCTACGCACAGGACCAGATTCGTTTTGGCGACGGCTGGCTGGTTACGCTCAACGGCCGCTACGACTATGTGGACACCAAATCCGACGCCGCGATCGGCACGAGCTACGAATCGAATGACGGTGCCTTCAGTGGCCGTGCCGGCCTCGCTTACGAGTTCGACAACGGCCTCACGCCCTATGTAAGCGCTGCGACTTTCTTCAATCCGCTGGTCGGCACGGGCACGAGCGATCCATCGGATCCGACGAATCCGGCAAAGATGGTCGCGCTCGAGCCGGAGGAAGGCTATCAATACGAGGCGGGCGTCAAATACGAGCCCTCCTTTATCGACGGGCTGTTGACTGCATCAGTCTTCCAGATAACCAAGCAGAACGTCTCAATTGCCGTTCCCGGCTTCTTCGTCAACTCGCAGCTTGGCGAGGTCCGTTCGAGGGGCGTCGAACTCGAGGGCAAGATCAATCTCAATACCAACTGGAAGATCATAAGCGCCTTCTCCTATACCGATCTCGAGGTCACGGAAGATCTCAACGCCAGTCTCATCGGCAATACACCGGTTCTCATTCCCGAAACACAGGCGTCGCTGTGGCTCGACTACACGGTTGCGAACGGCACGTTCGAGGGCGTGAGCCTCGGCGCCGGCGTGCGCTACCAGGGGGAATCCTGGGCCGACGCGGAGAACACGAAGAAAGTCCCCGCTGCGACACTCGTGGACGCCGCTATCCGCTACGAGAAGAACGACTGGACGGCGTCGCTCAACGTCGCCAACCTGTTCGACAAGGAATATGTTGCGGGTTGCCAGGGTCTCCAGACCTGCGGCTATGGCGAAAGCCGGACCTTCACGCTGAAGCTCAGCAAGAAGTGGTAAAGGGCGGGACCTCCCCCTCATCCGGCCTGCCGGCCACCTTCTCCCCGCAAGCGGGGCGAAGGGGACTCGCGGCCTCGCGGCTTGTCCCTTCTCCCCGTCAAAAATGGGTTGTGTGCGTCAAGTTCTGCAAAATTGGGCGGTCATGCGTGCTGGTCATGCGGCTTGACGGAGTGCGAGTTTCTTGTGCTCTCGCAGGTCGTCCATGTTGATGTAGCGATTGGCCTCCATCCAG
>Ga0209281_1001015_pt1 | contig 21901 bp, 22 predicted proteins | sample MedtruBG_FD_187514 | JGI IMG/M metagenome (GOLD analysis project Ga0209281, IMG submission 187514) | Root nodule microbial communities of legume samples collected from California, USA - Medicago truncatula BG (SPAdes) (version 2) | ecosystem: Host-associated > Plants > Roots > Nodule | place... | reverse complement strand
CACAACATTGAACTGAGCAATGCGCTGCTTGATCAGTTCGCTGATTTCGGTGGAATTCAGTTGCATGCTCCAGTCCCCTTAAGACTGCAAGACGTCTGCAAGGCGTTCAAGACGGCCGCGTACGCTACCGTCAATGACCATATCACCCGACTGGATGATAACGCCCGCCATAACAGACTTATCGATTTTGCAATTCAGCTTAACTTTGCGTGACAGACGTTTTTCCATTGCGGTCGTGATGTTCGCGAGTTGCTCATTACTCAGTTCAGCAGCAGAAGTTACCTGAACCTCTGCAATCGCTTCACTCAGCGCGCGTAAATGCGCAAACTGCTCGAGAACATCCGGGAGCGCTTTTAGACGACCATTATCAGCCATCACCTTAATCAGGTTCTGGCCGTTGGCGTCCAGCTGCTCGCCGCAAATGGCGATGAACGAATCTGCGAGCGTTTCGGGTGCCAATGCACCGGAAAGGAGCTCTTCCATTTGTTCGTTTTTCGTTACCTCGGCAGCAAACGCCAGCATGTTCTGCCAGCGATCAATGCTCTGGTGTTCGACGGCAAAGTCAAAAGCTGCTTTGGCGTAGGGGCGAGCTACAGTTACAAATTCAGACATCAGCCCCTCCCTCCTTACAGTTCAGCGACCAGTTTATCGACGATGTCGCTGTTAGCAGCTTCATCTACGGAACGTTCGATTATCTTCTCGGCACCGGCAATAGCCAGCAGAGCGACCTGCTTACGCAGCTCTTCACGAGCGCGTTTACGCTCAGCGTCGATTTCTGCCTGAGCCTGTACAACGATTTTATTACGTTCCTGCTCTGCCTCAGTTTTCGCTTCATCAAGGATCTGGGCACGGCGTTTGTTCGCCTGCTCAATGATCACCTGAGCTTCCGCTTTGGCTTTTTTCAGCTGGTCGGTCGCGTTGGCCTGTGCAAGGTCAAGGTCCTTGTGAGCACGTTCAGCAGAAGCAAGACCGTCAGCAATTTCTTTTTGACGTTTCTCAATGGCTGCCATTAAAGGCGGCCATACATACTTCATGCAGAACAGAACAAACAGGACAAACGCGATGGCCTGGCCGAGGATTGTTGCGTTAATGTTCACAGCACAATGCCTCTTTGTTAGTTAACGTTCTGATATTGCCAGATGACTCAAACATCGCTCACTAAGCGACGGCGAACATCACGTACAGACCCAGACCAACAGCGATCATTGGGATTGCATCCACCAGACCCATTACGATAAAGAACTGAGTACGCAGCAGTGGAATCAGATCTGGTTGGCGTGCAGCGCCTTCCAGGAATTTGCCCCCGAGGATGCCGATACCGATCGCAGCACCGATTGCCGCCAGACCCATCATCACAGCGGCAGCCATGTACAGCAGATCCATATTCAGGTTTTCCATGACAGTCTCCAAGTTTGTTTCAGTTAAACGCAGTAGTGGTAAGTAAATTAATGTTCTTCAGACGCCATCGACAGATAGACGATCGTCAGAACCATGAAGATGAAGGCTTGCAGCGTAATAATCAGGATGTGGAAAATGGCCCAAGGCACATTCAGAATCCACTGTGACCACCACGGCAGCAGGCCAGCAATCAGAATGAAAATCAGCTCACCGGCATACATGTTGCCGAAAAGTCGCAGACCCAGTGAAACAGGTTTGGACAGCAGGCTTACCCCTTCAAGGATTAAGTTGAATGGAATAAATGCCCAGTGATTGAACGGCTGCAGCGTCAGCTCTTTCGTGAAGCCGCTAATGCCTTTCATTTTGATGCTGTAGAACAGAATGAGGACAAACACGCCCAGCGCCATAGAGAGGGTGATATTCACGTCCGCAGACGGCACCACACGCAGGGCTGGCAGGCCAAAGATGTGCTCGCCAATGTATGGCAGCAGATCGATAGGCAACAGGTCCATCACGTTCATCAGGAAGACCCAGACGAAAATCGTCAGAGCCAGTGGAGCGATAACCTTGCTTTTGCCATGGTACATGTCTTTCACGCTGCCATGCACAAAGCCAATAATCAGCTCTACAAAAGTCTGGAATTTACCCGGGACGCCGCTGGTTGCGGTTTTCGCCACTTTACGGAACAACACCAGGAACACCAGACCCAGAAATACTGAGAAGAACATGGAGTCGATGTTGAGCGTCCAGAAGGTAGCCGGGGGGTTATGCGGATCCACCAGCGAGAAAGTACGCAGGTCCAACTGAAGGTTATTCAGGTGGTGACCTATATACTCCTGCGGTGTAGAGATTTCTCCTGCAGACATGATGCCTCTTACCCTTTGTTGTTAATTACAGCTGGTGCGAGTATCTGCACAACCAGCACCGAAACCCACGTCACTATTAGCGGCAATACCACCGCCTTAAAGTACGCCAGCGCCACCACCAGAATGATAAAGGTCGCAATCACCTTCAGCACTTCGCCGAAGGCGAATGTCCAGGCCACACGGCCTTTTGAGGGTGTATGCGCCTGATGGCGCCAGGCAAAAATCATAAACAGCACGTTTGGCAGCCAAACCGCCATGCCCCCGCCGATGGCAGAAGCGCCCCAAGCGAGGCCTTTAAGGCAAAACAGCAGTCCAATTGCTACTACAGCCAGAAGTTGGATGAACAGAAGCTTGCGGGCTACGTTCTTACTCAAGAGCGACACAGACATGACGTTTCTAACTCCTGCTACCTATGAGGTATGTCGCGTGTCGTATAAAACTGTCTTTGCGACGCTGAGTCAAGCCTCAAAAAGCGAGCAAATTATACGGTGCGGCCCAGTGATTTCAAACAATAAGTAGCGAAAAGGTGAACAAATGTTTAAATAATTTTCTGCACAGCCATTTTCTGACTTTTGGTGAATCGCATCGGCTTCCTCAAAAAGTGCAAATAAGCCGAAATCCCAGACAGCAAAGCGTGCACACGATCACAAATTAGACATCTTATCGTCAGGCGTTATTTTGCAGCCTAAGAAAGCACTAATTACAGATGACTGATAATTAAGCTGATTAATGTGCACTCTGTTTAAAACACGCCGAAACATCATTAAAACCTTTCATTGACATTCCAGTTAAACTTTTAACATACGAAGCAGGTCGTTTTTCGGCGTATTTTAGTCGGATGATATTTTCAAATAAAATTATTATCCTGGTAACCAATCACCCTGAGGTTAAAAACAGGATGATTCCGAGTTAAATTTTGGTTAAATGTAACCAGGCATTTCATCGGCAACCCCCTCTTTTTTTAACCTCAGTGAAACATTTCAATCGCGCCGTTTTTTGATAAATATTAAGTTTTGTTTGCCTTAATCAGCACCAAATGCCTCTCCCCTTCCAGGCTCGGCACGTTGAGTTTGACGATATTTTCAACAGAAAATCCGACAGGCAGTTCGGTAATCTCTTCATCCGGACGTACCCCTTTCAGCGCATAGAACCTTCCGTTTTCCGCAGGCAGGTGGTGACACCAGTTCACCATGTCGCTAAGCGAGGCAAAAGCACGGCTGATGACGCCGTCAAACGGCGGCTCTGCCGGGAAATCTTCGACCCGGCTTTGGACCGGCGTGATGTTCTCAAGCTTCAGCTCGTGCTGCACCTGGCGCAGGAACCTGACGCGCTTGCCGAGGCTGTCCAGCAGGGTGAAATGCGAATCAGGGCGAACAATGGCCAGCGGGATGCCCGGCAGACCAGGGCCTGTGCCCACGTCGATAAACCGGCTTCCCTGTAAATGCGGTTCAACCACAATGCTGTCAAGAATATGGCGCACCAGCATTTCATCAGGATTACGCACCGAAGTGAGGTTGTAGGCCTTGTTCCATTTGTCGAGCAGCGAAACATAGCCCACCAGCTGCTGCTGCTGATTTTCAGGGAGGGTGATGCCCGCTTCTTTCAGCAGGCGAGATAATTTAGTCAGCACGTCGTAAACCCATCAAAAAAAGAGGCCAGGAAAGCCTGGCCTGTTGTTTTCTGTTTTTAGGCGCTGCGTCGCAGCAGCCCTTGTTTTTTAAGCCAGACAAGCAAAATAGAGATTGCCGCAGGGGTAATACCCGAAATGCGCGATGCCTGGCCAATAGAAACCGGTTTGTGATCGTTAAGCTTGGCGATCACTTCGTTAGACAGCCCGCTCACCTGGCTATAGTCGAGCGTTGCAGGCAGCACAGTATTCTCATTGCGCTGCTGTTTTTCAATCTCATCCTGCTGGCGCGCGATGTAGCCTTCGTATTTAACCTGGATCTCAACCTGCTCGGCGGCCTGAGGATCTTCCAGCCCTGGTGCGAAAGTGGAGAGCTGCATCATCGAAGCATAGGTCATTTCCGGCCGGCGCAGCAGATCTTCGCCGTTGGCTTCTTTCGAAAGCGGTGCGCTAAGTTGAGCATTCACTTCTTCCACCTGCTCAGAGTGCGGATGCAGCCAAATGTCTTTCAGGCGCTGACGTTCACGCTCGATCATCTCAAGCTTGTCGTTGAAGCGAGCCCAGCGGGCATCATCCACCAGCCCAAGTTCACGACCTGCCGCGGTCAAACGCAGATCGGCGTTGTCTTCACGCAGCATCAGGCGGTATTCAGCCCGAGAGGTAAACATGCGGTACGGTTCTTTGGTACCCAGCGTACACAGGTCGTCCACCAGCACGCCAAGGTATGCCTGGTCGCGACGTGGGGCCCAGCCCTCTTTCTCAGCAGAGAAGCGGGCGGCGTTCAGACCGGCAAGCAGGCCTTGAGCAGCCGCTTCTTCGTAACCGGTGGTGCCGTTAATCTGGCCAGCAAAGAACAGGCCCTGAATAAACTTACTTTCCAGCGTCGGTTTCAGATCGCGCGGATCGAAGAAGTCGTACTCAATCGCGTAGCCAGGACGAACGATCTTCGCATTCTCCATGCCCTTCATAGAGCGGACGATCTGCATCTGAACGTCGAACGGCAGGCTGGTGGAGATCCCGTTAGGGTAAATCTCATTGCTGGTCAGCCCTTCAGGCTCCAGGAAGATTTGGTGCGCGTTACGATCGGCGAAACGCATCACTTTGTCTTCGATAGAAGGGCAGTAGCGAGGACCAATACCTTCGATAATCCCCGCATACATTGGGCTGCGGTCGAGATTATTGCGAATAACCTCATGGGTCTGCTCGTTGGTATGGGTGATGTAGCAAGGTACCTGCTCTGGGTGCTGGTTCACGTTCCCCATGAACGAGAAGACCGGCATTGGGTTATCCCCATGCTGTGGAGCAAGTACGCTGAAATCTATGGTGCGGGCGTCAATACGTGGAGGCGTGCCTGTTTTCAGGCGGCTTACACGCAGAGGCAGTTCACGTAAGCGACGTGATAGCGGGATCGACGGGGGATCGCCTGCCCGGCCACCGCTGTAGTTATCCAGCCCGATGTGGATCTTACCGTCCAGGAAGGTCCCTACGGTGAGCACAACCGCTTTTGCACGGAATTTAAGGCCCATCTGGGTCACTGCGCCTACAACCCGATCGTTCTCAACGATAAGATCTTCAACCGCCTGCTGGAAAATCATCAGGTTGGGTTGGTTTTCCAACGCGGTGCGAACGGCCTGGCGGTAAAGCACGCGGTCTGCCTGAGCACGAGTAGCGCGGACTGCCGGGCCTTTGCTGGCGTTTAGTATCCTAAACTGAATGCCTGCATGATCGATCGCGGTTGCCATCAGGCCACCGAGGGCGTCCACTTCCTTAACCAAATGTCCCTTGCCAATACCGCCGATAGCCGGGTTACAGGACATTTGTCCCAGCGTGTCGATATTGTGTGTCAGAAGCAGGGTCTGCTGACCCATACGAGCTGCGGCCATTGCCGCCTCTGTGCCTGCATGACCCCCGCCGATGATGATGACGTCAAAAGGATCTGGATAAAACATGGTAACTGCCTCGGTTTCGCGAATGAGGGTTTGTGACTTCCCGGGCTGGGGATTCTACTCAACTTTAGTCTTTCGAGAAAGCGTCGGGATCTTCGGTAATTAAAAGAAGATCTTTTTTATTTAAAGATCTCTTTATTATGATCTCTTATTAGGATCGACCACCTCTGTGGATAAGCCATTTATCCATTTTAGGATCAATAACCTGGAAAGGATCGTTTGCTGTGTACTTCCGGTGATCCCACGCCGTATAAGCTGGGATCAGAATAGGGGTTTATGCACAACTCAAAAAGTGAACAGCAGTTGTTATTGGGATAACTACCGCTTAACCCAAGCTTTTAACCAGACTTATCCACATCTGATCGCGCAATCTTTACACTTCAGGGAGTAAATTAATCCATGAACCGACCCAAATCTCGGCCGGATCCTCAGGAATGTCGTGATCGAGGATGTTAATTTTGAGCAAAGATCCTAATCGAGAGGCGCCGCATTCGGTTAGCAGCAGGTCGATCTTCTCTATTGCACCGCAAAAGGTGTCGTATTCACGGCTGCCGATCCCGATCGCACCATAGCTTACTCCGCTCAGATCCGGGCGCTGTTCATTTATAGCGTCATAGAAAGGCTGAAGGTTGTCCGGCAGATCGCCAGCACCGTGCGTAGAGGAGACCACAAGCCAGATACCGCTGGTTTTAAGATCGTCTAAAAGAGGGCCGTGCAGCATTTCGGTGCCATGCCCTGCTTCTTCAAGCTTCTCTGCCAGATGTTCTGCTACATATTCGGCACTACCGAGCGTACTGCCGCTAATCAGAGTGATATCAGCCATTGTGTCCCGCCTTTTCAAATCGTCGCGTATTGTACGCTGTGAAAGAGCGGGGATCTACCTGTGGATAATATGGGTATTAAAATTAGGCCTCAGGGGCGAATGGTGCGCATGATCGGGTTCTGCAGCGAGATCAGCGTCTCGGTGGACTGAATTTCATCGATTGTTTGGATCTTGTTGATAAGTACCTGCTGGAGGGCATCAATGGATCGGCACATCACCTTAATAAAGATGCTGTAGTGGCCCGTGGTGTAGTAAGCCTCGGTCACCTCATCCAGGTTTTCCAGCTTGGTCAGGGCGGAGGGGTAGTCTTTCGCGCTCTTTAAAATAATGCCGATAAAGCAGCAGACGTCATAGCCAAGCTGCTTCGGGCTGATATCGATGCGCGCGCCGGTAATAATCCCGGCCTGCTTCATTTTCTCTACGCGAACGTGAATGGTGCCGGGGCTGACGCCAAACTGCTTGGCCAGTTCCGCATAGGCGGTGCGCGCATTTGCCATTAATGCTTCAAGTATCCCGCGATCGAGATTGTCGATTTGATAATTATCCATCACTTTTTCCTATGATAAATGCCGATTCTCCATTTTTTATAGCCTTAAATTCGTCGATTAAAAAGAGGCTGGCCTTTTTTATTGTTGATTATTGAATATGATGGCGTTTCTGTTGCTTAATCGATGACAGAAACAACACAACAAAGAGAAAAGCCATGAAAACCGCCTGGATTGCTAAACAACGTCAGATTAGTTTTGTGAAAACCCATTTCTCCCGTCAGCTGGAAGAGAAGCTTGGCCTGATTGAAGTCCAGGCGCCGATCCTCAGCCGCGTGGGCGATGGTACACAGGACAACCTTTCTGGCAGCGAGAAAGCAGTGCAGGTAAAGGTGAAAACCTTGCCGCAGGCGCAGTTTGAAGTGGTGCATTCGCTGGCCAAATGGAAAAGAAAAACGCTAGGCCGGCATGACTTCAGCGCGGGCGAAGGGCTTTACACGCACATGAAAGCCCTTCGCCCCGATGAAGACCGTTTATCCCCTATTCACTCGGTCTATGTTGACCAGTGGGACTGGGAACGCGTGATGGGCGATGGCGAACGCCACACCGGCACGCTAAAACAAACCGTAGAGAGCATCTGGGCGGCAATTAAAGCTACCGAGGCTGAGGTTAGCGAACGGTTTGGCCTGGCCGCCTTCCTGCCGGAGAAAATCCATTTTGTTCATAGCGAAACGCTGCTGCAGCGCTTTCCGGGCCTGGATGCGAAAGGCCGCGAGCGCGCTATCGCTAAAGAGCTTGGCGCCGTCTTCTTGATAGGTATCGGCGGCAAGCTGTCGGACGGGAAGCGTCATGACGTTCGCGCCCCGGATTATGATGACTGGTCAACGAGCGGTGAAGGCGGGCTGGCGGGTCTGAACGGCGATATTCTGGTCTGGAACCCGGTGCTGGAAGATGCGTTAGAGCTCTCTTCTATGGGGATCCGCGTGGATGCAGAAACCCTGAAGCGCCAGCTGGCGACCACCGGAGATGAAGACAGGCTCCAGCTGGAGTGGCACCAGTCGCTGGTAAAAGGCGAGATGCCGCAAACCATCGGCGGCGGTATCGGCCAGTCTCGCCTGACAATGTTGCTGCTGCAGCTGCCGCACATCGGCCAGGTTCAGTGCGGCGTCTGGTCACCAGAAGTTCAGGCTAAGGTGAGCGACCTGCTGTAAGCCTTAGCGCCGCCAGCGACGCAGCAGGCGGCTTCTCATCCCGGTGTCAAAGCGCCAGATATGGTCGAAAATGCGCATGATGCCGGGCTTGCCGTGCCCCGACATAGCGACGGCGTGAAAACGGTTCTGATACTGCCGCTGCAGCGCCTTCACGCTGCTGACGACATCATCCGGCAATCGCTGGGCGATAAAATCAGAGATAACCACGGCATCGGCATCGTGCCAGTCTCCGGTCTGCATTTTCTCCAGGATTGAACGGAAGCAGCTGGCCAGATCCGTCCCACCGCTGAAATGCTGGCTTAAAAAGCGGATCGCCTGATCGATCCCGTCCCGCCCGCTCACCTCATAGCGCACGACTTCGCTGGAAAACAGCATAATAAAGCAGCGCCGGTTATCGGCGAGGGCAATACGCATCAGCGCGAGGCAAAAGGCTTTGGCGCATTGTTCGTTGAACCCGCCCATTGAGCCGGAAGTGTCCACGCAGACAATAAATGGCCCGCGGGGCTGCTCGTCAAAATCCTGATGGGCGACCGGACGTTCGATAATTTTTTCACGCCATGAATCACCGTGCAGGCGGTAAGTGAGCAGTTGCTTCTCCACCAGCCTGCGGTAGAACTCAAACTCCAGCTCGGTAATGCCCAGCGTTGCCAGCTCCGGCGGCAACAGACGCAGGATATCGTCGCTGCGCTGCAGGCCATCAACCTGTTCAGGGACGGTGGCTGGCTCCCGGACCAGCATACGCCAGGGCTCGGTGGGGGAATCTTTACGCGGCACGGATTTCGCCTCGCGAGAGCGCCCCAGCTGCTCGGCAAGCTGCATCAGTTCCGGCTGGCCGGTAAGAAACTCACCGTATTGCACAATCAGCTGATAGTCTCCGCGCTTTAAAGCGCCGCCGCTCATATCCCACAGCTTGCCGGCGGCCTTGTCGTTTTCCGCCAGCGCCGGGTCCAGCTGCCCGCTGAGCGCCAGCCGCGCCTGAATCTCGGCCAGAAGTTTATCGCGTTCATCTTCCAGCAGCTGTTGGTTAAGCGACGTGGCCTGTACAACCAGGCTTAGCCGCCAGCGCTGCAGAAACAGCGTATGCTGCGCCGGGGTGAAGTGCGGGTTCTCGGCCACCAGCGTTTTGGCCTGCTCATAGAACGGCGAGCCGAGTTTGTGCAGCAGCTGAATAATCTCCGGCAACCGGGTAATAAGCTGCCCGGTGCTGAGCAGCTGGCTTTGCTGGTAGCAAAGGACTTCCTGCGCCAGCTCATCCGGGACATGGCCGTCCTTCAGGCGGCCTTTGAGCTGGTCTCGCCAACGAGGTAAGTCTTCACTAACTGCTTTTTTCAAACGCGGGAATTTTTCGAAAAACACCGCCAGCTGCGGCGCAGCCAGCAGGGTAATGATTATTTCTTCTATCAGTTCACCTTCACCAATGGCGAGGATCATATCCAGCGTTTCAACGCTTATCATTGCCGCGCCTGTTTCAGCTGCGCGGCCACGTCCTGCAGGCTGGCTTCAATTTTCCCCAGCCAGTCGCTTTCTATAAACAGGCACTTTTGCTGATCGTTAAAGCGCTCGTGCTGCTGGTGCAGCGCAGCATCAAGATCGTCGAACTGCTTTTTGATCTCATCAGGCACGCCTTGTTGCTGGTGGCCCGGCAGCGCAAGCCGGGTGGCCTGAAGGCTGACATCGCGAATAGTCAGGTGCAGGCTGTTGTCTACCTCCAGATTAAGCAGCTGCGCAAAGCCAATCCCATTGAGCTTACCGCGGATCTCGCCTCCTTTATTAAGCCACTGAGCCAGCGCCTCACGTGCAAGGGTGATATGAATCACTTCGATATCGTGCAGTTTCAGCGGCTTTTGCAGTAAAAGCGTCAGCGTTTCGCCGGTTATCTCATCCGGTAGCTGATACTGCGGTTTGCGGCTGAACATGCCGGTCTGTTTGAGTACGGTAAAGGCATCCCGGTCGCTGCTTTGCTGCTGGAGCTGAAGGCGCCGCTGCACGATAGCGCTGAGTTTGCTGAGAATAGCCTGCTGTTGCCACGCGTGTCCGGTCATCAAAACTTCAATCTGCTGCTGCATTAAATTCATCGTCGCCGTGTCGTGCCACAGGCAGTCTTTCAGCAGGATAAGATCGATAGGTGCCACGGTATCGCGGCCGTTAAAGAAGGCGCTGGCCTGCAGCAGGCGAATGGCTTTTTTCCAGCGGCGGTCAGAAACATAAGGCGCCCCCGGCGTGGCCTCAAGCAGCTGTCTCAGGGTGAAGATAAGTTCAAAAACGTCCTCCGGCAGCGCGATGCTGCCAATTTGCTGCTGCCAGCTGAAATATTCTTCATCGGTAACCTGCAGGCTTTCGGTAACCGGATTAAAATTCTCGTCGTGCTGGCTGATGAGCATCGAACGGAAATTGCCTTTGTCCTGCACCTTGTCGAGCCACAGACGAATCAGCATGCGGTCATACAGCGCTTCCAGGCTGCTGTCCGCTTCGGGTAATTCGTTGGACGCGGCCACCAGCAGGCGCATCGGGATTTTTTCTTCACTGGCGCCGTTGCGAAAGCGGCGTTCGTTAATGGCGGTCAGCAAGGTATTTAAAATCGCCGGGCCTGCTTTCCAGATCTCATCCAGAAACACAATTTCGGCTTCCGGCAGATAGCCTGCGGTCAGGCGCTCGTAGCGTCCTTCATCTTTCAGGGCCTGAATAGAAAGCGGACCAAAAACTTCTTCTGGCGTTGAGAAGCGAGTCATTAGATATTCAAAGGCGCGCGCTTCGCGGAAAGCGAACTTAAGACGGCGAGCGATCAGGCTTTTCGCAATGCCCGGCGGGCCAAGTAAAAAGACGCTCTCGCCGCTGAGCGCCGCCAGCAAACAAAGGCGAACGGCGTGCTGACGCTCAAAAAGTCCTTTTTCCAGCGCCTGGCTGAGACGAGAAATTCTTTCAGCCAGCAAATGTGATTGAGCCATAATTAGCTTTGCATCCTTACGCGGTTAACCCTGTGGAGGAACGCGAGTATAGCGTTTATTTTTAGCCAGTTAATGTGCTGATTATGCCGCATGCAGCGTTTGAGCTGGGATAAGTCAAATGCATTTAGGAGTACGATTTACACAATTATCGTGCATACTGTGCGCCGTTTTGTGGGCCAAGGGACTAAGCACACGTTTTCGGGATTCCAACAAAAGATTAGTCTATGAGCGCTGATAATAAACAATCGTTGCCGGCCGTTACGCTGGCTGCTATCGGGGTTGTGTACGGTGATATAGGTACCAGCCCGCTTTATACCCTTCGTGAATGCCTGTCCGGGCAGTTTGGGTTTGGCGTTGAACGCGACGCCGTGTTTGGTTTTTTGTCGTTAATTTTTTGGCTGTTGGTTCTGGTCGTCTCCATTAAATACCTCACCTTTGTGATGCGTGCGGATAATGCCGGGGAAGGCGGGATCTTAACGCTGATGTCTCTGGCCGGGCGCAATACGACGGCCCGCATGACCTCGGTGCTGGTAATCATGGGGTTGATTGGCGGCAGCTTCTTCTACGGCGAGGTGGTTATCACGCCGGCGATATCGGTGATGTCGGCCATAGAAGGCCTGGAGATAGCCGCGCCGCAGCTGGACCAATACATCGTCCCTCTCTCTATTATTGTTCTGACGCTGCTGTTTATGATTCAGAAGCACGGCACCGGGATGGTGGGCAAGCTGTTTGCTCCGGTGATGTTGCTGTGGTTCCTGACGCTCGCCGTCCTGGGCGCGCGCAGTATTATCGGCAACCCGGAAGTCCTGCAGGCGCTTAACCCTGCCTGGGCGGTGAATTTCTTCGTGCAGTATAAAACGGTGTCGTTCGTTGCTCTCGGTGCGGTGGTGCTGGCGATAACCGGCGTTGAAGCGCTGTATGCCGATATGGGGCACTTCGGTAAGCTCCCGATTCGCATCGCATGGTTTATTGCGGTTCTGCCTTCTCTGGTCCTTAACTATTTTGGCCAGGGCGCGCTGCTGCTGAAGAACCCGGAAGCGATTAAAAACCCGTTCTTCCTGCTGGCGCCTGACTGGGCGCTGATCCCGCTGCTGATTCTGGCAACGCTGGCCACGGTTATCGCCTCTCAGGCCGTTATTTCCGGCGTCTTCTCGCTGACGCGTCAGGCGGTTCGTCTGGGCTATCTATCGCCAATGCGCATCATCCACACCTCGGAAATGGAGTCCGGGCAGATTTACATTCCAGCGATTAACTGGATCCTGTATATCGCCGTGGTTATCGTCATAGTCAGCTTCGAACATTCCAGTAATCTGGCGGCAGCATACGGGATTGCAGTAACCGGCACGATGGTGCTGACCTCGATCCTCTGCTGTACCGTCGCGCGCAAAAACTGGCACTGGAATAAAATTGCCGTGCTCCTGATGTGCGTGGGCTTCCTGTTTATCGACGTGCCGCTGTTCTCGGCTAACCTCGAGAAAATCGTCTCCGGCGGTTGGCTGCCGCTCACGCTGGGCCTCGTCATGTTTACCATCATGACGACGTGGAAGAGCGAGCGCTTCCGCCTGCTGCGCCGCATGCACGAGCACGGTAATTCTCTCGAAGCGATGATTGCTTCCCTCGAGAAGTCGCCGCCGGTTCGCGTGCCGGGCACAGCGGTCTATATGTCCCGCGCTCTGAACGTGATTCCGTTTGCGATGCTGCATAACCTCAAGCACAACAAAGTGCTGCATGAGCGAGTGGTGCTGCTGACCCTGCGTACCGAAGATGCGCCGTACGTTCACAACGTGCGTCGTGTTTCCATTGAGCAGCTGTCGCCAACCTTCTGGCGCGTGGTGGCAAGCTACGGCTGGCGTGAAACGCCGAACGTGGAAGAGATTTTCCACCGCTGTGGCCTTGAGGGGCTGAGCTGCCGGATGATGGAAACATCGTTCTTTATGTCGCACGAGTCGCTGATTATCGGCAAGCGTCCGTGGTATCTCCGCCTGCGCGGCAAGCTGTTCCTCGCCCTGCAGCGAAACGCACTGCGCGCGCCAGACCAGTTTGAGATCCCGCCGAACAGGGTTATCGAGCTGGGCACCCAGGTCGAGATTTAAGTTAGATACCTGATCCCCTCACCCCGGCCCTCTCCCACAGGGAGAGGGAGTAAACACTAAAAACGGTACTCAGGTACCGTTTTGCGTTTATTAGCGAAACGTTTCGATGTTGATCACACTTCTTTAACCTGGTGGTTGTTTAACCGCCATCTCATTTCCTACACTCATTGTCAGCGAAACGTTTCGCTAGTGGAGCAGGAAAATGAAGAAAGGTACCGTTCTTAACGCTGATATTTCGGCCGTTATCTCCCGTCTGGGGCACACCGATACGCTGGTGATTGCCGATGCCGGGCTGCCAATTCCGCGCAATACTCAGCGCATCGATCTGGCATTGACTCACGGCGTTCCGGGCTTTATGCAGGTCGTGGACGTGGTAACTCAGGAAATGCAGGTTGAGGCGGCAATCATTGCTTCTGAAATCAAACAACATAATCCCGCACTTCACGAAACGTTGCTCAGTCACATTGAGCAACTGCAAAAACACCAGGGAAACACCATAACTATTCGTTACATCAGTCATGAGCAGTTCAAGCAGCACACCGCGGATGCACATGCGGTTATTCGCAGCGGGGAGTGTTCCCCGTATGCGAATATCATTCTCTGTGCTGGCGTAACCTTCTGAGGAGGCCAGTATGGAACCTTTACTGCAACTTAAAGGGATCGATAAATCGTTCCCTGGGGTGAAAGCCCTCTCTGGCGCGGCGCTGAACGTCTATCAGGGTCGTGCCATGGCGCTGGTGGGTGAAAACGGCGCCGGCAAATCCACCATGATGAAAGTCCTGACCGGGATCTACTCCAAAGATGCCGGTTCGCTGCTGTGGCTTGGGAAAGAAACGGCCTTCAGCGGGCCGAAAGCCTCCCAGGAAGCCGGCATCGGGATTATTCACCAGGAACTTAATCTCATCCCGCAGCTCAGCATTGCGGAAAACATCTTCCTTGGCCGCGAGTTTGTCGGGCGTTTTGGCAAAATTGACTGGAAGAAGATGTACCGGGAAGCCGACAAGCTGCTGGCGAAGCTGAATTTACGCTACACCAGCGAGCGACTGGTAGGCGAGCTGTCGATTGGCGATCAGCAAATGGTCGAGATAGCCAAGGTGCTGAGCTTCGAGTCAAAAGTCATCGTCATGGATGAGCCGACCGATGCGCTGACCGACACCGAAACCGAGTCGCTGTTCCGCGTTATTCGTGAGCTGAAGGCTCAGGGCTGCGGCATCGTGTACATCTCCCACCGCATGAAAGAGATCTTTGAAGTCTGCGACGACGTGACCGTTCTACGCGACGGGCAGTTTATCGCCGAGCGTGAAGTCTCCGCGCTCACCGAAGACACGCTTATCGAAATGATGGTTGGCCGCAAGCTTGAAGACCAGTATCCGCATCTGGACAAACAGCCGGGCGACATTCGCCTGCGGGTTGATAACGTGTCCGGCCCCGGCGTGAAAGAGGTTTCTTTCACGCTGCGCAAGGGCGAAATCCTCGGCGTGGCCGGGCTGATGGGTGCCGGGCGTACCGAACTCATGAAGGTGCTGTATGGCGCGCTGCCGAGAACCGGCGGCTATGTGGCGCTGGATGGTCGCGAAGTGGTGACTCGCTCTCCGCAGGACGGGCTGGCAAACGGCATCGTTTACATCTCCGAAGACCGCAAGCGCGATGGCCTGGTTCTGGGGATGTCGGTGAAAGAGAACATGTCGCTGACCGCGCTGCGCTATTTCAGCCGCGACGTTGGCAGCCTGAAGCATAAAGATGAGCAGCAGGCAGTGCAGGATTTCATTCGCCTGTTTAACGTCAAAACGCCTTCTATGGAGCAGCCAATTGGCCTGCTTTCCGGCGGTAACCAACAGAAAGTCGCCATCGCGCGCGGCCTGATGACTCGCCCGAAAGTGCTGATCCTCGATGAGCCGACCCGCGGCGTTGACGTTGGGGCGAAAAAAGAGATTTATCAGTTAATTAACCAGTTCAAAGCCGAAGGGTTGAGCATCATTCTGGTGTCGTCCGAGATGCCGGAAGTGCTGGGCATGAGCGACCGCATCATGGTTATCCACGAAGGGCGACTGAGCGGGGAGTTCTCCCGAGAAGACGCTACCCAGGAGGCGCTGATGGCCGCGGCCGTTGGTAAGCTTAATCGAGTGAATCAGGAGTTAGATAAATGAGTACCCAGACCGTGTCCACCCGTCGCTGGTTCACCAAAGCGTGGCTGTTGGAGCAAAAATCGCTGATCGCTCTGCTGGTGCTGATTGCGATTGTTTCAGCGCTGAGCCCGAACTTCTTTACCGTGAATAACCTGTTCAACATCCTGCAGCAAACCTCGGTTAACGCCATTATGGCGGTGGGGATGACGCTGGTCATTCTGACCTCCGGGATCGACCTGTCCGTCGGTTCTCTTCTGGCGCTGACCGGGGCGGTGGCCGCCTCTATTGTTGGCTTTGAGGTTAATGCGCTGGTGGCCGTTGCCGCCGCGCTGGCTCTGGGGGCTGCTATTGGCGCCGTGACCGGGGTGATTGTTGCGAAAGGGCGAGTTCAGGCCTTTATCGCCACGCTGGTGATGATGCTGCTGCTGCGTGGGGTGACGCTGGTTTACACCAACGGCAGCCCGATGAATACCGGCTTCTCGGACAATGCAGACCTGTTTGGCTGGTTCGGTATTGGCCGTCCGCTGGGGATCCCAACGCCGGTCTGGATTATGGCTGTTGTCTTCCTGGCCGCATGGTACATGCTGCACCATACCCGCCTGGGGCGTTATATCTATGCGCTCGGTGGGAACGAAGCGGCGACGCGCCTGTCCGGGATTAGCGTCAACAAAGTGAAAATCATCGTCTACTCTCTGTGTGGTCTGCTGGCGTCGCTCGCGGGGATCATCGAAGTCGCGCGTCTTTCTTCTGCGCAGCCTACGGCGGGTGCGGGATACGAACTGGATGCTATCGCGGCGGTCGTGCTGGGTGGTACCAGCCTGGCAGGCGGTAAAGGTCGCATTGTCGGTACGCTTATCGGGGCATTGATCCTCGGCTTCCTGAACAATGGCCTGAATTTATTAGGTGTTTCTTCTTATTACCAGATGATCGTCAAAGCGGTGGTTATTTTGCTGGCGGTGCTGGTGGACAATAAAAAGCAGTAAAACCATAACCCTACAGGACATCTGACTATGAATATGAAAAAACTGGCTACCCTGGTTTCCGCTGTCGCCCTGAGCGCCACCGTAAGCGCTAACGCCATGGCAAAAGATACCATCGCGCTGGTGGTGTCTACCCTGAACAACCCGTTCTTCGTATCGCTTAAAGACGGCGCGCAGAAAGAGGCCGACAAGCTGGGCTACAACCTGGTGGTGCTGGATTCACAAAACAACCCGGCGAAAGAGCTGGCTAACGTGCAGGACTTAACCGTTCGCGGCACCAGGCTTATGCTGATCAACCCAACCGATTCCGACGCGGTGGGTAATGCCGTTAAAATGGCAAATCAGGCTAAAATCCCGGTGATTACCCTCGACCGTATCGCAAACCAGGGTACCGTGGTGAGCCACATTGCTTCTGATAACGTTGCCGGCGGGAAAATGGCCGGTGATTTCATCGCTAAGAAACTGGGTGAAGGCGCGAAAGTCATTGAACTGCAGGGTATTGCAGGCGCTTCCGCTGCTCGTGAGCGTGGCGAAGGTTTCAAGCAGGCCGTTGCCGCACATAAACTTGACGTGCTGGCGAGCCAGCCGGCTGACTTCGACCGCACTAAAGGTCTGAACGTTATGCAGAACCTGCTGACCGCGCACCCTAACGTTCAGGCGGTATTCGCTCAGAACGATGAAATGGCACTGGGTGCCCTGCGTGCGCTGCAAACCGCGGGTAAATCTGATGTACTGGTCGTTGGTTTTGACGGTACGGCTGACGGCGTGAAGGCGGTAGAAGGCGGCAAGCTGGGCGCGACTGTTGCCCAGATGGCTGACCAGATCGGCGTTATCGGTGTGGAAACCGCCGATAAAGTGCTGAAAGGCGAGAAAGTGGATGCGAAAATCCCGGTCGACTTGAAACTGATCACCAAATAAGACTCAAAGAAAAGCAGGGCATCGCGCCGCTCAGCAATGAGTGGCGCACTCAAACTGGATATCAAGATATGAAAAGCACTGGCAAACTCGTCGTTCTGGGCAGCATCAACGCTGACCACATCCTCAACCTCGAACATTTCCCAACCCCGGGCGAAACCGTCACCGGGCAGGGCTATCAGGTGGCGTTCGGCGGTAAAGGCGCGAACCAGGCCGTGGCGGCCGGGCGTAGCGGGGCCGACATCGCGTTTATTGCCTGTGTGGGTGATGACGATACCGGGAGCCGCGTTTGTAAGCAGCTTGCCAGTGATAACATTGATACTTCGCCAATCAGCACGATTAAAGATGAAGCCACCGGCGTCGCGCTGATTTTCGTCAATGGCGCAGGTGAAAACGTTATTGGGATCCACGCTGGCGCTAACGCGGCCTTAACTCCTGTGCTGGTTGAGGCGCAACAGCAGAAAATCGCCGAAGCTTCTGCTTTATTAATGCAGCTGGAATCTCCGCTCGAAAGCGTGCTGGCGGCGGCGAAAATTGCCCATCAGCACCAGACCAAAGTTATTCTTAATCCGGCCCCGGCCTGTGAACTCTCCGATGAGCTTCTGGCGCTGCTGGATATGATCACCCCGAACGAAACCGAGGCGGAAAAGCTGACCGGCGTGCGCGTTGAGAGCGACGAAGATGCCGCCAAAGCCGCTGAAGTGCTTCACGGGAAGGGGATCGACACGGTAATTATCACCCTCGGCAGCCGTGGCGTATGGCTCAGCGAAAATGGCAGCGGCAAACGCGTGCCGGGCTTTAAGGTCAAAGCTGTTGATACTATTGCTGCCGGCGACACCTTTAACGGCGCGCTGGTTACCGCGCTGCTGGAAGATAAGCCGATGGAAGACGCCGTGAGATTCGCTCATGCCGCAGCCGCGATTGCCGTAACGCGTAAAGGCGCCCAGCCTTCCGTGCCGTGGCGTCAGGAGATTGACGAGTTTCTGCAACAGCAGAGGTAAGTTATGGCTACCATGAAAGACGTCGCCCGCCTGGCGGGCGTTTCTACTTCTACCGTTTCGCACGTCATTAATAATGACCGCTTCGTGAGCGATGCTATTCGCCAGAAGGTAGAGGAAGCTGTTAAAACTCTGAATTATGCCCCTTCTGCGCTGGCGCGAAGCTTAAAGCTTAATCAAACCCATACTATCGGCATGCTGATCACAGCGAGTAGCAACCCGTTCTATTCTGAACTGGTTCGCGGCGTTGAACGCAGCTGCTTTGAGCGCGGCTACAGCCTGGTGCTGTGCAATACCGAAGGCGATGAGCATCGCATGAACCGAAACCTGGAAACGCTGCTGCAAAAGCGCGTGGATGGATTGCTGCTGCTGTGCACCGAAACACATCAGCCTTCGCCTGAAATCATCAACCGCTACCCGACTATCCCTACCGTAATGATGGACTGGGCTCCGTTTGAGGGGCTGAGCGATGTGATTCAGGATAACTCGCTGCTCGGCGGGGAAATGGCCACGCAGCATCTGATCGACAATGGCTATACCCGCATTGCCTGCATTGCCGGGCCGCAGGACAAAACGCCGGCCAGGCTGCGCCTTGAAGGCTACCGTAAAGCCATGGATCAGGCCGGGCTGGCTATCCTCCCGGGCTATGAAATTATCGGTGACTTTGAGTTTCAGGGCGGGTTTAGCGCCATGAGCGAGCTGCTCACGCTCAAGGAAAGGCCAGATGCAGTATTTATGGGCAATGACGCGATGGCCGTGGGCGCTTACCATGCTTTGTATCAAGCCGGCCTTAGCGTGCCGCAGGATATGGCGGTGATTGGCTACGATGATATTGAACTTGCGCGTTATATGACGCCGCCGCTGACGACCATTCATCAGCCTAAAGATGAGCTCGGCGAACTGGCTGTGGATGTGCTGATCCACAGGATGGGGCAGCCCGATCTGGCGCAGCAGCGTTTACTGCTGACGCCAGAGCTGGTGGAACGAAGGTCCGTTTAAGACTTGTGACGTTCTTTTATTAAGTTGCGCCCGTCTTTTGGGCGCAGCAGCTGAAATACCGCCGAAGAGACCAGCGTTATCGCACCCATCGTCAAGAGGGTGTAGTGGAACTGCTCGATGGTATTAACGCTCTCAACACCTTCCCATGCACGCAGCACCGCCGCGCTCACCGCAACCCCAAGGCTGATTGAAAGTTGCTGAGTTACGGCCAGCACGCTATTACCGCTGCTGGCGTTCTCATCCGTCAGGTCGGCAAGAGTGATGGTGTTCATGGCCGTAAACTGCGTCGACATCGCCATCCCTAATATAAAGAGGGGAAGGATCAGCAGCCAGACTTCCATCCCCGGCGACTGTAGTGAGAACTGGGCAATGAGCAGGCCGATGACCACTGTTATCCCCACCAGCGTTTTACGATAGCCCAGCCAACGCAGTACCTGAGTCACCGTCGATTTGGCCAGCAGTGAACCTACGGCGGTCGGCGCCATCATGCAGCCAGCCAGCAGCGCTGAATAACCAAAACCGACCTGCAGCATGAGCGGCATTAAAAAAGGGACGCAGCCAGTGCCGAGGCGCGAGGCTATATTGCCGACGATGCCAACCGAGAAGGTGCGCGTTTTAAAGAGAGGAAGGGGAATAAGCGGCGTTGGAACGCGGCGAGCATGCCAGACATACGCCAGCAGCAGTAAAATACCGCCCAGAATAACCAACATTCCTATATAGCTGGCGACAATGCGCTCGCCAAATAACTCAACCCCGCTGGAGATCAGAACCAGGCCCGCGCCAAACATCAGGAAGCCGCTCATATCAAACCTGCGCTTCGGCGTGGTGAAATTGGGCATGTATTTGCGGGCATACAGCAGGCCCAGAATGCCAATCGGGATATTGATTAAAAAGATCCAGTGCCAGCTTGCCCAAGTCACCAGCACGCCACCGAGCAGCGGGCCAATAATGGGGCCGACCAGGCCGGGCATGGTGACAAAGTTGAGCACAGGGAGTAATTCGCTGCGAGGATAAGCCCGAAGCAGCGCCAGGCGGGCCACCGGCATCATCATTGCCCCGCCAATCCCCTGAATCACGCGGAAGATGACCAGCTGAGTTAGCGACCCGGACATAGCGCAGGCGAAGGAGCCGAGAGTAAACAGGCTAACGGCCAGCATAAATACCCGCCGTGTGCCGAAGCGGTCGGCTAACCAACCGCTTACCGGGATAAGCATCGCAACGGTTAGGGTGTAGCTAATAATGGCGGCCTGCATGGCCAGCGGCGAGCGATTGAGGCTATGGGCTATTGCCGGTAGCGCGGTATTAAGTATGGTGGCATCCAGCGCCTGCATAAAGAAAGCCATTGCGGCTATCCATGGCAGGCCGGCCATGCTGCGTGCTGTTTTCGTCATTATTATCCTGAAGGTTAAGTGCGCCTTAGACTACCGATGAGCGACGGGTTCCTTTAATAGCGCCAGGCAGGCATTAAAGGCGGCCTGCTCCTCTCCCTGAGTAATGGCATCAACAATCGCCTGATGCAAATCGAGCTTAATGACTTCGTTATCAGTAATCGCGGTGAAGTAATTGTAATAAATCGACCTGAATAAGTTCGCGAAAGATGTCATGAAAGGGTTACCACTCATTTCATAGATAATTTCGTGGTAGGCCATGTCCACCTCAATCCACCGCTGCCGATCAAAGGTGTGCTGAAGTTCGGTCATTTGCGCCATCAGCTGAGCCAGCTTTGCGCGCTGCGCTTCATTGCTATTAATCGCGGCTAACGCGCAGGCCTGTGGCTCCAGGCTATTACGCATAATCAAAAACTCTTCTACTACATGGCTGAAGTTATCTTTGGTCATCCACCAGGCTATCAGTTCTTTATCAAGGAAGTTCCAATGGCTGCGAGGCATAACGCGAGTGCCAATCCGTGGGCGGGGCAGCAGCATACCTTTAGCGGCGAGCGTCTTTACGGCTTCGCGAACGGCGGTTCGGCTGACGCCGTATAAGTCACCCAGCTCCATTTCGCCCGGAAGAATGCTTCCTGCGGCATATTCTCCCTTCAGAATTCTTTGGGCTAATTTCTCTGCCAGCACGTAAGAAAGGTTTTTTTGGGCGGCAAGTTGTTGAGTGGATAAAGACATGACGCAATTCCTTTAGCAGTATTTCTTGCCTTAGTATGCCACCGGCAGTGATTTTGCGGTGATTTATGCAGCAAATATCCCGATATTGCTGGCTTTCTGCGCGCCATTGGTGAAAAAGAATGCGGTCAGAAAGTTTTTTCAAATTAGGGGTTGTCAGGCTCTGAGAACTCCCTATAATGCGCCTCCACTGACACGGCAAAGCGGCTTCGAAAGCGGCTTAACAACCCGGTAGTCAGTCAGATGAAAGCGAAAATAAACGCTTGACTCTGAAAGAGGAAAGCGTAATATACGCCACCTCGAGTTAGCAAGCGAAAGCGCGTAACTCACTGCTCTTTAACAATTTATCAGACAATCTGTGTGGGCACTCGC
>Ga0209281_1001014_pt1 | contig 21986 bp, 20 predicted proteins | sample MedtruBG_FD_187514 | JGI IMG/M metagenome (GOLD analysis project Ga0209281, IMG submission 187514) | Root nodule microbial communities of legume samples collected from California, USA - Medicago truncatula BG (SPAdes) (version 2) | ecosystem: Host-associated > Plants > Roots > Nodule | place... | reverse complement strand
CTTCTCCCCGCGAGCGGGGCGAAGGGATATGCCGCGCCCGCTCGCTCCCTCGGGCGGGCGGTGAATGCGGGGTTCAGTTGGCGCCGCTTGTCCCTTCTCCCCGCCTGCGGGGAGAAGGAGCCGGCAGGCGGATGAGGGGCAGCGCCGCCCTCCAATAATCACATGTGGATCGGCTTGAAGAAGGTGGAAAGCGCCGCTTCCTTTACCGCCTCCGACATCGTCGGATGGGCGTGGCAGGTGCGCCCGAGGTCCTCCGACGATCCGCCGAACTCCATCAGCACCGCGATCTCGTGGATCATTTCGCCGGCGCCGAAGCCGATGATGTGGCCGCCGAGCACGCGGTCGGTCTCCTTGTCCGCGAGAATCTTCACGAAACCGTCCGTCTGAAGCATGGCGCGGGCGCGGCCATTGGCGGTGAAGGGGAACTTGCCGATCTTGTAGGCGACGCCCGCAGCCTTCAGCTCTTCCTCGGTCTTGCCGACGGAGGCGACCTCGGGCTGGGTGTAGACGACGCCCGGAATGACGTCGTAGTTCACGTGGCCGGCCTGACCTGCGATGATCTCCGCCACGGCGACACCTTCATCCTCGGCCTTGTGCGCCAGCATCGGCCCACGCACCACGTCGCCGATCGCGTAGACGCCGGCAATGCTCGTCTGAAAATGCCGGTCGATCTCCACGCGGCCACGCGAATCGAGGACGACGCCCGCCTTGGCGAGACCCAAGCCGTCCGTCGAGGGCTTGCGTCCGGTAGCGATGAGCACGACTTCGGCATCGAGCGTAGTGGCCTCGCCGCCCTTAACGGGCTCGAAGGTGACCTTGGCACCGTCGCCCGATTTCACGGCGCCCGTCACCTTGGCGCCGAGCTTGAAGTCGATGCCCTGCTTGGTCAGCATCCGCTGAAGCTGCTTGGCGACTTCGCCGTCCATGCCGCCGAGAATCGTGTCGAGGAATTCGACCACGGTCACCTTGGCGCCGAGGCGCGCCCAGACCGAGCCGAGCTCGAGGCCGATGACGCCGCCGCCGACGACGATCATGCTCGCGGGGACCTTTTCGAGCGCGAGCGCCCCGGTCGAGGAGACGATGGTCTTTTCGTCGAACGCGACCTCCACGCCCGGGATGCCGGCGACATCCGAGCCGGTGGCGATGACGACGTTCTTCGCCTCGAGCACCTGCTCCTCACCCTTTTCGTTCGTGACCGAGACCTTGCCCTGGCCGAGAACCTTGCCGGTGCCCTGGAAGCCATCGATCTTGTTCTTCTTGAAGAGGAAGGAGACGCCGTCGACGTTGGACTTAACGGTTGCGTCCTTGTGGGCCATCATCTTCTGAAGGTTGAGCTTCGGGTTTGCGACCTCCACACCCAGCGCCTCCAGGCCGTGCTGAGCCTGATGGAACATTTCGGAAGCATGCAGCAGCGCCTTGGAGGGGATGCAGCCGACATTCAGGCATGTGCCGCCATAGGTGCTGCGCTTCTCGACCACGGCAACCTTCATGCCGAGCTGCGCCGCCTTGATGGCGCAGACATAGCCGCCGGGGCCGCTTCCGATAACGATGAGATCATAGGCCATTTGATAATCCTTCTTGGGAGGACAGTCTTGGGAGGGCTACCGCCCGCCGCTGACGGTGAGAATGGTTCCCGTCACGTAAGTCGCCTTGTCGGACAGGAGATAGAGAATTGCATCGGCAACCTCACCGGCCGTTCCGGGCCGCTGAATCGGGATCGTGGGTGCGAGGTCGCGGGCGCGGTCGGGCAGCCCGCCGGAGGCATGAATTTCCGTATCGATGATGCCGGGCCTGACCGCGTTCACGCGTATGCCCTCGGTGGCGACTTCACGCGCCAGTCCGACCGTGAAGCTGTCGATCGCGCCCTTCGTGGCGGCGTAGTCGACATATTGCCCGGGCGCACCGAGCACGGCGGCGATGGAGGAGAGATTGACGATCGAACCGCCCCGCCCGCCGTGGCGCGCCGACATTCGCAGCACCGCCTCGGCGGCGCAACGGATGGAGCCCGTCACGTTGACGCGGAACAACTGCTCGATCCGCTCGGGCGAAACCTCGTCTACGCGCTGCGGCGGACCGATGATCCCGGCATTGTTGACGAGGCCGTCGAGACGGCCGAAGGCGGTGTCGACAGCGGCAAAGATCGCCCTCACGCCCTCTTCCCTGCCCACGTTGCCCTCGACGGAAACGGCCGTGCCGCCGGCTTCCGCGATGCGGCGGACCACGTCCTCGGCCGCATCGCGATTGGACGCATAGTTGACGGCGACCCTCCAGCCTTCGCTGGCCGCGGCAAGCGCGACCGCGGCGCCGATGCCGCGGCTGCCCCCGGTGACGAGAAGCACGGGTCCGTCGCTCATGATCCACACCCCTTGAACTGGAAGACATCGGAACTGTCGGTGGTACCCTTGCCTTCGCCCCAGGCGCTCGATTCGCGCAGCGACGGTCCGAAATCCGGAAGCAGGATCCGATCGGCTGCGGGCGCGTCCTCCGGCTGAAGCAGTCCGATCTGGCCGGCCTTGTCGACCGCATAGATCGGGCCCTGCCAGACGGTGCAGGCCTCGAGTTCCGCGCCGGTCACGTCGCCGGTCGGGCAATCGTTCATGACGATCCCGTTCGCCCGCAGTGGTTCGCCCGACTGCATCACGACGCCATCGAGCAAAACCCCGGTGTCCCCGATCCTGACCTTGAAGTGATTGCTGGTGACTGCCGCCTCCGATCCGACGGGCTCGAAGTGCAGCTCATAGGTTCCGGCCGGATCGGCATAGACCGCCTGCGCCTGGGTGCACTCGTCCGCAAGCGCCGGTGCTGCCGAAAGCATAAGCGAAGCGAAAAGAACGTTGCGGCCGCAGATCATCACGCGGCCTTTTCCGTCGCCAGCTTCAGTCCGAGCGCGATGAAGACCATGCCGCTCGCCCGGTCGATCCATTTGCTCGCACGTGTGAAGGCCGCCCGCATCCGCGGCGTCGTCATGAACAGGCTGACCCCGACGAACCAAAGGATCAGCGCGCTCGCCATGACGAAGCCATAGCCGAATTTGACCGTCATCGGCGTATGGGCGCTGACGACCGTCGAAAAGATCGACAGGAAGAAGAAGACCGCCTTGGGATTGAGCGCGTTGGCGGCAAAGCCGAGCCCGAAGGCCTTCAGCGCCGACTGCTGCCGGCGGGCTTCGCCGGACTCGGCCGCTTCTTCGACCGCGATCTCCGTCTGGCCGGCGCGAAGGGCCTTGATGCCGATGTAGATCAGGTAGGCGACGCCGCACCATTTGACGATGTTGAAGAGGTAGATCGACTGCGAGATGATCAGCCCGAGGCCGAGAATGGTGTAGGTCACGTGGAACATCAGCGACGCGCCGATGCCGAAGGAGGTGATGACCGCCGCGCGGCGGCCGTGCACCAGCGATTGGCGCAGCACCATGGCGAGGTCGGCGCCGGGCGAAACGATGGCGAAGGTGAAGATCGCCATTAGCGAAGCGAGTTCGATCAGATAGCTCATCATGTTTTGCGACCGGTGCTTACGATGCCCAAACTGTCCGGGATGCGCGCATAGCGTGCCCCCGAAACCTAACCTCTGGTTCCGTGGCTGTCGATGCCCGTCAGACGCGCGTCCCGGCACGGGCATCGGTGGAGATGGAAACGGGGGCACGCGGCCCCCGCCATTCCCTGGAGCGGGATGAGGAAAAGCGTGTGCGGTTTTCCGCCCGCATCCCGCGTCTCATGACTTTGAGTCGACCCGACCTAAAATCACCGTGATCTAGAGATCCAGCACCAGGCGTTCCGGATCCTCGAGGCTTTCCTTGACGCGCACGAGGAAGGTCACCGCTTCCTTGCCGTCGACGATGCGGTGATCGTAGGAGAGCGCCAGATACATCATCGGGCGGATGACGACCTGACCGCCGATCGCGACCGGGCGGTCCTGGATCTTGTGCATGCCGAGGATGCCCGATTGCGGAGCGTTGAGGATCGGCGAGGACATCAGCGAACCGTAGACGCCGCCGTTGGAGATGGTGAAGGTGCCGCCCTGCATGTCGGCCATGGACAGCGTACCGTCGCGCGCTGCCTTTCCGAGACGGCCGATTTCCTTCTCGATCTCGGCGATCGACATCTGGTCGGCATCGCGCACGACCGGCACGACGAGACCCTTGTCGGTGCCGACGGCGACGCCGACGTGGCAGAAGTTCTTGTAGATGATCTCGGTGCCGTCGACCTCGGCGTTGACAGCCGGCAACTCCTTCAGCGCATGCGTCACGGCCTTGGTGAAGAAGCCCATGAAGCCGAGCTTCACGCCGTGCTTCTTCTCGAAGATGTCCTTGTACTTCGAGCGCAGGCTCATGACGGCGCTCATGTCCACCTCGTTATAGGTGGTGAGCATAGCCGCGGTGTTCTGCGCGTCCTTCAAACGCCGGGCGATCGTCTGGCGCAGGCGGGTCATCTTCACGCGCTCTTCGCGGGCGGCATCTTCCGCCGGCGCCGGCGCGCGGGCCTGGACCTTGGCCGGTTCGGCTGCAGCCGGAGCCGAAATGCCCTTGGCGACGGCCGCGAGCACGTCACCCTTCAACACCTGGCCGCGCTTGCCCGAGCCGTCGATCTGATCGGCGGAAAGATTGTTCTCGGCGATGAGCTTGGCGGCGGCCGGGGCCGGCGGCATCGACGTGGACGTCTGCGTCGCGGCAGCGGCGGCCGGCTGTGCGGCCGCAGCCGGAGCAGCGGTGGCGGCAGCAGGTTCAGGCTTCTTCTCGGCCGCAGCCGGCGCAGCGGCGGCAGCACCCGCGCCCTCGGCGATCTGCCCGAGCAGCGCGCCGAGACCCACGGTTTCGCCCGCCTGCGCGACGATTTCGCTGAGCGTGCCGGCGGCCGGGGCCGGAACTTCGATCGTCACCTTGTCGGTCTCGAGCTCGAGGATCGGCTCGTCGGCCTTGATCGCGTCGCCGACCTTCTTGAACCAGGTGCCGACGGTCGCTTCGCTGACGGATTCGCCAAGGGTGGGAACGCGGATTTCTGTTGCCATGAGTTTTGTTCCGTTGATCAGATTTCTGTTTCTAGCTCTTTGAGTTACGCGCTCCCGGACGGAAAACCGCTACGCACTTTCCTGGAAGTGCTCCAGCGATCGGCAGACCGTGAGGGGCTTCGTCAGCCCCCCAGCGCATCCTCGAGGAAGGCGGCAAGCTGTGCCAGATGCTTGGACATCAGGCCCGTCGCCGGGGAAGCGGCGGCCGGACGGCCGGTATAGCGCACCCGCTGGTACTTGGCATCGATATGGGCAAGAACCCACTCCAGATAGGGATCGATGAACGACCAGGCGCCCATGTTCTTCGGCTCTTCCTGGCACCAGACCATCTCCGCGTTGCGGAAGCGGCTGAGCTCGTTGATGAGCGCCTTGGCCGGGAACGGATAGAGCTGTTCAACGCGCAGCAGGTAGATGTCGTCGATGCCGCGCTTCTCGCGCTCCTCCAGAAGGTCGTAATAGACCTTGCCCGAGCACATGACGACGCGACGGATCTTCGAATCCTTCTGCAGCTTGATCGGACCGTCCTTGATAACCTCGGCATCGTCCCAGAGGAGACGATGGAAGGAGCTCTCGCCGGCCATTTCCGACAGGCTCGAGACCGCCCGCTTGTGACGCAGCAGCGACTTCGGCGTCATCAGGATCAGCGGCTTGCGGAAATCGCGCTTCACCTGACGGCGCAGGATGTGGAAATAGTTCGCCGGGGTCGTGACGTTGGCGACCTGCATGTTGTCTTCCGCGCAAAGCTGCAGGAAGCGTTCCAGCCGGGCGGAGGAATGCTCCGGCCCCTGGCCCTCGTAGCCGTGCGGCAGCAGGCAGACGAGGCCCGACATGCGCAGCCACTTGCGCTCGCCCGACGAGATGAACTGGTCGAAGACCACCTGCGCGCCGTTGGCGAAGTCGCCGAACTGGGCTTCCCAGAGCGTCAGGGCGTTCGGGCGGGCGAGCGAATAGCCGTATTCGAAGCCGAGCACCGCCTCTTCCGAGAGCATCGAATTGATGACCTCGTAGCGTGCCTGGGTCGGCGACAGGTTGGCGAGCGGAATGTATCGCTCTTCGGTCTCCTGATCGTAGAGAACCGAATGGCGCTGCGAGAAGGTGCCGCGCTCGCAATCCTGACCGGAGAGGCGGATCTTGGTGCCCTCGGTGACGAGCGTACCGAAGGCGAGCGCTTCCGCCATCGCCCAGTCGATGCCCTCGCCGGTCTGGATCATATTGGCGCGGTTTTCCATGAAGCGCTGGATGGTGCGGTGCGCGCTGAAGCCGGCCGGAATTTCGGACAACTTGCGGCCGACCTCCTTCAACTGCTTCATCGGCACCGAGGTCCGCCCGCGGCGCTGCTCATCCTGGTTGTCGGCCGTGCGCAGGCCCGACCAGGCGCCGTCGAGCCAGTCGGCCTTGTTCGGCTTGTAGGACTGACCCGCCTCGAATTCCTGTTCGAGATGGGCGCGCCAATCGGCCTTCATCTTCTCGACTTCGCCTTCGCTGATCAGGCCCTCGGCGATCAGCCGGTCCGAATAGAGCTGGACGACGGTCTTGTGCGCACGGATCGCCTTGTACATCTTCGGCTGCGTGAACGCCGGCTCGTCGCCCTCGTTGTGACCGAAGCGGCGGTAGCAGAACATGTCGATGACCACCGGCTTGTGGAACTTCATCCGGAATTCGGTCGCGACCTTGGCCGCATAGACGACCGCTTCCGGATCGTCACCGTTCACGTGGAAGATCGGCGCCTCGATCATCTTCGCCACGTCCGACGGATAGGGCGAGGAACGCGAGAAGGCCGGGTTCGTGGTGAAACCGATCTGGTTGTTGATGATGAAGTGCACCGTGCCGCCGACACGATGCCCGCGCAGGCCGGAGAGGCCGAGAATTTCGGCGACCACGCCCTGGCCGGCAAATGCCGCGTCGCCGTGCAGGATCAACGGCATGACCTTGACGCGTTCGCGCAGCGGAATGATGTCGCCTTCGAATACGGTCGCCATCTGGTCCTGCTTGGCGCGCGCCTTGCCCATGACGACCGGATTGACGATCTCGAGATGCGACGGGTTTGCCGTCAGCGACAGGTGGACCTTGTTGCCGTCGAACTCGCGGTCCGAGGAAGCGCCCAGGTGATACTTGACGTCGCCGGAGCCTTCCACGTCATCGGGCGTGTAGGAGCCGCCCTTGAACTCGTGGAAGATGGCGCGGTGCGGCTTGGCCATCACCTGCGAGAGAACGTTGAGGCGGCCGCGATGCGCCATGCCCAGCACGATCTCCTTGAGGCCGAGCTGGCCGCCGCGCTTGATGATCTGCTCGAGCGCCGGGATCAGCGATTCGCCGCCGTCGACGCCGAAGCGCTTGGTGCCCTTGTACTTGACGTCGATGAACTGCTCGAAGCCTTCCGCCTCGATGAGCTTCTGCAGGATCGCCTTCTTGCCCTCGGGGGTGAATTCGACGCCCTTGTCCGGCCCTTCGATGCGTTCCTGTATCCAGCCCTTCTCTTCCGGGTTGGACATATGCATGAATTCGACGCCGATCGTCGAACAATAGGTCCGTTCGAGGATCTCGACCATCTCGCGCACGGTCGCATATTCGAGGCCGAGCACGTTGTCTATGAAGATCTTGCGGTCGTAGTCCTTCTCTTCGAAGCCGTAGGTCTTCGGGGAGAGTTCGTCGTAATCCTCGACCGGATCGGCAAGGCCGAGCGGGTCGAGCTTGGCGTGCAGGTGGCCGCGCATGCGATAGGCGCGGATCATCATGATGGCGCGGACGGAATCGCGCGTCGACTGATGCACCTCGGCCTCGCTGAGCGCCACGCCGGCAACGGCTGCGGCTTCCTCTGCCTTCGCCTTCACCTTCTTTTCGATGACCTTTTCGACCGTGCCCCAGTCGCCGTCGAGGGCCGAGACGAGTTCGCCATTGGCGGGAATCGGCCAGTTCTGCTTCTTCCAGGAGGCGCCCTTGGCCGCCCTCACCACATCTTCGGGCCGGTCGGCAAGCGCCTTGAAGAAGGACTGCCACTCGGCCGAAACGGATGAGGGGTCCGCTTCGTAGCGCGCATGGAGCTGCTCGATATAGGCGGCATTGGCGCCGTCCAGAAAGGATGTGAGCTGGAATTGCTCGTTGGCCTCTTGCCTTGTCATGGTCTATCGCGGACTTCAGCCCGCCTCCTGACTTAAGTTGGTGTGCCGGGTTGTCCCGGTCATGTTTGCCTTCTGCCGGATCGGCGCCTTTCAACGGTCAGGCGCGTCGCTCCGGCTGCGTCGGCCCGGTTCCGGCTGTTCGCCATCTGCACCGGACTTGACGCTCATCATCGTATCTTTCGTGGCTCCAATGGGGCGGCATGGTCTGCCGCCCCGCTGCAAAGTGCCACGGCGACCTTTATGCGTCCGACAGGACGCGCGGGCGCCGCAGGATCGTTCGTCAGCCCTTCAGGACTTCGACCAGCGTCTTGCCGAGGCGTGCGGGCGAAGGCGAGACGCGGATCCCGGCCGATTCCATAGCCGCGATCTTGTCTTCCGCACCGCCCTTGCCGCCGGAGATGACGGCGCCGGCATGGCCCATGGTGCGGCCGGGAGGCGCGGTACGGCCCGCGATGAAGCCGACCATCGGCTTCTTGCGGCCGCGCTTTGCCTCGTCTTTCAGGAACTGCGCCGCTTCCTCTTCGGCCGAGCCGCCGATCTCGCCGATCATGATGATCGACTTGGTCTCGTCGTCTGCGAGGAACATTTCCAGCACGTCGATGAACTCGGTGCCCTTGACCGGGTCGCCGCCGATGCCGACTGCCGTCGTCTGGCCGAGGCCTTCATTGGTCGTCTGGAACACCGCCTCGTAGGTCAGCGTGCCGGAGCGCGAAAGCACGCCGACCGAGCCCTTGCGGAAGATGTTGCCCGGCATGATGCCGATCTTGCATTCGTCGGGCGTCAGCACGCCCGGGCAGTTCGGGCCGATGAGGCGCGAAGAGGACTTTTCGAGCCGGGCCTTGACCTTCACCATATCGGCAACGGGAATGCCCTCGGTGATGCAGACGATGAGCGGGATTTCGGCGTCGATGGCCTCGATGATCGCCGCGGCGGCACCGGCCGGCGGGACATAGATCACGGAAGCGTTGGCGCCGGTCGCGTCGCGCCCTTCGGCAACGGTAGCGAAGATCGGCAGTTGCTCGCCCTTGGCGCCGGTCCAGGTCTCGCCGCCCTTCTTCGGGTGGATGCCGCCGACCATCTTGGTGCCGTTATAGGCGAGTGCCTGCTCGGTGTGGAAGGTACCGGTCTTGCCGGTCAGGCCCTGAACGAGAACCTTGGTGTCTTTGTTGATCAGGATGGACATGAAACCTCAGGCTCCCTTCACGGCTGCAACGATCTTCTGGGCGGCGTCGTCCAGATCATCGGCGGAAATCACGTTGAGGCCCGATTCATTGATGATCTTCTTGCCGAGCTCGACATTGGTGCCTTCCAGGCGCACGACGAGCGGCACCTTGAGGCCGACTTCCTTGACCGCTGCGAGCACGCCCTCGGCGATGACATCGCATTTCATGATGCCGCCGAAGATGTTGACGAGGATGCCCTTCACCGCCGGATCGGCCGTGATGATCTTGAAGGCCTGGGTGACCTTTTCCTTCGAGGCGCCGCCGCCGACATCGAGGAAGTTCGCGGGCTCGGCGCCGTAGAGCTTGATGATGTCCATCGTCGCCATGGCAAGACCGGCGCCGTTGACCATACAGCCGATATTGCCGTCCAGGGCGACATAGGCGAGGTCGTATTTCGACGCCTCGATTTCCTTGTCGTCCTCTTCCGTCGTGTCGCGCAGCGCGACCACGTCCTCATGGCGGAAGAGCGCATTGCCGTCGAAGGAGACCTTGGCGTCGAGGACGCGCATCCGGCCGTTCGTCATGACGATCAGCGGATTGACCTCGAGCAGGCTCATGTCCTTTTCGACGAATGCCTTGTAGAGGATCGGGAAGAGCTTCTCGGCGTCGGCACGCGCTTCGCCTTCGAGCTTCAGCGCGTCGGCCAGCGTCTTCAGATTCTCTGCGGTCACACCCTTTTCCGGATCGATCGCAACGGTGACGATCTTCTCCGGCGTATGTTCGGCGACCGCTTCGATATCCATGCCGCCCTCGGTCGAAACGACGAAGGCCACCTGGCCGACGGAGCGATCGACGAGGATCGAGAGATAGAGCTCGCGGTCGATATCGGCGCCGTCCTCGATATAGAGGCGGTTGACCTGCTTGCCGGCCGGACCGGTCTGCTTGGTCACCAGCGTGTTGCCGAGCATGTCCTTGGCATTGGCGACGACCTCGTCCACCGACTTGGCCAGGCGCACGCCGCCCTTCGCATCGGGGCCGAGTTCCTTGAACTTGCCCTTGCCGCGGCCGCCGGCGTGGATCTGGCTCTTCACCACGTAAAGCGGCCCCGGCAGCTTCTTCGCGGCCGCCTCGGCCTCGTCGGCGGAGAAGATCGCGACGCCTTCCGCGACCGGCGCGCCATAGCTCTTCAACAGAGCCTTGGCCTGGTATTCATGGATGTTCATGGGTTCTTTCCTGTCTGATAGGCCGGATGGCGGTTACTTCAGGCTGGGTGCGATGTTGATGCAGGCTTCGCAAAGGCCGGCGACGGCCGCAACCGACTTGTCGAAGGCTTCCTTCTCGCCCTTGTTGAGGTCGATCTCGATGATGCGCTCGATGCCGCCGGCACCGATCACGGTGGGCACGCCGACATACATGTCCTTGACGCCATACTGGCCGGAGAGATGAGCGGCGCAGGGCAGCACGCGCTTCTTGTCCTTGAGATAGGCTTCGGCCATTTCGATCGCCGAGGCGGCCGGCGCATAATAGGCCGAGCCGGTCTTGAGCAAGCCGACGATCTCGGCGCCGCCGTCACGGGTGCGCTGAATGATCTGGTCGAGCTTTTCCTTGGTGGTCCAACCCATCTGGATCAGGTCGGGCAGCGGGATGCCGGCAACCGTCGAATAACGCGCGAGCGGCACCATGGTGTCGCCATGGCCGCCGAGCACGAAAGCGGTGATGTCCTTGACAGAGACGTTGAACTCTTCGGCGAGGAAGAGCCGGAAGCGCGAAGAGTCGAGCACGCCGGCCATGCCGACGACCTTGTTCTTCGGCAGGCCGGAGAACTTCTGCAGCGCCCAGACCATGGCGTCGAGCGGGTTGGTGATGCAGATGACGAAGGCGTTCGGAGCGTATTTCTTGATGCCGGCGCCGACCTGTTCCATGACCTTGAGGTTGATGCCGAGCAGATCGTCGCGGCTCATGCCGGGCTTGCGCGGCACGCCGGCGGTGACGATGCAGACGTCGGCGCCCTCGATCGCGGAATAGTCGCTCGCACCGGTCAGCGATGCATCGAAGCCCTCGACCGGGGAGGACTGCGCGATGTCGAGACCCTTGCCCTGGGGAATGCCGTCGGCAATGTCGAAGAGGACGATGTCGCCCAGTTCCTTCAGGCCGGCGAGATGCGCCAGCGTGCCACCAATCATCCCCGAACCGATAAGTGCGATCTTGTTGCGCGCCATGAAAGTGCTTCCTTTGTGATCCCAAAATGATCAAGGCCTGAAACGCGGCAAACGCCAAACCTTCGCGAAAGCCCTTAAACGGCAAAGGGAAAAATATCAATCGATACTTTTTGGCAGAGCAATTTCAATCGGTTAGATCGTAAAATTCTTACGTAAACGTAAGAACTGATGTCGCCGGACCGTCATTCCGCCGCTGAATTTTGCGGGTGAGCCGCGGCATATTCCTGGCTTTGCATCTCGATCAGACGCGAAACCGTACGGTCGAATTCGAAGCCTTCGGTGCCCTTCCTGGCGGTCAGCAGATGCTGCGGTTCCGCGGCAGCCGAGGCGAACAGGCGGGCGCCCTGGTCGTAGAGGGCATCGACAAGAATGATGAAGCGCTTCGTCTCGTTGCGCAGGTGCGGCCCGAGATGCGGAACATGGTCGAGGAAGATGGTGCTGTACTGCGCGACGATCGCAAGATAGTCGGCGGCACCGAGCGGCTGCGCGCACAGGTCGGCAAAGGTGAACCGCGCGGCCCGGCCGGCCGCCGCCGGCACGCGGATCGTCCGCCCCTTGCGGCCGATCTCGGCCGAGGCGGCCGGCGCTCCGCTCGTCTCCCGATACCAGGCACGATCCATGGCGGCTTCCGTTTCGGGCCCGAGCGGCGACAGCCACACGGGCGCGCCATCGGTCTTGCCCAGGCGATAATCCGTTTCCGTATCGAGCGAGATTATCTCGGCATTCGCCTTCAGGAGATCGATGAACGGCAGGAAGAGACCGCGATTGAGGCCGTCGCGATAGAGATTGTCCGGCTCGACGTTTGAGGTCGCGACAAGCACGCAGCCCTTGGCGAACAGTTCGCCGAAGAGCCGCGCCAGGATCATCGCATCGGCAATGTCGGTGACGGTGAACTCGTCGAAACACAGAAGCCGCGCTTCGCCGAAGAGATCGGAAGCGACGGGCGGGATCGGATCGGCCTGCTTCGTCTCGCCGTTCTTGAGCTTCTGCCGGTGCCTGTAGATGCGCTCATGCACATCGGCCATGAATTCGTGGAAATGGGCGCGGCGCTTGCGCTGGATCGGCACCGCATCGAAGAACATGTCCATCAGCATGGTCTTGCCGCGCCCGACGCCGCCGTGGATATAGAGGCCCTTGACCGGCGGCTGGTCCTTCTTGCGCGCCGCAAAGAGCCAGCCGAGCGCATTGGTCTTGCGCGAGGGGCGGCTTGCCAGGAGATTTGCCGTCAGGCTGTCGAGCCTTCTTGCGATTGCGAATTGAGCGGGGTCACGCTGCCGTTCGCCGGCGGCAACGAGCGCCTCGAGCTTGTGAAGAATGCTGTCGTCAGGATTGAGCACGATGCGCTTCTATCGTTTCGTGGTTTTGCGGCTCTGGTCCATCATGCGGCGTGAAGCGGAGAAATGCTCAGATCACCTGCGGCATCACGCGCGCGTTCCAGTTCATAATGGCTTTGGAGATTGATCCAGAATTCCGGCGTCGTACCAAAGGCCTTGGAAAGCCGCAGAGCCGTATCGCCGGTAATGCTCCGGCGTCCCTTGATGATCTCGGTGATCCGGTTCGCCGGAACGCCGATATGACCCGCCAGCTTGCGGGCGCTGATATTCATCGGCTCGAGAAACTCGCTGGCGAGGATTTCGCCGGGCATGATAGGATCAATGATAGTCGCTGATTTCGACATCGTAGGCGTCTCCGTTCTCGAAGCGGAAGCAAATCCGCCATTGCTGGTTAATGCGGATCGAATACTGCCCCGCCCGATCACCTTTCAGCGCTTCCAGCCGATTGCCGGGCGGAACACGCAAATCCTCGATGCGCGTAGCCGCGTGAAGCATGAGAAGCTTCACGAGAGCGGGTTTCTGAAACGCGCCAAAGCGGCGCGTTCGCTGCCGCTTGAACACTGCTTCAGTCTCCTTGTTCCCGAAGCTTTGAATCATACGCGATACGTAACACGCTGCACATGGAGAGCGCAACAGAGGGGTTCGAGAACGTTATCGGATGAGGCAACGCGGGCGGAAAGCCCACGCACAGCTAGCTCAAGCAGCGCTAATCACGATGATTTTAGGTCGGATCGACCTAAAATCATGAACGTGATCGATTCCTGCAAGTTGAGATGCGGGATGCGGGCGAAACCGCACACACTTCTCCTCCGCCCTAGCGGCTGAGGCTGACCGGCTGCCCGCCATTGGTCGAGCCGTCGAAGCGCGCATCGGCCGTCTTGTAGAGCCGGGCGATCGGATTGCCGCTGCGATCCTTGAGCACGACCTGCTTGCCCGCCACTTCCCACGACCCCATGGCCGTCAGCTCGCCGGCGCAGCCGCGCGTGCCGCCGCGCGAACCGCTGCCGAGATTGGTGAGCGTCAGGAACATGTCGCAGGAGCTGCCGGCACTCGAAACGCGCCAGTTGCCGACCATCGATTCCTTCGTCACGTCGAGCGCATTGGTGGCTGCGGCCACTTCCGTGCCGGCAGCAGCGCCGGGCGCTGCGGTGCCTGTCGTCGGTGCGGCCGGGAACTGCGACGCCCCGGCCGGAGGCGGCAGCTGCCCCGCCGAGACGGAGGGTACGGGCTGCGCCTGCAGGGGAGCGGGAGCGCGAGAAACATCCTGAGATCCGAAACCACCGAAGGACGTCCGCTGGCATCCGGTTAGCGCAAGTACAACCGCCAACCCGGCCGCCGCATGTGAAACCCGCATATCTTTACCCCCGATATTGTCCGCGAACCATAACGCAACGCGATAATATAGGCCGAATTACAGCAAAACCACCTTTCAAATCAAGGCAAGCCATTTCGCGCCCGGCAGTTGCAGGATTGAGACGCCCGACGAATTCGCTCGCATGTGCCTTCACACGGACACGGGCCCGCCCCGGCGGGCGGCCGGGCGCGATGCTCAGAGTGCCGCGCCCGTCTGCCGGTCGAAGACATAGACCTGGCTGCGGTCCATCGCCGCCCTGAAGAGGGATCCGTGGCGGGCCGGGTGATCGCCGTCGACGACGGCGGTTATCTGTTCGCCGGCGAATTCGAAGAGCACATGCGTCTGGGCACCGGTCGGCTCGACCAGCAGCGTCTGGCCGGCAATGGCATTGCCCTCCCCGCCTGCGACGAAATGTTCCGGGCGCAGACCGATCCGGACCGCCTGCCCGGGCCGCACCTTGCGCTCGGGCGCGATGCGGATCGCCGACCCGTCGCCGAGGCGCACCGCCGGCTCCCCGTCATCGGCATCGACCGTTCCGTCGAGCACGTTCATGGCCGGCGAACCGATGAAACCCGCCACGAAGAGGTTGGCCGGGGTGCGATAGAGCTCCAGCGGTGTGCCCACCTGCTCGATCCTGCCGCCGTTCAAGACGACGATGCGGTCGGCGAGCGTCATCGCCTCGATCTGGTCGTGAGTCACGTAGATCGAGGTGGTGGCGACCTTCTGGTGCAAGGCCTTGATCTCGGTGCGCATCTGTACCCGGAGCTTGGCATCCAGATTGGAGAGCGGTTCGTCGAACAGGAAGACGGCCGGATCGCGGACGATCGCCCGTCCCATGGCGACGCGCTGGCGCTGGCCGCCGGAAAGCTGACTCGGCTTGCGATCGAGAAGCTCCGTCAGCGCCAGCATGCGCGCCGCCTCGCCCACCTTTTTGTCGATCTCGGGACGGGAGAGACCGGAGAGCTTGAGGTTGAAGCCCATGTTCTCGGCGACCGACATGTGCGGGTAGAGCGCGTAGGACTGGAAGACCATGGCGATGTTGCGCTCGCGCGGCGTCAGCGGATTGACCACCTTGCCGCCGATCAGCACCTCGCCGTCGCTGATCTCTTCCAATCCGGCGATCATGCGCAGCAACGTGGATTTGCCGCAGCCGGAGGGACCGACGAGCGCGATGAATTCGCCCTCCGCGATCGAGAGAGACACGCCGTGGACCACCTCGAGCGCAGCGTAGCTCTTGCGGATGTCCCTGAGTTCGACCGATGCCATATGCTTTCTCCTTGGAACGATGCGTCAGGGAAGGGCTCAGGATTTCACCGCGCCGGCCGTGAGGCCTGCGATGATGTGCTTCTGGGCGAGAAAGAAGACGATCACCGTCGGCAGGATCGTCAGCGTGATGAAGGCGAGCACGAGCTGCCAATCGGTGCCGAACTCGCCGCGATAGACCATGATGCCGAGTGGCCAGGGATATTTCGCCTCCGTGTTCAGCATGATCAGCGGCAGGATGTAGCTGTTCCAGCTATGCACGAAGGTGATGATGCCGACCGTCGAGACGATGGGGCGCGAAAGCGGCAGGGAAATGTACCAGAAGAAGCGGATGTAGCCGCAGCCGTCGACGAAGGCGGCCTGGAAGAGTTCTTCCGGCAGGTTACGGAAATAATTGCGGAAAAGCAGGATGCTCATGCCGAGGCCGAAGGCCACCTGAGGCAGGATCACGCCCCAATAGGTATCGAGCAGACCGAGATCGCGGATGCGGATGAAGAGCGGCAGGATCGCCGTTGCCGCCGGGAACATGAGCCCGATCAGGAAGTAGTTCAGCAAATGGTTCGAGCCGAAGAACCTGACATGGGCGAAGGTGAAGGCGGCCATGGCCGAAACGATGACGGTCAGCACCACGGTTATGGCCGCGATGAACAGCGAGTTCAGCATCTGCCGCCAGTAGCGGTCGCCGAAAAGGATATCGAGATAGTTCGACCACAGCCATTCGGAAGGCAGGCCGAAAGGATTGACGCGCAGGTCGCCGAGCGACTTGAAGCCGCCGAGCGCCGTGGTCACCAGGGGCAGCAAGACCAGCATCGCCACCAGCGACAGCGACACATAGAGATAGAGGCGGGTGGCTGCGGTCATGCGAACGGAAGAAGTCGTGTCAGTCATGGCGCATGAATATCCGTTTGTAGCCGAAGGCGAGGGTGACGCAGATGACGAAGAGGACCACGCCGACCGCGCTTCCGAGCCCCACCTGCATGCGGGTGACGCCGTAGGTGTAGAGGAAGGTCACCATGGTCTGCGTCGAGTTCGACGGCCCGCCGCCGGTGAGGGGCATGACGAGATCGAAGAGTTGCAGCGATCCGATGACGGCGAAGAAGATCGACAGCCTGACGGTCGAGCCGAGGAGCGGCAGGGTCACGTAGCGGAATTTCTGCCAGCCGGTCGCCCCGTCGATCTCGGCAGCTTCGAGCACGCTCCTGTCGACCGCCTGGAGGCCGGCGATGAACAGCATCATGTGGAATCCGAAATATTTCCAGATGATGACGGCAAGCACCGCATAGATGGCAAGGCTGCGGTCGGCCAGCACGTAAGGGGTGGCCACGCCGAAGAAGCCGGCGATCGCCGCCACAAGCCCGTAGTCGCCATCATAGACGAAGCGCCAGATGAGCCCGGCCGCGACATCCGCCAGCACGTAGGGCAGAAAGAAGATCAGCCGGAAGGCGACGACGCCGGCGATCCTGTGCGCGAGCATCATCGCAAGCCAGAGGGCGAGCGGAATCTGCAGGAGCACCGAAACGAGAATGATGATGCCGTTGTTGATCAGCGCCCGCGAGAAGGCCGCATTGTTGAACAGCACCTCGAAATTGCGCAGGCCCACGAACTGCGTCGGGGTTCCGTAGCCGTTCCAGCGATAGAGGCTGTACCAGGCCGCCTCTCCCATCGGCAGGATGACGAAGACCGTGAACAGCAGCAGGGCCGGCGGCAGGAAGAGGATGAGCACCGGCAGGCGCCCGCGCACGGTCGGGCTCTTGTAGCGCACATTCTTGCGGCTTGCCGTGGCCGGCACCGCGGTCATCGTCGCAGTCGCGTCGGTCATCTGGTCCTCGCAAAGGTCGTTCCGAATGGTCGAAGGAAGGCCGGGCGGCGGGGTCCCCGCCGCCGCCGCTTACGCACTCATTCGAGTTCGCGGGCGTCCTGGATCATCCGGGCGCCTTCTTCCGAGGACATCTGTCCGGAGACGATCTCGACGGAAGCATCGTTCACGACGCGGCCGACGGAAGGGCCGAGATCCTGGTCGAAATAATTCTGGTGCCAGGTCGAGGCTGCGAGTTGGTCGGCCGAAGCCCGCACAAGCGGGTTGGTGACGCCATCCTCGGCACCTGCCGCCGCCGGGACGATCATGCCGACGCTCGCCATCAACCGTTCGTTTTCCGCATTGGTCAGGTAGCGCAGGAAATCGAGCGCTTCGGGCGGAGCATTCTTGGTTACCGCCCACCCGTTGAGACCGCCCAGCGTGTCGGTGGCGGCACCCGCCCCGCCCTCAACGGCGGGGAAGGGAAAGCGGCCGATATTCTCGGCTGCGAGGCCCTTGCCGTCGCCGGAATTGGCGCGCTGGGTGGCTTCGGTATTCTCGAAGCTCAGGATCATCGCCGCCTTGCCGTCGCCGAAGAGGCCGAGCGTCTGCGGCCAGTTCGCTCCGAGATAGCCGCCCTGGAACGGCTCGAGCTTGCCGAGTTCGGCGAGCTGCTCGCCGGCCTTGATGATCGCCGGCTGCAGGAAGCCTTCGCCCTCGTTGTTCTTGGCATCCTCGAAGACCTGCTGGCCGCCGTTGCGCATCACCAGATAGCTCCAGTAGAAATGCAGCGGCCACTTGTCGCCGCCGCCGCCGGCGATCGGCGTGATGCCGGCCTCCTTCAGCGTCTTCACCGCCGTGAGGAAATCGTCCCAGGTCTTGATATCCTCGGCCTTGACGCCGCCCTTCTGAAAGAGCTCCTTGTTGTAGAAGAAGCTGATCGTTCCCATTTTGAAGGGAACCGCATAAATTCTGTCGTCAAAGGTGAAGCCCTTGAGCGCAGCCGGATTGTAGCTCTTCTCCCAGGCTCCGCCATCGGCGCGCATCGCCTCCGTCAGATCCATGAGCGCGCCGGTCTCGGATTGCTGTTTCAGCACGCCGCCGCCCCAGCTATAGAAGAAGTGAGGCGCGTCGTCCGACTGCAGGAGCGTCGGCAGCTTCGCCTTGAATGCCTCGTTTTCCAGGAACTGGAGCTGAATATCGACGCCCGCATGTTCCGATTCGTACTTTGCAGCGATGTCCTCCCACATCTTCACATAGGCCGGCACAGTCTCCAGATGAAGCCACTTGACCACCGTATCGGCGGATGCGTGGCTCGCATCGAAGAGAAGCGCCATGCCGGCTACTGCAGCAAGCGCAGAAAGTCTGGTTGCGCGCGGAGGCGCCGACCCACGTTCGAGCATCATATCTTTCTCCTCCCATATTTCCTTCAGAAGGGGGCAAAACGTCCTCTTCATTTTGTCCCCGATGCGGATTAATTCAGAGGAGATGCCGACAAATGTCAACAGCCGCCGCGAATATTTCGGGCGCTCCGCTTGACAGGGGACGCTAATTGCCCGTTATTTAATTCGTATTCCTGCTAAATGATTTGACCCCGCCCAGCCAGCCAATCGAGCACGCGAGCATCCTGCAGACCGATGAAGACCGCCGATCCCGAACTGATGCGCGCGATAAATCGCTTCAACGTGCTCGATACGATCCGCCGGCACGGCCCTATTTCCCGCGTCGAGATCAGCGAGCGCACCGAACTGTCCACGACCACCGTTTCCGCGATCACCGCGTCGCTGCTTGACGACGGCCTCATCCTGACCCGGCACGAGGGCGATATCCGCAATGCGGCCGCAAGGGGTCGGCCGCGCGTCATGCTGGAGCTCGACCCGGAGGCCGCTCGCGTCGTCGGCGCCAAGATCGCCGCCAACCGTATGGTTTTCGCCGTCACCAACTTCCGCGGCGAGGTGCTCTCCGACCTGACTTTGCCGATCCGGGTCGATCGCCAGCCGATCGCCGTCATCGCCGATCTGATCGAGGACGGCGTGCGCCGCTGCGTGGTCGACGCCGACCTTTCGCTCGACGACATCGATTCTATCTGCATCGGCCTGCCGGGCGTGGTCGAACACCGCACCGGTCATGTCCGCTCGAGCCCGATCTTCCGGGAAACGGACGTCGATTTCGCAAGCGAGATGACGAGCAGGCTCAACGTCGCGACGATCGTCGAGAGCGACGCACACGCCATCACGCTTGCGCACCACTGGTTCGGGCGCGCCCGCGACCTCGACGACATGGTGCTCGTCTCGCTGGAGCAGACCCTCGGGCTCGGCGTTCTGCATGGCGGCCAGCTTTTCCGAGGCGCCGGAGGCTTGAGCCACAATCTGGGCGATCTCGTGCTCGGGGTCGGCGAGAGCCGCACCGTCCGCCTTTCGACGCTCGCCGGGGAGAACGCGATTCTCGGCGAACACCCGATGGACGGGCGGTTCGCCGAGGCGGTACGCCTCGGGCGGGGCATGACGCATGCGCAGACGCTGATCGCAGCCGAGGACGACGCGCTGATCGCGACCGCCTCGCGGGCCGGAGAAGCGATCGGGCTCGCCGTCGCCAACATCGTCACGCTGTTCGGACCGCCGCGCGTCGTCATCGTCGGTTCGAGCCTGTCGCTCGGCACCGTCTTCGTGGAGAGCATCCGCCGATCCTTTCAGAACGCGATCCCGCCCTCGATCTCGACGGTCGCCGAACTCGTCTTCGACGAATCGGCCGACGAGACCTGGGCGCAGGGAGCGGCCGTCGTGGCGCTCTGCGAACTCTACGAGTCCCCCTGGGGGACGACCGGACCGGCGCCGGCGCTTTGATGCGCCGCGCCGAACTTATCTATCCATTTCGGGAGGAGACTGATGGAAAAACTCGGTATCGGCATCATCGGCTGCGGCAACATCTCGTCGGCCTATCTGAAGGCGATGGCAGCCTTTCCGATCCTGGACATCCGCGGGATCGCTGATCTGAACCGCAGTCTCGCCGAAGAGCGCGCTGCGGAGTTCAAGGTCGAGGCCCGCAACGTCGCCGATCTCCTCGCGGACCCTTCGATCGAACTCATCGTCAACCTGACCGTGCCGAAGGCGCACGTGACAGTCGCCATGCAGGCGCTCGAGGCCGGCAAGCACACCTATTCCGAAAAGCCGCTCGCCACCGATTTCGCAGACGGGCACAAGCTGGTGGCGATGGCTCGCGAGAAGGGCCTGCGGATCGGCGCCGCCCCCGACACCTTCCTCGGCGGCTCGCATCAGACGGCGCGCGCAATCGTCGATTCCGGCGTGCTCGGCACGCCCGTCGGCGGCACCGCCACCTTCATGTGCCCCGGCCACGAGCGCTGGCATCCCAATCCGGACTTCTATTACGACGTCGGCGGCGGGCCGATGCTCGACATGGGTCCCTACTACATCACAGACCTCGTCAACCTCCTTGGCCCGGTCTCCAAGGTTGCCGGCTTTGCCACGGCGGCCCGGAAGGAGCGGACCATCACCAGTGAAGCGCGCAACGGCGAACGCATCCCCGTCCGCGTGCCGACCCATGTCGCCGGCATCATGGCCTTCGAGAATGGAGCCGTCGTGCAGATCGGCATGAGCTTCGATGTCGCGGGCCACAGGCATGTGCCGCTCGAGCTCTATGGAACCGAGGGCACGCTGATCGTCCCGGATCCGAACCATTTCGGCGGCCAGATCGAATTGCTGAAAAAGGGCGGCGCCTTCGAGCAGACTGCGACGAGCGAGCCCTATGCCGACGGCAATTACCGCTCGATCGGGGTGGCCGACATGGCACACGCCATCCGCTCGGGCCGGCCGCACCGGGCAAACGGAGATCTCGCCTTGCACGTGCTGGAGGTCATGGAAGCGTTCCACAAGGCGGCCGACACCGGCACCACCGTCAGCATCAGCACGAAAACCGAGCGGCCGGCACCTCTGTCGGAATCGCTCGTCGACGGCCGCATCGGCCGCTAACGCATAAATCGCATTAGGAGGAGTTCGACATGCGCGAGGCACTGATCGTCTGGGGCGGCTGGAGCGGCCACGAGCCGCAGGAATGCGCCCATATCATCCGCGACATGCTGCAGGAGGACGGGTTCAAGGTCTATCTGGAACACACGACCGAAGCCTTTGCCGATCCGTCGATCCACGACCTGTCGCTGATCGTTCCGATCATGACGATGTCGAAGATCGAGAAGGAAGAGGTGAAGAATCTCGCCGCGGCCGTCGAGGGCGGCGTCGGTATCGCCGGCTATCACGGCGGCGCGGGCGATGCCTTCCGCGAGAGCGTCGAATACCAGTTCATCATCGGCGGCCAGTGGGTGGCCCATCCCGGCAACATCATCGACTATCGCGTGAACGTCACGCGCCCCGACGATCCGCTGATGGAGGGCATCTCCGATTTTCCCTATACCTCGGAGCAATATTACATGCATGTCGACCCGTCCAACGAGGTGCTGGCAACGACCACCTTCTCCGGCGAGCATGCCTCCTGGATCGAAGGCGTGGTGATGCCGGTGGTCTGGAAGCGCAAACATGGGAAAGGCCGGGTCTTCTACTCCTCACTCGGCCATGTGGCGAAAGAGTTCGAGGTGCCCGAGATGCGCACGATCTTCCGCCGCGGCGCGAATTGGGCTGCGCGCTGAGGGAGACGGCGGATCGGTTGAGTTCCGCCGTTTCTGTCTGGCATCCGGCGCTGCCCCTCATCCGCCTGCCGGCACCTT
>Ga0209281_1001013_pt1 | contig 21988 bp, 21 predicted proteins | sample MedtruBG_FD_187514 | JGI IMG/M metagenome (GOLD analysis project Ga0209281, IMG submission 187514) | Root nodule microbial communities of legume samples collected from California, USA - Medicago truncatula BG (SPAdes) (version 2) | ecosystem: Host-associated > Plants > Roots > Nodule | place... | reverse complement strand
GATATTCCTTCACGCCGGAGATCTACCTGACGGGATGGGGTCTGGTCGGCGGCGGCGGAGCCGACATCGACTGGGATGTCGCGCTTGGCATCGGCTACGAGTTCAACGAGCGAATATCGGCAATCGCCGGGTATCGTGCGCTTGGGGTCGACTACAGCGACGACGGTTTCATTTTCGATGCCGTCCAGCAAGGACCGATTCTCGGGGTCGCGCTCAAGTTCTAACGTCAAGCGGCCGTCGGTCTCCTGCGCAACGATAGGAGGCAACCGGATGTGCATAGTCTTCAGGTATGGATACAAGGGGCTCGTTCACGCCTCGATCTTGCTGTTTTTCCAGTTCGTTTTCGGGCTAGCCGCTCCCTTGGCGGCTCAGGAGGCGGCGACACAAGCGCCGCCGGCCAAGGTCCAGCAACTCATCGAGTTGTTGGACGACCCCGACGTTCGGCAATGGCTTGCGGCCAAAGAGACGACTGCGACGGCAGGCGTGATGCCACCGGCAGGACATGCGTCTCGTTTGGTCGCTGGAATTCGGCGACATCTTGGCGGTATGCGCCAGGCCATACCACGGGTGGTTCCCGAATGGATCGCAGCGAGAGAGCGCATAGCACAGGAACTTAAGAACGGAGTGACGAGGCCGATCGTGTGGGGCCTCTCATTGGTGCTCATCGTAGGATACGCCGCCGAGTTTCTTGTGCGTTATGGGCTGAGGCGAAGTGCGCGCCGGAAAGCGGCCGAGCCTGGACCGGGACTCGCCGCACTTATCCGCATTGCGCCGCTCGTCGTATTCGCGATCGCAGCAGTCGCCGCTTTTGCGCACACCGGTTGGCCGAGCCGCCTGGAGGCGGCGGCTGCGCCGCTTGTCATCGCATGGATCGCCGCTCGCTTGCTGATAGCCGTCGCTTCGGCGGCGCTGCAACCGAGATACAAGGACGATGGCGTGGTAGAGAGCCAGGTGGAAAGCGTCTCGCAGGGCCCGGATGCCGCGCTTTTCTGGTACAAACGGTCTGTGCTCTTCATTTGCGCTATGGCCACCTCTTGGGCCGTTGTCGACACGATGCAGGCTCTCGCCTTCCCCGCCGATGTCCGAGATCTAACAGCCGCCGTCCTCGGCCTCGTCGTGCTTGCCCTGGCGATCGATACGGTTTTGCGCCGGCCCGCGCCGGAAATGACAGCCGCACGGCGGATATTGCGCGATGCGCTGATCATCGCTTCGCTCGCACTGTTGTGGCTCCTTTGGGCTGCTGGGATGAAGGTGCTGTTCTGGGTCGGCGTCTTCGCACTCATTCTGCCGCCCTTGTTGCGTTTCACGACTGGAGCGACCCGGTCGATGCTGGACACCGAAGCGGCCGACTACGTTCGTGTGTTTCGCAACGTCCTGATTGATCGCGGCATACGGTTCTTGATCGTTGCGTTGGCGGTCGCCTGGCTCGCCATAGTTTTCCAGCTCCACGGCAGCCCCGTGATTCAAGGCGATGTCGCCAAGCACATCTTTCGCGGCGTTCTCGCCGGGGTGATCATCCTGCTGGTGGCAGATCTCGTCTGGCAGCTAGCGAAGGAGTTCATCAATCTTCACCTGAAACGCGCCATAATGGAAAGTGTGGATTCTGCACAAATCGCCCGGAACATGCGGGTGCGCACACTGCTGCCGATCCTGCGCAATTTTCTTGCAGTCTTTATCGCGATCGTCGCCGGCATGATGGTTTTTTCCAGCCTCGGAGTCCATATCGGCCCGCTGATCGCCGGCGCAGGCGTTTTCGGCGTGGCAATTGGGTTCGGCTCACAGACCTTGGTCAAGGACATCATAAGCGGCATCTTCTACATGATGGACGATGCTTTCCGCGTCGGCGAATACATCCAGAGCGGCAGCTATATGGGGACGGTCGAATCCTTCAGCATCCGCTCCGTCAGGCTGCGCCACCACCGCGGTCCGGTGTTCACCGTACCCTTCGGCTCGCTCGGCGCGGTGCAGAACATGAGTCGCGACTGGGTGATCGACAAGTTCACTATCAACGTCGGCTACGATTCCGATGTCGCCAAAGTGAAGAAGGTGGTGAAGGGTGTCGGGGCCACGCTGCTTGAGGATCCCGAACTTGGGCCGCTGATCATCGAAACGGTGAAGATGAAGGGCGTCGAGCAGTTCGGTGACTACGGCATCACGCTGGGCTTCGCCATGACCACTAAGCCGGGTCATCAGACGCAGGTTCGGCGCCGTGCGCAGGCCCTGATCAAGGATGCGTTCAAGACACATGGCATCCACTTCGCTTCGCCGACAGTCCAGGTCGCCGGGGACGAGGCGCAATCGTCAATGGCGGCTGCAGCCGTGACTCGCGATACCATCGCCAAGAAGAACGCCGCCTTGGCTGCGCAACAGGAAGGTGAGGCAGCGGCCGAGTAGTCTGGCCTAGGCAGCATCGTGAAGAGCCATTCTTCCCAGCGCGTGCATGGCTTGTTGCGAGGATGTTCACGTTCTGGGATAGGAAGATCGCATAATGTATCAAGTGGGACACGGGCGCGATCGCCAGTATCTAGTCCCTTTTTGCCTGCGCGTGATCTGTATTCATTTGGGAGATGGCCGTCTGACAGGATTTTCTGGGGCGGTGATAAGTGCGACGTCCGGTCGTCGTCGGCGGCCGCGCCTCGCTACCAAGTTTCGACCGCGCCGTCGGAATTTGCTACAGTGGGTTCTTTGGGGGAGGATATCATGGGTATACTTGATCGCCTGCTTTCGTCGCCAGACCCATTCATCAGCGACGGTGGCATGGAGACAGACCTGATCTTCCACGAAAACGCTGAAATGCCGCTGTTCGCCTCCTTCGTCCTGCTCGACAGCCCGGAGGGATGCGAGATGCTGAGGCGCTACGCGGTTTCGTATTTTGACTTGGCCCAGGTCGCGAGTCGGGGCTTTGTGATGGGCACGCCGACCTGGCGCGCCAATGGCGGCTGGGGGCCGAAGCTCGGGCTCGACGACGCAGGGATCCGAGACGTCAACCGGCGCGCCATAGCCTTCGCCCGCGATCTGCGGAGCGCCCATCCCTGGCGTGACCATATCCTGATCGAGGGGGTGCTCGGGCCGGCAGGCGATGGCTATGCACCCGAGCAGCTTCTGACCCCGACCGATGCAGCCCGCCTGCACAGCGCCCAGCTGGAGACCTTTGCCGAGGAAGGTGTGGACATCGCGTCGGCCTTCACCATCACCCATCCAGGCGAGGCCATCGGCATGGTCAACCGGGCGCGCGATCTTGGCCTGCCTTTCGCACTCTCATTCACTGTCGAGACCGACGGGCGGTTGCCGACCGGGCAGGACCTCGATTCCGCGCTCAGCGAGGTCGAAGCCGCGACTGGCGGCTACGTTCGCTATTACGGGATTAACTGCGCCCATCCCGACCATTTCGGCGACCAGCTGCCATCGCGCTGGCTCAACCGGATTGGCGTGGTACGGCCAAACGCCTCGCGCCGCAGCCATGCCGAACTGGACGAAGCCACCGAGCTCGATGACGGTGACCCGCAGGAGTTCGGCGCGCTTTACGCTGGAATGGCAGAGCGGCTCCCCGGACTGCGCGTCGTCGGCGGATGTTGCGGCTCGGACATGCGGCACATCAAGGCTCTGATCGCGGCGGGCGTCTGAGCGCCGGGTCGGCCGGGCTTCAAGGGCAGTTGCGGCCCACAACGACGAAACAGGTGCCGTGGCTGATGTTCCAGGTGCCGCCGTGGGCCGCGCGCATGAGGATCGGCAGCGGCTTCAATTTCCGATACCGCCTCGGCGACAGAGCTCATGGAGGAGGACAGCAGGGCCATCCCCGCTGCAACGGCTGCAACTCGTTTGGCATAAGACTTCAGTCCTATTCCAAATCGGTTGTGCGCTCTTACTTCACCCGAAATGACCAAGAGAAGATCGACGGTAATCATTCTATTGCTGGTACTCGTCCTGCTCGTGATCGGGCTCTACGGTTTTCTTGGGATTCAACAGCTAATCTAACTACATATTACATATTAGAACCGCCGAGAGAGATCCTGACCGATCGACGGCGGTCTCCATGAAGTAAGCCACAAGCCCCGCTCCCAGACTTACTCATCAGACTGCGAGCCAAGCTAGGACGAACAGCGCAATGACCATAAGGAGAATTACGATGCCAGCGACGTTGAGCGAGTGCATTCGGGCTGCCTCTATCTTTCGCGCTCAACTCTGCAGGCGACGGTATGTTTCACATGGGCTGCCGGGCACTTGATAGCAAGAAAAGCAGCGCTCCCGGCAAACTAAAAGGAGCGCTGCAGTTGGTCGACTTGTGCGCTTGTTCACTAAGCCAACATTCCAGAGGAGAACATCCGTCTGAAATAGGAACTCTCTTTTAAACCGCTTTCTTGTTGAAATGTTCCGTCAATTCGGTGCAGATCAACTCTGCGATCGATGCCCAGGGATGCCGCGCCTCGTCGACGGCCACGAACATGCATAATGTACCGTCGAGAACCTGTAAGCGTGCGTCATGGCCGCCTGCCGGCAATTCTCCCCGCGTTGCTTGAGCTGCACGCGCTTGCCCTGCTGCCAAGCGAGACTTCTTTGTCGTGGCCTGATCTCCGGCCACAAGAACGGGTTCCAAGTTAACGCGTCGTCTCAGCGAGGTTCAATCTCAGGACCGCATCTCGTTTCCGACGCAGATGCTGTTCCAGCAACTGGCGGGCAGCGGCGCCTGGCGGGCCTTCGGTGCGACCAGTATCTGCGCATGCTCATGGAGCGCCTTGATCCACTTGCTCTCGTCCTGGTTCGAGCGAAAACGGAGCGCGTGCATGCGACTCCCAAATCTCGTAAGCGCGCCTTCGGACACGCTCTTCCTTCTCATCGGCAGCACCGGAACGGTTCTCCTCCGCTTGACTCATCGAAGTGGACGCCTCGTTGTCCTCGTCACGATTTTGCAGTTCATGTTCAATCGTGTCCCGAGAGCCCTCGGCCGGATCTGCGTTCCGCCTGTTATTACCCATTTCGATCCTCCGCCTGCGCAACGGTTGTGCTGGTTCGTTGCAAACCGAGCAAAGAGGAAGATGTTCCGGGCTGCCGCCTTAACGGCCGCCATGACGACAGTGGGCGCAGCAAAGGTCGGAAGCCTGTCGCCGGCACCGAGCAGACAAATCGAGTTGGAGCGCCAACAAAACGGCCGCGCATTCCTGCTGAAGCCGTCTGAGGAACCTTTCTGGGAGCCTCAGGTTCTATGTTCACAAGAACAAGAAATCAAGAAAGGGACAATGGGCACCCGGGCCGACCATCTGCATACCGGGCTCAGGGATGCAGATGCGGTGGCTGAGCAGCAGTCACAATGCTGACCAGGCAAGGATGACCGCCAAACACGAACGGAGCCGTCTCGAAGACGTCAATGGCAGGCGTAATGCTCATAGTTGTTATGGCGCTGCCGCTCGAAGCGGCATTGGTCCTTCTGTGGTTCGGGCCTCTGAGAAACGAGTACACCAGGCCGCCTCAACGATCCAATTTTTGGGGCCTTGCGCCTGGGCGCCCGCCAAGGTCCGGCAAGTACATGCCCCGCGTGTATAATTAAACAATTGCGAGTGTCGAGCTGTCTTTGATCCCCGGCATGGACACGAAACTGGAAGACTTTGTAACTCCGGCCTTCGCTTCTCCGCGAGCTAGATGAGGCCGGGTATGAGGTAGTCGGCGATATGCAACATCTGCCGACTGCAGAATTGCTGCGAATACCCGGGATGGGCGGACAGACCGGCGAAGATTGCCAAGGCCTTGGGCGAGAGCCATTCCCCAAGTCGAAGAAGCATTGATGACGTTGCGAGCTCCTGCTGGACTGTTGGATGTGGCAGCGTCCCATGAGGGGGCGGGAACTGAGAAGGACGCTGCCACTCGGTCGGCTTCTGCGGAAGGAGAAATGAACGAGCCGACACGAAGTCTCCGCGCGGAGATAGTCGCTTTGTCAGCGACGCGAGGCAAACCGGCGGCCGCGCAGATGGTTCCCCAGATTTTTGGGTTTATCCCAAGAAAAGCAGCGCCCCGGAAGATGGGATGGAGCGCTGCAGTTGTCCGACACGTGCAATTGTTCGCCAGTCGAGGCGGAGCTTAAACGGCGCGCGAGTGTCGGTAAGGACGAGCAGCCCCCGGCGCTCAGAAGTCGAAGCCAACTCGCCTTTTCCGTCTGGAACCAAATTTCAGGGCTCCTGACGGAGCTTGGCCTCGAATGGGAACTCTTCGCCTGCTTGCGTGTTGATCAGGGATCAACAAACTTGGCATACCCGATGCCAAAGGCCAATGGTTTCAGCAGGTTTGCAAGTACGGTGGCGGAATATTCCGGGCGCCCGGCGGTCTTTGTCCTCGCCCTTATAGCGATAGCCGTATGGGGCCTCATAGGCTCCATCTTCGGTTTTTCCGAGACGTGGCAACTCGTCGTGAATACCGGCACGACGATCGTCACCTTCCTGATGGTCTTCGCCCTTCAGAACACGCAGAACCGGGACGGCCGGGCGCTTCAGGCGAAGCTCGACGAGCTCATTCTCACCAGCGCGGCTGAGAACAGTTATGTAGGCATCGAAAGGCTGGACGAAAAAGAGCTGAAACGCCTGGCCGAGATCCTCCAGCAGCACGCTCACGATGAAGACGATCATACGCTTCGAGAAAAGGTCTCGAACGCTATCAGCCGGCAGCCGCCGGTCCGGAGTTAGGCGCAACATCGTGTCCTCCGGCTAAAATTCCGGAAAAAGCGCGGCGGACTACATGCAAACTTCTCGCAGGACGGTCCCTGCTGGCGACGGTATGTTCCGCATGAATCTGTAGAAAGCCAAGAGGCACCAAGAAAAGCAGCGCTCCCGCCTAACCGAAAAGGAGCGCTGCAGTTGTCCGACATGTGCGATTGTTCGCCAGTCGAAATTCAGAGGGAGAAAACAACGTTCTGAAATAGGAACGCCTCTCAAACGCCGTGTTGGCTGGAATGTTCCGGAACAAACGCTTTTTTCAAGGTTGGTGAATTTCAGGCCGGCTCCGGTAGCGGCTGCTGGGGAAGGGGACGGTCGTCTCCTCCGCGATCATCGTCATCCGGCCACCACCCTTGCCAGTCGTCTCCAAGGGCTTCCTTCGCCTGGCGACCGTCGAGGCGCGTCGCCATGATCTGTCTCCTCGGCAGGTGAACACGCCACCGGGCATGGTTTCAGCCCTTGCCGGCGGCCGGTCGGCTCCTATCCTCCTTGTTTGATCATGGAGGAACCACATGGCAGACGATCCGAAGAAGAAAGGCCGCGACCGCGAGCTCGTTTCCGACCAGGAGCACGAGGTCGCCTATTTGATGAGGACGGCAAAGGTGACGCGGTAGAAGGCCCTTGAGGCTATTCGTCAAGCCGGCCCGAGCCGCGAGAAGGTGATGGCGTTTCTTCAGGGCAAGTGAAGGCATAAAAAGTGAGTGCCCGCGCGAGGGGAACGGGCGGGCACTCTGAACAGGTTGGGGGACCTGGTGCCGCGGCAATGCGCGGCGCTACCGTCAACGCATCTCGTGCAACTTTGTTCCGACGCTTCAGCAATTAGTTGCGGGGCTTCACCTTCCCTTTTTGCGTTTTTTCCACTCGGTCATTGCCCTGGTCCCGGGAGCCGGCAGAAGGGCGGACCTTTGCGAGCCGGGCGAACTTGATCCAGGTCTCGATAGCGACCACGGGGCGAGTCGCGTCCGACGAGCCGCTGCCGATCTCGACCTTGCGCCGATGTCGCACAGTGTGACGAGCAGATCCTTGTCGAGGATCTCGATCCAGCCCGGCCGTCTTCCGGCCTAGCGGCAGGTTGGCGGCGGCATTTTTCTGACAACCTTGGATAAAATGTGGGCAGCGCCCAAAGGGGAGGGGAAGGGCGCTGCCTATCGGTCGATGTACCGCGAACCAGCGAGGGAACGAATAGTCGACCGAAGTTTGTGCAGAAGCCGCTCGACAAGCGACGGAGTGTAACAATCGCCGCTTTGAATGGTTCCCTGGGTTCAGCTACTCCAGCACGCTTTATCGTGAGCATGGGATATCGGCTCCGTCGTCACCGTCATCTCGTCCGCTCACCATAATTGCCAGTCGCCGCGTCCTCAGTGCGCGTAAGAGTTAAAGCGTCGTATCAGGACTGCCGCCGTGCGCCTCACGGTCGCGCGGATGCTTGTGTAGCCGGCATCAAAAACGGCGGCAAAGCACGGTTACTCGCTTTGCGAGAAGCGATTTATTGAGAGGATCTGTATGCTTGCCATGCTTCAGTGTGCCCGTTCGTTAAGAGGGCGAATCGCCATTGTCATCTTCGCGACCGTGTACGCCGAGCATGCTCAGCAGCCATAGTCCGAAGAGATTGGTCAGGCTGAGGACGATTGCAATGTTTGCGGCACCGAGTCCCACCGCCACCCCAATGGCGCCTGCAGTCCAAATGCTGGCGGCGGTCACCAGACCTTTGACGCTGCTGCCCTGCTTGACGATAGCCCCGCCGCCAATGAAGCCAATGCCGGTGATGACACCCTGGAGAACACGCGCCCTGGCTTCGTTGTCTGCCGGCGCGCTCGTGTCGATAATCAGGGCAAAGCCGCACGCTGCCAGCGCCACTATCGGAAGTGTTCGAAACGCAATGCTGCGCCGACCGTGTCGTCGCTCCCAACCGATTGGTAGCGCCAAGGCAAATGCCAACAGAATCCTGGCAATATCGCTTAGGATCGTCTGGAATTCGAAGCCGAGATCAGCCATAGTCCGTCCTGTCCATTCTGGCGTACTGAAGGCCCCAATCCAATCATCTGGTTCTCTGGTCGCTGAGAACGGCGCGGCAGGCGCTCTACACCGCCTTTTGCACCGAGCTTCAGGCTCTCGCTTTCGCACCCGCCCTCGGCAAGCGCTCGCTCTATCTGCAGGATTCCTCGGTCGGCGCCTCGCGCCAGCCGGCTTTGTTCCCGAACGAAGAGCAGGACGCAAGAATACCGCAGATTCTGGTGCGGCATGGGCTACTGTGACGGCAGTCAGGATGGACCTAGAATGCGGGCGGAAACCCGCCTTGCCTCATCCCGCTCGAGGGCAGATAGGATGGCGGTAGTACCCATCTGCCCTGCAGGCGCGCCGCTTCCGCAGTGGCCGCTTCCGGGAAGCGCTTTAACCACCGCTGAGCTTCTGCGCGTGTTCCAGATGCCCCTGAACAACGGGGGCCGTTTTGGCCGCATGCGCCTTCAACGGTTCGCTGTCGCCGCCTTGGGCGTAGCTCCGCAGGAGCTTCAGAGCCTCTTGGTGCGCCGCAAGCTGCGCCTGCACATAGGCCGCATCGAACTGCTCGCCCTGCGCATTCTTGAGCTTCTCCAACTCGGCCGCGTGCTTCTCGTCCATCTGCGCAGGAAGCGTGACGCTTGCCTCTCCCGCGGCGGTCTTGAGTTCCTGGCTGGCCTTGGTGTGGTCGGCAATCATCATTTCCGCGAACTGCCGAACGCCGTCCTGTTTGCTGTTCGCGACGGCGAGCTGGCTGGACTGGATTTCGAACATGTCCGAACTCGCCGCCATGGTAACGAACTCCTCGGACGAAATCTGTTGTGCGGCGACGTAGGGCGCACTGGCCAGGAATGCTACGGCGGCGGCTATCTTCAACATTCGCATGGGCGTTTCTCCTTTGGCACTGAGCGGAAGGCAGCCCCAACCGCGAAGCCGGAGAGGTGTTCCCGAGCGTTGCGATTCGGAGAAATTGCGTAAGCGCTTCAGGGCGCCGTCAGCCCCGCAAAGACGAGCAACCCGCCGAGAAATACCACCGCAAACACAGCAGAGACGTAAAAGCCCGGTTCGCGGAAGACGCGCAAATCGTGACGCAGGCTCATCGGCATCTCTCCTTCTTTCATGCCGAACGCGGCTGATGCGGTGGTGGTTCCCACTCGTACCCGCCGCAGGAACAAAGAACGTCTTCGACCGTTTTCCCGGCGGCACGACTGCATTCGGCCCATTTAAGGTCAGAAAATGCGTTCTTCCCTGTTACAATACTGCTTTCTGGCAGCGGTTTTGACCCTTTCGCCGTCGATTTCCCGTAGCCAGCCGCAGGACGGAAGAACGAAGCCGGCCGCCCCGGCTTTTGCCGTTTCGCCTGAAGACGCGGACTGGGCCACCCCGGCAAAGAACATGGCGGGCACGCGCTACAGCGAGCTGTCGGAGATCAACACCCAAAACGTCAGTCGGCTTCAGGTCGCCTTCACCTTCTCCACCAGGGTCAACAAGGGCCACGAGGGGGCTCCCCTCATTGTCGGCGGCCTGATGTTCATCGTCTCGCCCTATCCGGACATCGTCTATGCACTCGACCTCACCCGACCGGGCGCGCCATTGAAATGGCAGTACAATCCCAAGCCGGACGCCTCCGCCCAAGGTGTTGCCTGTTGCGATGTCGTCAATCGCGGGCCGACCTATTCCAATGGACGGCTCTTCTTCACCACGCTCGATGCTCACGTGGTGGCGCTCGACGCAGGCACTGGGCGGGAAATCTGGAACGTGAAGCTCGGCGAGATCAATCGCGGCGAGACCATGACCATGGCGCCGCTGGTCGTGAAGGACAAGGTGATCGCCGGCATATCCGGCGGTGAATACGGGGTGCGCGGCTGGATCCAGGCGCTCGATGCCGCGGACGGGAAAACCGTGTGGAAAGCCTACAGCACCGGACCCGATCGGGACGTGAAGATAGGGGCGGACTTCAAGCCGTTCTATGAGGAGGACCGTGGCAAAGACCTCGGCGTCTCGACCTGGCCCCCCAATGCCTGGGAGATCGGCGGCGGCACCGTCTGGGGCTTCGCCAGCTATGATCCCGATCTGGATCTGATCTTCTATGGAACGGCCAACCCCGGCCCATGGAATCCGAATCAGCGCCCCGGTGACAACAAATGGACCAATACCGTCTTCGCACGCGATCCGGATACCGGCGAGGCACGCTGGGCCTATCAGTGGAATCCGCACGATCTTCACGATTGGGACGGGATCAACGAAAACATCCTCGTCGATGTGGAATGGCGCGGAAAGCCGCGCAAGGCGCTGGTACATCCCGACCGAAACGGACTGGTCTACCTGCTGGACCGCACTACGGGCGAAGTTCTCTCTGCCAGTTTCTACCACCCGGTGAACGCGCATAGAGGCGTCGATCTGAATACCGGCCGCATCAGAATCAACGAGGAAAAGTACCCACACGAGGGCAAGGTGATCCGCAACGTCTGCCCCACCGCGCCCGGAGCGAAGGACTGGAGTCCGTCTTCCTTCTCGCACCAGACCGGCCTCCTCTATATCCCGCACAACAATCTCTGCATGGACTGGGAAAGCACGGAGGCGAATTACATCGCCGGCACGCCCTATGTCGGCGCAGAGGTGCGTATGTATGCGGGGCCGGGCGGCCATCGCGGCGAGCTCTCCGCCTGGGATATTCTGGCCGGCAAGGAAGTCTGGACCATCAAGGAACGCTTCCCCGTCTGGGGCGGCACCATGACGACCGCCGGTGGGCTGGTCTTCTACGGCAACATGGAAGGCTGGTTCAGGGCCGTCGATGCGAAGACGGGCGAGGTGCTCTGGCAGTTCAAGACCTCGTCCGGCATCATCGGTCAGCCGACGACCTATCGCGGTCCTGACGGCAAGCAATATGTCGCCGTTCTGTCAGGGGTCGGCGGTTGGGCGGGCTCGATCGTATCCGGTGACCTGGACCCGCGCGACAGCACCGCTGCACTCGGCTTCGTAAACGCCATGGCCGACCTGAAGCAAGCCACCACGAAGGGAGGCAACCTCTATGTCTTCGCGCTGCCTTAACGCGGCGGCCGCCTTGCTCTTATTCGTGATCGCGCCGGATGTAGAGGCGCGCGAGCTGCGAGTCTGCGCCGACCCGAACAACCTGCCTTTCTCCAACAGACAGGGCGAGGGTTTCGAGAACAGAATCGCCGAACTGCTCGCCCATGAACTCAAAGCGACGCTTGTCTACACCTGGAGAGCGCAGCGGCGCGGCTTCCTCCGGGAGACGCTCAATGCCGGACGCTGCGACCTCGTGATCGGCATTCCGGCCGAATTGGAGAGCGTCCGCACGACGCATCCTTATTATCGGTCGGCCTATGTTTTCGTGACCCGCGACAAGGATCCACAAGTCGCGTCTTTTGACGATCCGGCGCTTCGGCGGAAGCTGCTGGGCGTTCAGCTCGTCGGCGACGACGGCTGGAACACGCCGCCGGCCCATGCCCTGACGCGGCGAGGCATCATCGAGAACGTCCGCGGCTACACGCTGTACGGCGACTATCGTGAGCCCAATCCCACCGCGAAGATCGTCTCCGCCGTGGCGCATGGCGAAATCGATGTAGCCCTCGCCTGGGGGCCGGTCGGCGGGTACTTCGCCGCGCTTGAGCATCCGGCTTTGAAAGTCTCCCCCGTGAAGCCGCTTGATGAACCCGGACTGCCAATGGCCTGGGACATTTCCATGGCCGTGCGCAAGGACGACAGGGCGCTGCTTTCGGAAATGGACGCCCTCCTGGCCCGGCTCAGGCCCGAGCTCGATGCGATCCTTGCCGAATACCACGTGCCTCGGCTCCCAAACGCCGTCAGCCCGCCGGACACGAGGCCATGAGACGCCTGCTGGCAATAGCGGCGGCAATCGCCGTTCTCAGCGCCTGCGAGCGGGAGGATCGCGAATTCCGTCCGCCGCCCGTCGGGACCGAAGGCGAGGCGCCGGTCACGCTCTCCAGCATTTCGCCTGATACCGAGCCGCCCGAGCGGCCGGCGGATACGGGCAAGGCGTATGAAGAAAACGCCTACCATCTCAGCGAGGGCAAGCGGCTCTTCGCCTGGTTCAATTGCAACGGTTGTCACGCCAATGGCGGCGGCGGTTCCGGCCCGGCGCTGATGGACGACAGCTGGATCTATGGCGGTGCACTCCGGAACATCGTCCAGACGATCCGCGAAGGACGCCCGAACGGAATGCCTTCGTTCCGGGGCAAAATTCCCGAGGAGCAGATAACGCAGATCGCGGCTTATGTGCGCTCGATGGAGCGCCAGGTCCCGCAAGACGCTGCACCAGGCCGCAACGACGATCTGATGCCGCGGCCGTCGGAGCACCGCTTGCCGGCCTCGCCCGCGGTGCCCGGCGGCACTGTCCCGCCATCCGGCCAGGCGCCGCAGTGAGGCCGCTATGTGCTGCTGCCGTCCCGCCCTCGTCGTTCTAGCGCTCACGCTTACAGGCTGCACCGGCTGGCAATCCTCGCTCGATCCGCAGGGTCCCCAAGCGGACTCGCTGGCAACCCTGTTCTGGGTGTTCACCGCCGTTCTTACCCTAGTCTGGTTCCTGACCATGGCGATGCTGCTTCTGTCGCTCCGTCGCGATCGCGCCGCGCGAGCCGGACCGCTTTCGCTCGAGCCGCAGGCGGAACGGAGCATGATCCGCGCCGTCAGCGCAGCCGGCGCCTTGACCACGGCAATCGTCATTGCGCTGACCGTGGTGAGTTACGCAGCACAGCGCGCTCTGTTCTCCAGCCGAGAGGCTCCGCTTACGCTCATGGTCAAGGGCCATCAATGGTGGTGGGAAGTGACCTATGAGGACGCGCAACCTTCGCGGCGGTTCACGACGGCCAATGAAATCCATGTTCCGGTGGGGCAGCCGGTGCTGATCAAGCTGCACTCCTCGGACGTCATTCATTCTTTCTGGATACCCAGTCTCGCCGGCAAGATGGACGTGATTCCCGGGCGCGAGAACCGGCTCGTGATAGAGGCCTCGAAGGATGGAACCTTCCGAGGCCAATGCGCGGAATTCTGCGGCTGGCAGCATGCCCATATGGCAATCACCCTAGTCGCGCATCCGGCTGAAGATTTCGAGCGCTGGCGCGAGAACCAGATCAGCGCGGCCGAGCCGCCCGACGACCCGCTGCGCAAACGCGGCATGGAGATTTTCCTGTCGCGGCCCTGCGTGATGTGTCACCAGATCCGCGGCACGCCGGCTGCAGGAAAAGTCGCGCCCGACCTGACCCATGTCGGCGGCCGGCTCCATATCGCGGCGGGCACGCTACCCAATAGCCGCGGCAATCTTGCCGCCTGGATTACCGATCCGCAGGGCATCAAACCCGGCGCGCACATGCCGCTGGTGAGGCTTGAAGCCGACGAAATCGAGCCGCTCACGCGCTACCTGGAGGGCCTGAGATGAGCGAGACGGTTCTCGAGCCCCATGCCAAGGAGCCCCTGGACACAGACGTGCCGGACGGCGAACTGGCGAAGCGGCTCGCCGCAACCTGGGGCACGGCGGACGGCCTCATCGGCGCCCTCTCTACCGTCGACCACAAGGCCATCGGCCGGCGCTACATTCTGACGGGCTTCTTCTTCCTGATCCTTGGCGGTCTCGCGGCGGTAGCGATGCGCCTCCAGCTTGCAGTGCCCGACAATAGTCTCATTGGACCGGACCTCTACGATCAGATCTTCACGATGCACGGCACGACGATGATGTTCCTCTTCGGCGTGCCGATCGGCGAGGCACTGGCCGTCTATCTCGTGCCGCTGATGGTCGGCACGCGCAACATCGCTTTCCCGAGGCTCAATGCCTTCTCCTATTACGTGTATCTATTCGGCGGCGTGATGATATGGGTCGCCTTCGGGCTGAATATCGGCCCCGACAACGGCTGGTTCTCCTACGTGCCGCTTGCGGGGCCGGAATTCTCGCCAGGCAAACGCGCCGATTTCTGGGCGCAGATGGTGACGTTCACGGAGGTCGCAGCACTTGCGGTTGCTGTCGAGATCGTGGTGACGGTCTTGAAGCTGCGCGCGCCCGGCATGACGCTCGACCGTATCCCCCTCTTCGTCTGGGCGATGTTCGTCAATGCCTTCCTCATCATCTTCGCGATGCCTGCGGTGATGCTCGGCTCGACACTGCTCATTCTCGACCGACTGCTCGACACGCACTTTTTCAACCAGGCAGAGGGAGGCGACCCGCTGCTGTGGCAGCACCTCTTCTGGTTCTTCGGCCACCCGGAGGTCTACATCATCTTCCTGCCGGGTACTGCCTTCGTCTCGGCCATTGTCGCGACCTTCGCCCGCCGCCCGGTCTTCGGCTATCCGGCCATCGTTCTTTCGCTGATCGCGACCGGCTTTCTCTCCTTCGGCCTCTGGGTCCACCACATGTTCACAACCGGCCTGCCGCAGCTCGGCGCTACCTTCTTCACCGCCTCCAGCATGATGATCGCCATCCCTACGGGCATTCAGATCTTCTGCTGGATCGCTACCTTGTGGGATGGCAAGCCGATCTATCGCACGCCCCTTCTCTTCGTCCTCGGCTTCTTCTTCATTTTCGTCGCGGGAGGACTGTCGGGCATCATGCTTGCCTCCGTGCCGATCGATACCCAGGTTCACGACACGTATTTCGTGGTGGCGCATTTTCACTACGTCCTGATCGGCGGCGCCGTTTTCCCGCTCATCGGCGCTATCTACTACTGGTTCCCGAAGTTTACCGGGCGCATGCTGCGCGAGCGCCTCGGTCGCTGGCATTTCTGGCTGGCCTTCATCGGCTTCAACGTAGCATTCTTCCCGATGCACATCTCCGGCCTCAGAGGCATGCCCCGGCGCGTCTATACCTATCCGGCGGAGATGGGCTGGGATACCCTCAACCTGATTTCGACGCTGGGCGCGTCGCTGTTCGTCGTGAGCTTCCTCGTCTTCATCTACAACGTGGCTGCCAGCGCCCGCGGCGGCGATGTTGCCGGCGACAATCCCTGGGATGCCTCGACGCTGGAATGGGCCACCACTTCGCCGCCCCCGCCGCATAACTTCGACCGCATTCCGTTCGTGACCAGCCGCGAGCCGCTCTGGGCCGAGCGCGAGACACTGCCCGTCGTCACGGGACTTGCCGTCGACAAGCGGGAGGTAGTCATCACCACCACGACCGAGGCGCTTCCCGACCTGAAGGAGAGTTCACCGGATCCGACCGTCTGGCCGTTCGTTTCCGCAATCGTGGTGGGCGTGATCTTCATCGCCAGCATCTTCACGCCCTGGGCGGTCGCCTGGGGCGCCCCCGTCGCCGCCCTCGTCATAACCGCCTGGTTCTGGCCGAAGAGCATGGAGGAGGACAGGTAGATGGAGCACCGCGTCGTCCGGGACCTGGCAGATCTGCCAAGCTACGCCTTCGGCCCGCGCATGACGATGTGGTGGGGCACGTTGGCTTTTTGCGTGTTGGAGGGAACCGGCTTCGCGATCGCTCTCGGGAGCTATCTGTATCTCGCTTTCATCAATCCGGACTGGCCCCTCGGTCCGCCTCCACCGCTATTTTGGTCCGGCATTTTCACCTTTCTGATGCTGGCGAGCCTCGTGCCCAATTTCTTCATCGAGCGCGCCGCGCGCGAGGAGAACCTGTTTCGGGTGCGTCTCCTGCTTCTCGTCATGAGCGCCGCCGGGCTGCTGGTCACGGGCGTTCGCGTCATGGAATTCGCCGTGCTTCCCGTCCGGTGGGATTTCAACGCCTACGGCTCCCTTCTCTGGACGATTCTGGGCCTACACGGGGTCCATCTCATTACCGATGTCGTCGACACCGTCATCGTCACCGTCCTGATGTTCACCCGCCATGGCTTCGGCAGGCGCTTCAGCGATGTCGAGGACAATGCCTTCTATTGGAATTTCGTCGTTCTCTCGTGGCTACCGACCTATTTCGTCCTCTATTGGGTGCCGAGGCTATGATCGCAAGACTGCTTCGTCAGGGACTTCCGTCCTCCGGGCTTTATGTCAGCCCTGCGGCCTGGCTGATCAGCACCCAGCTCAACTACATGCTGCCGGGGGTCACCTGCAGCACCGGCATGCCTCTCGTCCTCGTCGCCGGGCTGGCGCTCGCACTCGTCAGCGCCCTCTCCGGCCTCCTGTCCTGGCGTGCCTGGCGAGCATTGGCCGGTCCACAGCCATTCGGACAGGACGAAGATCGTCCTCACGGATTCGTGGCGCTTCTCGGGACTGCCGCAGCGGTGCTCTTCACCCTGGTCATCCTGCTGCACGCATCGGCCAATCTCTTTCTCACGGGGTGCGAGCGATGAGGATCGTCTTTGCCGCCCTGTTCACGATCATGGCGGCCGATGCGCAAGCCCATGAGGCTGGCGCCGAAGCCGGAGATCCGTGGAACTATCTGTTTGTCGTACTGCCGCTCGCGCTAACCGCGCTGGCATACGGTATCGGCATGCGCAGGCTATGGTCCGCATCGGCAAGAGGCCAGACGATCCACCTGCAGCGGGCCGTATGCTTTGCCGCCGGCTGGCTCTTCCTGGCGGCTGCGCTCGTGTCGCCGCTGGACAGGCTGGCGACGCAGCTCTTCACCGCCCATATGATCGAACACGAGATACTGATGGTGATCGCCGCACCGCTCTTCGTCCTGTCGAAGCCGCTCGCGCCTCTGCTCTGGTCCCTGCCGCAGAAGCTTCGAGCGTCGGTCGGCCGAGCACTCGTCCGCAGCGTCGTCCTTCTTCCCGTCCGTAAGGCGGCGACCAATCAGCTCTTCGCGACCGGCCTGCATGGCGCGACTCTGTGGCTCTGGCACGCGCCGCGTCTCTACGATGCCGCACTGGCCGAAACGCCGGTTCACTGGCTTCAGCATCTAAGCTTCTTCTGCACCGCCCTTATCTTCTGGTGGGCGCTGCTTTTCGGGCGCGGCCGGCAGGATTACGGCACCGCCATCTTCTATCTTTTCGCGACCACGCTTCACTCCGGCTTCCTTGGCATCCTGCTCTCCTTCGCGCGTGAGCCGCTCTACCGCAGTCAGGGCGCCGGCGCTGCAAGCTGGGGCCTGTCGGCGCTCGAGGACCAGCAGCTTGCCGGTCTGATCATGTGGGTACCGGCAGGCATGATATACGTCGCCGCGGCTCTCGCCCTTGCCGCCGCCTGGATCGGCGGCTCAAACGCTTCCTTCGCCGGGGAAAGCAACGATGACGCCGGCGCGCGCGGGGGGCAAGCTGCTGAGCCTGACGGCGGCCTGCGAAACGGCTCGCATCGCTCTTAGCGCGCCGGGGAGTAGTGGACAGTGCTAGATTCACGCCAGCTGCCCGACTGGCAGGGCCGGCCCTGTAAAGCCCTCGGGCACGCGCTGTTCCGCGAGTGGCTTCTAGTGTATGAAATCATCGTTGATCTGGGTGTTGTCTGGGGGTGCTTCACGCCTTCATAGAATGCACCTCAAGGGCGGGACTCAACTGACTTCAACATTCACCTTAACAAGGGAACCGTGCCCCGGTGCGGGGATCTTCAATTGCATCGACCGCGCTCAGCACGTATAAGGAAGTCTCTGTGAATTCGAACGCTCAGACGTTGGACCTCTTCATTCGTCGAGAGAGAAGGGGCCCTTTTCGTCGCCGGTACGTTAGAGCCACCGATCGCTCGTCTTCCCTTCCAGCATCGCAACCGCATCGGCCTCGATCCTGCGACAGAGATCTTCGTATTCCACCAACAGCTCCTCACGGCATGGGACCTCTTTGCGGAGCTCGTCGACCTCAAAGCCGTGACCTCATAGACTCTGCAAAGGCTCTGAAACTCCAGCCTGTGGGTCCTGGGGATTTTGTCGCGATAACGGGGCAGGGCGAACCTTAGGCGCGCTCTACCTGCCTTGACCAAGGCTATGCCTGAATTCATCTGGTCGCGGAGCTGTCGTCCTCGTCCGGGTGCTCGCCCGCTTCATTGCCGTTCATGGGTGCTCCTATCCACGAGCATCCGCTGTAGCCCGTACCGCTCATCCACCTCTTTCACAAACAAAAATCAGGAAACCTTAATAGCTCGGGACACTCTTCCCATCGCCCCGAACTCATGTTGGGGGATGAGGGCGGCTTTTCGGCTGGTGAAATCGGCGCTCGCTTTCACGCAGCCGAGCGTGAGAGTTCATCGCGGAATGCCAGTGTTTGAATGGCCCGATGCCCAATTGGGGCTTATTCTTCGGGGGTGGCGAGCGCGGCCACCAGAAGCACGATTGCAGCACGCTGTTCTGACGAGGCGATTCGAACAAAATTGGCGGCTAGTTTCAGAGCGGCCGTACTGTGATCCGGGAACGCCAATGTCACGTCGCCAATCTCAATACCGGCAAAGAGACTGTTGAGATCACAACGAAGAGCTCTGGCGGTTTCGACGAGCTTGCTCGCTGAAATCCGATCCTTGCCGCTCTCGTACTTCTGTACCTGCTGAAACGTGACGCCGATCGCACCGCCCAGCTTCTTCTGCGAGATCCCACTGATCTTCCGAAATCGACGGATGTTGGTCCCCACGGTCGCGTCGACATCCTTGTCCGCTTGGCTTCTCCGCATATGCCTTCAGTCCTTCGCTCGCATTCCGGCTCCGATTCGGGCCCTTGATGTGCTCCTAACTCGCCTGACTTCAACATCCACCTTAACAAGGGAAAACACCAGGTGGATAAAACCGTGCTTCCCGGCGCGGCGATTCTGCTCGACGTCATCCGTGAAACGGAAGTCGGGCGGAGCGACCGCGCATCCTACGACGTTATCTACGGCCACAATCAGGCCAAGCTGCCGAAACCGCTCACCGCCCATGACCTATGGCGAGATCGTCGATGCGCAGGCGAAATGGTCCAAGCGGTTCGGCTCCAGCGCGGCTGGCGGCTACCAGTTCATGCGGAAGACGCTGCAGGATCTATCCAGGCAAATACTCTCGATCAGCGGCACAGACCGCTTCACGCCCGATCTGCTGGACCGGCTCGCCCAGGTGATGGCGGCGAGCACGAGCACGCGCCTGAAGAGGTCGCCATCTATTGTGTGAAAAACGACAATGCCCTCTTCGCAGCGAGGCCGAGTGGCTTGAGGAGCGAGGGGCGGGGAAACTCGCCTCTATGAGGCGTGGATCCGCAAATCTAAGGAGAGGATAGCGATATTCTACTACGGGACGCGTCGGGAGGACGATAAACATCGGGTTGTATAGTTTACGGCGTACCCGCCCGGGGATGCTGATCGCATACATGACGCCCTTGCCCAAGAGCGCCAGTAAGTAGAGGATTGTTATGATTGCTGTTGCGGCGGCCGATAGATCAAAGCATTTGCATATACCTATTATCTTATCTCTTAAATCATAGGCGGTTTCAGTGGCGTTCCGAAAAAAGCTTCTCAAGAAATTCGGCAGCTTGCGGCAAATTCTCAGTCGCGAGAAAACGATGCTGGAGCGCCTGCAAAGCATTGCGCACCTGCTCACGGGAAACATTTTGAGCTCGGTCATCGGCCTTATCGGCTTTGCCCTCACAGCCAGGGCGCTCGGCCCGGCGGGATACGGTGTCCTCGCGCTATGCTTCTCCTACGCACGCGCGGTCGAGCGGATCGTCAGCTTCCAGTCCTGGCAGCCACTGATCAAGTACGGCGCCCATTCGCTCGCGGAGAGCGCCGGCGATGCGACCGAACTACGGGCCTTGCTCAAGTTCGGCCTGCTCCTCGATATTTCCGCGGCATTGGTGGCATGGCTGATTGCCGTCCTGCTCATTCTGGTGGCCGCGCCTTGGCTTGGCATATCGGGAGACGGGGCGGACCTTGCCATCCTCTACTGCACGGTCCTGCCGTTCCAGGTCTCCGGCATGCCGACCGCCGTGCTGCGCCTTTACGGGCGCTTCATGGCGATCGCCTATGGTCAGGTCGCCACAAGCGTGCTGAGGGTCGTTCTTTGCGCAATCGGCGTCGCCACCGGCGCAGGCCTGTTCGAATTCACGCTGATCTGGATGTCAGCCCAGATCATCGGCACCCTTTCCCTGGTGCTTTTCTCGCTGGTCGAACTGCGCCGGCAGGGCGTCCTTTCGGGCCTGATGAGCGCTCCGCTACGCGGCATTACCAAGCGGTTTCCGGGTCTGTGGAAGTTCGCGATCTCGGCGAACCTTTCGCTCACCATTCGTTCAAGCGCCAATGAGCTCGACACGCTCCTCGTCGGCTATCTTGCCGATCCGACCTCCGCCGGCCTGTATCACATCGCCAAACGCATTGGCCGCATCGCGCAGCAGGCCGGCGTGCAGGTTCAGGCGGTCCTCTATCCGGAGCTCGCCCGGGCATGGGCAACCAAGGCGCTCAGCGCCTTCCATCGCGCGGTCGCGCAGATGCAGGGACTGCTTCTCGGTTGCGGCCTGCTTCTGATCGGCGGCCTTTACCTCCTGATCGGTCCGCTACTCACCTGGGCCGCCGGGCCCGATTTCGCAGCCGCAGGGCCCCTCGTCATCGTGCAGTCGGTCGCGGTGACCATGACCCTGTGCGGCGCGGTCATCCGCTCGGCGCTTCTCGCAATGGGACGCGAAAACGAGATACTGCGCAGCGTCACGATCGCCGCGATTGGCTTTCATGCGACCGCATTCGCCCTCATTCCGGTCATAGGCGCGATGGGAGCGAACGTCGCCCACATCGTCATGGCCTCGATCTGGCTGTCGACGATGATGCTGAGCTACCGCCGAACCCCTGCGCCATGAGACTTAAAGCGCAAAGTTAAAGAAGGCGACCGCTGTTCCAGGCGAAACTGTCGAAGGCTAAGGGCAGGCAAGAAAAGCAGCGCTCCTGGCACAACTGAAAAGGAGCGCTGCAGTTGGTCCACTTAGTGCGATTACCTGCTAAGCCAACGTTTCAGCGGAGCCTGAAACAACAACTCCTTTTTAAACCGCTTGCTTGTCGAAATGTTCCTTCAATTGGGTGCAAAGCTGCCGCTCCCAAGCGTGGAGCGCGCACTTTAGATAATGACTTGCTCTCCCAACTCGACGACCCGATTAGGGGGCAGATGAAAGTACTCAGTTGGATCAATCGCCGAGTCGGCCATGGCGATGAAGAGCTTGTCTTGCCACTGGGGCAGTCCTGACCGGGGGTCCGCTATCAGCTTGCGCCGGCCGAGATAAAAGGATGTCGACATGATCTCGAACCTGAAGCCTTCCTTTCTGCAGCGCACCAGAGCCCGTGAGACATTCTGATCGTCCATGAAGCCAAACCTCAGCTCCAGCAGGCTGAACCGATCAGACAGCTTTGTAATTGTGTAGCGGTCCTTCTCGGGCACGTAAGGGACCCGGGCGGTCTTGATGGTCATGATGACGTTGTGCTGATGAAGGACGTGAT
>Ga0209281_1001011_pt1 | contig 22013 bp, 17 predicted proteins | sample MedtruBG_FD_187514 | JGI IMG/M metagenome (GOLD analysis project Ga0209281, IMG submission 187514) | Root nodule microbial communities of legume samples collected from California, USA - Medicago truncatula BG (SPAdes) (version 2) | ecosystem: Host-associated > Plants > Roots > Nodule | place... | reverse complement strand
CAACTATTTGGTACAAATAGTTAGTTTTGCACATGCCTGTGCGGATAATGGGATAGATTTGGATTCAGTTATTTCCAAATTAGGACTAGTAGCTTAAATTTTCCCTATTTAGTGCACAAGCCTAGTAAATTAATCAAAATTTTAATAAGACTACTGACCACAAAATTCTGGTCAGTAGTCTTGATTCATTAATTAAAGCCGCCATTAACACGAATAGTTTGGCCTGTCATCCATTGAGATTTTTTGCTAACTAAAAATTCAATTACATTAGCAATATCTTCAGGTTCACCAAGACGTTTAAAGGCGCTAAGATTTTTATTAAACTCAATTTGTTCTTGTGTTTTTCCAGATATGAAAAGTTCAGTATTAACTGGACCTGGCGCTATTGCATTTATGGTAATTTGCTTTGGTGCAAATTCTTTTGCTAGCTGTCTTGTTATTTGTTCAACAGCTCCTTTGGTTGCAGCATAAAGGCTATAGCTTGGAATCATGTTCCCATTTACAGAGGTAGAGAAATTAACAATCCTGCCGTTATTCTCCATAAGCTTCATAGCTTGCTGACAAGCAAAAAAAGTTCCTTTAACGTTTATATCGAAATGTCTATTATATTCTTCTTCTGTTAAATCTAATAATAATGTATTTTTCATTATGCCAGCATTATTAATAAGGATATCTAATTTTCCGAAGTTTTGAATCGTTTCAGAAAATAATTTTTCGATTTCTGATATATTACGTATATCAGCTTGAATAGCAATAGCTTCTCCACCTTTTTCGATAATATTATCCACTACTTCTTGTGCCTTTTCCGGACTACTTGAGTAATTTACTACCACTTTGATTCCTAAATCAGCTAATTGTTTGGCTATGGCACTGCCTATTCCTCTAGATGCCCCTGTAATAATTGCTACTTTTCCTTTTAGATCTTTCATTTATAATCTTCCTTTCATTAATAGGTTTTACTTGCATTGTGAATTTTAAATAGATTGAATTTTCCTCATAATAATTAACATTTACAAGATATATTGTTGCATTCCTTAATAAAATTATAGGATAAGAAAAGCATATAGAGATAGTTCATTAGTAGAAGATTATTGCCTAATCCTGCAAAAAATAATATAATCAATATAATTTAGAGTGGAAGGTGTAGAAAATAGTATGAATGAATTAGAAATTAATAGTAAGATAATTGAAAAGAAAGAAGAGCTTGCACTATTAATAAATAGTTTTGCACATAAAGATGGATTTACATCTACTGTAATTCCATCTTTAGACCTTATTCGTGCATCCAATATAAAAGAACCTTTACACAATATTTATGAACCTTCTTTGTGTATAATTGCGCAGGGGGAAAAAATTGTATTATTAGGAGAAGATACTTATAAATATGATTCCAATTCATATCTTGTAGCTTCAGTTAAATTGCCTATTACTGGTAGAATTCTTCACGCTTCTAAGGAGTATCCTTTTTTATGTGCTCGGCTTAGTTTTAGTACAGATCAAATTCTCGACATCATAAAAGAAGTTAATCAGGATTTCATCGGAAAGGGTGATTTGGGGAGAGGACTGCTTGTGAGCAATACAAGTACGCAGCTTTTAGATGCTGTAATAAGACTTGTAAATCTTTTAAATACCCCAGATGATATTCCGGTACTTGCACCTTTATTTATACATGAAATTCTCTATCGCATCTTACAGGATAATCAAGGATATCTAATAAAGCAATTTGTAAGCAAAGGAAGCAATGCACAAGCTATAGCAAAAGTTATTAAATATATTAATGATGACATATCTAGGCCATTGCGTATTGATGAATTGGCAGAGATGGTAAATATGAGCCCTTCATCACTACACCATCATTTTAAGAAAGTAACAGCGATGAGTCCACTTCAATATCAAAAGCAAATACGCTTGCAGGAGGCACGTCGTCTTCTCCTTTCAGAAATAGCTGAAGCAGCAGAAGCGGGATTTAAAGTTGGATATGAAAGTCCATCTCAGTTCAGCCGTGAATATGCGAGAATGTTTGGGTTACCCCCAATTAATGATGTTAAAAACCTTCATCAGTCACTGACTGTTGATTTTTATCAATAATAGCAAGAATGGAACAGCAGAGAATAAAAAATAATTATATAGTATAATTACAATAAATAATCGTTTTCAGTAACAAAAATAACTTATCGTTAATATAATTTACTAAGGGATAATATATTCAAGAGGGGATAAGTATGTTGGCGGTAGTTATTTTTGTTTGTATTGTATTAATAGCCTGTAACGCCATTTATAACACAGATAATGACAAAGAAAAATAGAAACTTGATTTTATAGAAATAATAAAGCCCTTTTTAGGAGTAAATATTAGACTGTCTAGAATACTAGGTGGTCTTTTTTTAGTTTACAGCAATTCTTATGAGTAAATGTATTACTGAATAGAAGAATACAGGCTTTAAAGAATTAGAAAATAAAACTATACTACCTTTTGGCAACTATTTCATAAGAGAAAATAAGCCTAGATGAGTTTGAATTTTTGATTACGTTGGTGTAAACTGACTAGTAATTGAAAAATTAACTAATAGTCAATTTTGAGTGTGGTGAAATATTAAATTAAACTAAAAATTTATATTAGGATATTACATCTTATTCAAAAAAGAAAGTGACTTATAGAAAAGGAGAAGTATGAAAAATTTATTAGGACTTATTGTTAGAATAACATTTGGATTTTTTTTATGTGCATGTGGGACAGTTATGGCTCTTAACTCAAATTTGGGATTAAGCCCTTGGGATGTATTTCACCAAGGATTAACAAACGTAACGAGCTTAACTATAGGACAGGCTAGTATTGCGGTTGGAGTAGTTATCGTAATAATTACAAGTATATTGGGACTAAAAGTAGGATTAGGAACCATAGCTAATATGATAGTAATTGGTTGTTTCATAGATCTTATTATATATTCTAAAATCATTCCAGTTTGTGATAATGTATATGCAGGCATATCAATGTTAATAGGAAGTTTGTTTGTGACAGCGCTCGGAAGTTACCTATATATAGGTTGTGAAATGGGCTGTGGACCAAGAGATGGACTTATGATTGCACTAGTAAAGCGCACAGGCAAGCCCGTAAGCATAATAAGATTTTTTATAGAAATGGGAGCTTTAATTATCGGTTGGATATTGGGCGGATTTGTTGGAGTAGGGACATTGGTTACTGCATTTGGAATTGGTTATTGTGTTCAGCTGATTTATAAGTTATTTAAATTCGATATAAAACAGTTAAAGCATAGAAATATAAAAGAAGGATTTAAGTTTGTTAACGAGTGTATAACCAACTAAAGACATAAAGGAAGATACGCGAATTTTCCTAATTATGATTTATTATTGAAGAAGAGGATAATTTATAGAAAAAACATTATATATAGTTTTTTAACACTATATTAGGTGACTCATATACGTGTTAAAAGAACTAATTTAAAGCCCAACTCAAATAGGATTTTCTAGAGTTGGGCTTTAATATTTTAGGTGTATTTTTGGGGTTGTATAAAACTTAAGATTTCTTAAGAAATTTTTATAAGAGTTGTAAGCTCCACCTTCTAAAATAAAATTATGATCTTTAGAGGGGAGTAGAAAATATGAAAAATGGATTTAGGAATTTTATGATAGCTATTATTACAATCTGTGGGGCTTGGTATATAATACAGTGTACAGAGCTGGGATTAAGTTTAAAAAGTATAATAGGTGGAGAAAGTAAACTCTATTTAAGCGAAAAGGATAAATCATCAGATGCAAATAATATTAACATAGATAAAGAATTGGTATTAGTAAATAGCGAACGTGGTTTAGATAAGTATTATAAACCAGAAAGTTTAACTATACCAGATATATCGTTTGCTAGTGGCGTGAGCCAGGAAGAAAAACATGTATCGGGAATTATTGAAAGGCCTCTAGAAGAATTAGTAGATGCGGCTAAAAAGGATGGTGTAATATTGTTTGGTAACTCGGGTTACAGATCATATAAATCTCAAGAAAATACATATAGTAACAGAGTAAAGTCGCAAGGAGAGAAACTTGCAGATGCATACGTAGCTAAGCCGGGATTTAGTGAACATCAAACAGGATTATGTATTGATATTACTAATCGAGATAGGAATTTAATAAAAGGAACAAAAGAAGCAGAATGGCTTTCAGAAAATTGCTATAAATTTGGTTTTATTATAAGATATCCTTACGGAAAGAAGAGTATAACAGGTATAGAATATGAGCCATGGCATATTAGATCTGTTGGAAAGAATGCTGCTAAATACATCCATGATAACGAAATAACCTTAGAGGAATACTTAGGAAAATAATTATACTAAAATAATACTTTTAATAATAATTATATGAAGGGAAGGCATAAATGAAGAACAATATTCTTGTAGTAGACGATGAAAAAGAAATAAGAAATTTATTAGAAATAAATCTTAGAAACGAAGGGTATAATGTTTTTAAAGCAAGTCACGGAGAAGAAGCTTTAGAAATATTGGATAAAGAAGACATTCATTTAATTGTTTTAGATATAATGATGCCGGGTATGGACGGATTAGAAGTTTGCAGAAGAGTAAGAGAAAAGTATAGTATTCCAATTCTTATGCTAAGTGCAAAAGGGGAAGATATGGATAAGATACAAGGAATTATGACTGGTGCAGATGATTATGTATGTAAGCCTTTTAATCATTTAGAACTTACAGTTAGAATAAGAGCACTACTTAGAAGAGCATATTTTTTAAATAATAAAATGCAAATTTCAAATGACATAATAAGAATTGAGTCAATGGTTATAGATAAGAGCAAACATAAGGTGACAATAGATAGTAATGAAGTAGATTTAACAGCTCGGGAATTTGATATTTTATATCTATTAGCCACAAATAGGGGCAGAGTTTTTAGTGGAGAGGAAATTTTTGAAAAGGTATGGAAAGAAAGATATTATCAATCTAATAATACTATTATGGTGCATATGAGTAGAATTAGAGATAAAATAGAACAATATATGGAAGGAAATAAGATAATTCATACAGTATGGGGAGTTGGTTATAAAATTGAAAAATAAAAGATTATATAAACATTGGTTATCATCACTCTCTGATGTTCTAGTTTCTGTAATATTGATGTATCTGACATTAGTTATAAGTAATAAAATATTGATTTATTTATATATAAATACTAAAATTCAACTCATTAATTATATGTTTAAATTCTGGCGTATTATTGAGAATAATATATTTGGAGACAATATTTATATAATTATTCAAGTACCTTTATTTATAATATTCTATTTGCTTATTACATATAGAAAAACTAAGAGTTTAGTATCTATCATGGATGAAACTGAAATAATGTCTAATGGTGATTTGGATAGAATAATAGAAGTTAAGTCAAAAGGTGATATTAGAAAATTAGTAGAAAATATAAATGGTATAGCAAAGCAGCTTAAAGATGTAACCTTAGAAGAAAGAAGAGCACAGCGAACTAAAAATGATTTAATAACTAATGTTTCTCATGATTTAAGAACTCCATTAACCTCGATAATAGGATATTTAGAGATTATAGATAATGATAAATATGAAGATGAAGTAAGATTAAGATATTATGCTAATATAGCATATGAAAAAGCCAAGGGTTTAAATTTGCTTATAAATGATTTATTTGAGCTTACTAAAATGCAAAATAATAGTATTAATTTAGATAAAACTACAATTAATTTAGTTGAATTATTAGGGCAGGTAGTTGCTTATTTTGAATATCAATTTAAAAGTGCAGATATGCAATCAAGAATTAATTTTTCAAATGATAAATTAATAATAAGTGCAGATGCAGGAAAATTAGTTAGAGCATTTGAAAATTTATTGTCTAATGCAATTAAATATGGTAAAGATGGTTTTTATGTAGATGTAATAACAAAGCTTGAGGATAAGATGGCGGTAGTTCAGGTTATAAATTATGGTCAATCAATATCATCAATAGATTTACCATATATATTTGACAGATTTTACAGGGTAGAAAAGTCAAGGAATAGCAGTATTGTTGGATCTGGACTCGGTCTAGCTATAACAAAAAATATTATTGAATTACATGGCGGGACCATTTCAGCCTATAGTGATAGAGAAAGAACTGTATTTGAGGTTAAACTACCTATTAATACAACTATGTAGTTAATAAAATAATTTGTAAAATATGCTTCTTTAAATGGTTGCAAATTCTTATATAAGCATTTACTTGAAATTTTATTGAAATGAATATATAATTAGAGAGTATGATTTATATAAATTTAATTATGTTGTTAAAAATCTAATTAAATTGTAGATATAGACATAAAAAACAATATATTAGACAAAATATCCATAACAGATATTAAATAATAAAATAATTTGATTAAACAGCGATGATAAAAACTACGATTTATAAATTTCTTCAGAGAGCCGATGGTTGGTGAGAATCGGTGAAAGGTTAAGTCTTTCCACTTTTGGAGCTGTATATGATAAAGCACAATTTATACTTGTGCCTAAATATAAAGGTTAGTAACCTCTATATTACTAATGAAGTGGCTGATTTATTTTATTTATCAGCAATTTGGGTGGCAACGCGGATTATTCCGTCCCAATATATATGTTTATATATTTGGGGCGGTTTTTTATTTTAATTTATTTCAATAATTTATATTTAACCAGGAGGTAAGAAAATGTTAGACATTAAATTCGTAAGGGAAAATCCAGAGATTGTAAAGCAAAACATAAAAAATAAGTTTCAAGATAATAAGTTAGGGTTAGTTGATGAAGTATTAGAATTAGATATTGAACTAAGAAAAGTTAAACAAGAAGTAGAAGCTTTAAGAGCTGATAGAAATAAGTTATCAAAACAAATTGGGGGCTTGATGGCTCAAGGTAAAAAAGAAGAAGCTGAGGAAATTAAGCAAAAAGTTAATGCTGATTCAGAAAGAATGGCTGAGTTAGACGTTAAAGAAAAAGAATTGGAAGAAAAAGTTAAAACTATCATGATGACTATTCCAAACATAATAGACCCAAGTGTTCCAATTGGTAAAGATGATAGTGAAAATGTTGAAGTAGAAAAATTTGGTGAACCAGTTGTTCCAGATTTTGAAATTCCATATCATACAGATATAATGGAAAAATTAAGTGGTATTGATTTAGATAGTGCTAGAAAAGTAGCTGGTAATGGTTTCTATTACTTAATGGGAAATATAGCTAGACTTCATTCAGCAGTAATTTCTTATGCTAGAGACTTTATGATAGATAGAGGATTTACATATTGTATTCCACCTTTTATGATTCGTAGCCAAGTTGTAACTGGTGTTATGAGTTTCGCAGAAATGGATGCTATGATGTACAAAATTGAAGGTGAAGATTTATACTTAATCGGAACAAGTGAACATTCTATGATTGGTAAGTTTATAGATACAATATTACCTGAAACTGCACTTCCTCAAACTTTAACTAGTTACTCACCTTGCTTTAGAAAAGAAAAAGGTGCTCATGGTATAGAAGAAAGAGGAGTATATAGAATTCACCAATTTGAAAAACAAGAAATGATTGTTGTATGTAAACCAGAGGACAGTATGGTGTGGTATGAAAAAATGTGGAAAGATACAGTTGATTTATTCCGTTCTTTAGATATACCAGTAAGAACTTTAGAATGCTGCTCAGGTGACTTAGCAGATTTAAAAGTAAAATCAGTAGATGTAGAAGCTTGGTCTCCAAGACAAAAGAAATATTTCGAAGTGGGAAGCTGCTCTAACTTAGGTGATGCACAAGCACGCCGTTTAAAAATTCGTGTAGATGCCAAAGATGGAAAATACTTTGCACACACATTAAATAACACAGTAGTAGCGCCTCCAAGAATGCTTATTGCTTTCTTAGAAAATAACTTAAATGAAGATGGAACAATAAATATTCCAACAGCATTACAACCATATATGGGTGGAATGACAGTAATTAAATAATAAAAAGGGCAGAACGTTAAATTTGATATTTAGTGTTCTGCCTTTTTTATAAATCAAGATCTATTTTATAAAATAAATACTGTTAATATGTTAAAAAAGATTAGAGAAGTTACATAAAGTGTTATTAGAATATTGTTAGATATTACAAAATTTGATTTTTATTGAAATAATTTTAAATATTTAAAAGAAAAAGAAAGGTTATTCCATTTAAATGTAGAATATGTTATTTATTACAAGTATAGAGAGGAGGTGGAGTTATCAATGGAAGGTATGAACATAAGTGTCAACGTTAATTCTAATACAAATGTCTCAACAAATTCTTATTTTGATGGTGGACTGCTGCAGTTAATAGGATGGTCACTTTTAGGGGGATTAATCACAACTATAACATTAGGAATTTGTTATCCTTGGGCATTATGCATGATAATGAATTGGAAAGTTAAACATACAGTTATCGAAGGTAGAAGACTAAGATTTGAAGGAACAGCTGTTGGACTTTTTGGATTGTGGATTAAATGGCTTTTATTAGGAATTATAACATTAGGAATTTATTTTTTCTGGGTAGGAATATCACTAGAGAAATGGAAAGTAAAGCATACTCACTTTGCTTAGGAATTAATTTAAAGATCAAGAAATTATAATAAGGCTTACAAAATTTAAAATCATGCAATGAGAAGCTCAAAAAGCATCAGTGCATGATTTTATTTATTTAATTAATAGGTGTATTAAATTTAGTATTATAATATTTAGAGTACTGACCACAAAATTGTGGTTAGTTAAATCGAGTGATAAAATTGTTTAATTTATAAATTAGTTATATAAAAATGATATCGTTATAAAAATATAACTATATTGACAAAAGCAGAAATCTGATTTAGACTAATAATAGTTAGAAGTCTAACAATTTGATGGGAGCATAGCGATGGAGAATGAGCTACACATTGGAAAGAAAATAAATAAACTCGCAAAGAGAATTCATAGAGCAATAGATAAAGAAGCAGCACAATATGGTGTAACAAGTGTTCAGGGGAGAATACTCGCATTTATATCTCATGAATCTAAGGCAAGAGATATATTTCAGAAAGATATAGAAGAAGATCTTGATATTAGACGTTCCTCAGTAACTAGCGTGCTTCAATTAATGGAGAAGAACGGATTCATTAAAAGAGTAAGCGTTTCGGAGGATGCAAGACTTAAGAAAATAGTGATTACTGAAAAAGGAACAGAGATTCATAATCATGTGCATAGCTTTATACAAAGATTTGAAAAGTCTCTTAGAGATGAATTAAGTGAGGCTGAAATGAATATATTCGTCTCATTAATTGATAGATTATCAAAAAAAATTGCAGATTAAGGCACATTCAAAAAAATAACAAGTCCATTTGCCAGCCTATTTTCCACCATGCTACGTTGGCAAATTGACCTAATAGGCCCGCTATGAGGTCAATCTGCCTCCTTGCCTGATGAAAAATATCCATGGCAACTTTGGACTTGTTATTTATTTTCATGTGCCTATGCAATTTTTTTTAGATTATTAGTTAGAAACCTAACAAAGAGGGAGGAAAAATATGATAAGAAAATTAGCAAGCTATATAGCAGAATTTAAAAGAGATACAATTCTCACTCCTGTTTATGTTGCTTTAGAGGCAGTAATGGAGACAATTATTCCATTTTTAATGGCATTAATTATTGATAATGGAGTAGGAAAAGGAGATATGAAATATGTAACTATTATTGGGGCAGCAATGATAATAGCAGCTTTTCTATCTCTGGCTTTTGGTGTATTATCTGGAAAGTATGCAGCTAGCTCATCAACTGGATTTGCAAGAAATCTAAGAAAAGCAATGTATTATAATATACAAAACTATTCATTTTCCAATATAGATAAGTACTCAACGGCAGGTCTTATAACTAGATTAACTACAGACGTAACAAATGTTCAAAATGCATTTCAAATGATAACAAGAATGTCTGTTAGATCACCGTTTATGTTAATCTCTGCTATGGTTATGAGTTTTTACATTAATTCTAAATTGGCTTTAATATTTTTAGGTGCCATAGTATTTTTAGGGGTTGTATTGTACTTTATTATGACAACAGTACATCCATATTTCGTAGAAGTCTTTAAGAAATATGATGACTTAAACGCAAGTGTTCAGGAAAATTTAACTGGAATCCGTGCTGTCAAGGCTTATGTAAGAGAGGAACATGAAACAAATAAATTCTATAGAGCTTCAGAAACCTTATATAAATATTTCATGAGAGCTGAAAAGTTAATAATAATCAATGCACCAGCAATGCAGTTTACTGTATATGTTTGTATTTTACTTTTATCTTGGCTTGGAGCAAAGATGATTGTTTCAAATTCATTGACAACAGGGGAATTGATGAGCTTATTTGCTTATACAATGAATATACTAATCAGTCTTATGATGCTTTCAATGGTATTTGTAATGGTGATTATGTCAAAATCATCTGCTGAAAGAATTATAGAAGTTTTAGAAGAGAAAAGCGACTTAGCAAATATAGAAAATCCTATTTATGAAGTTAAGGATGGATCTATAACCTTTAATAATGTTGACTTTAGTTACAGCAAAGATAAGGATAACCTGGTTTTAGAAAACATCAACCTAAAGATTAATTCAGGTGAAACTATAGGTATTATAGGAGGAACTGGTAGTGCAAAATCAACTCTTGTTCAGCTTATTCCAAGATTATATGATGTTACTAATGGTGCAGTAGAAGTTGGTGGAGTTGATGTTAGAAATTATGATATAGAAACTCTTAGAGATGAAGTTTCAATGGTGTTACAAAAGAATGTATTATTCTCTGGAACAATAAAAGAAAATCTTAGATGGGGAAATAATAATGCAACTGATGAAGAAATCATCAATGCGTGTAGACAAGCTCAAGCAGAGGAATTTATAGAAAACCTTCCTAATAAGTACGATACATTTATCGAACAAGGTGGAACAAATGTATCAGGAGGACAGAAGCAAAGACTTTGCATTGCAAGGGCATTACTTAAAAAACCTAAAATATTAATTTTAGATGATTCTACTAGTGCTGTAGATACTAAGACTGATGCACTTATTAGAAGAGCATTTATTGAGACAATACCTGATACTACAAAGATTATTATTGCTCAACGTATTTCTTCAGTTCAGGATGCAGATAAAATTATAGTATTAAACGATGGAAAAATAGATGGATTTGGTAATCATGAAGAATTAATAAAATCAAATGATATATACCGTGAAGTTTATGAATCACAAGTGAAAGGAGCTGATAATGATGAGTCAAAATAATGCTAATAAGCCTAAAGCTATGCGTGGACCAAGTGGTCCTCGTGGACATGCTAAAGTTAGTAAAGATTCTTTAAAAACACTGAAAAGATTACTAGCTTATGTTCTTAAAGAATATAAGGGGTTATTTTTCATTGTATTAGTAACAATTATTATAAGTTCCCTTGCTAATGTTGTAGGTACATTATTTCTAAGGAATTTAATTGACGATTATATAGCACCACTTTTAAAGAAATCTGGGGTTCCAGATTTTGGACCGCTACTTAAAATGATTATTACACTGGCAATAATTTATTTTGTTGGAGTTTTAGCAACATATATATACAGCCGTGTAATGATTATAATTTCTCAAGGATCTCTTAAGAAGATAAGAGATGATATGTTTGCTCATATGGAGACTTTACCAATTAAATTCTTTGATACACATGCCCATGGGAATGTAATGAGTCTTTACACAAATGATACTGATGCATTAAGGCAGATGATAAGCCAAGGTATACCACAGTTATTATCAGCAATTATTACCGTTGTCAGTGTGTTTGTTTCAATGATTTTTTTAAGTATTCCATTAACAGTAATTCAAATTATAATTATTTTTATAATGGTAAATGTAACTAAATCAATTGGAGCGAAAAGTGGAAAATATTTCGGAGCGCAGCAAAGAGATTTAGGTGCTGTAAATGGTTATATTGAAGAGATGATGGAAGGACAAAAGGTTGTAAAAGTATTTTGTCATGAAGAAGAAGCCAGAATTAACTTTGATAAATTAAATGATGCCCTTTGTAACAGTGCAAATAATGCTAATAAATATGCTAATGCTTTAATGCCTGTTATGAATAATATTGGTTATATAAACTATGTTACTGTTGCTATTTTAGGATCAGTCATTGCTATTGGAGAATTCGCAGGATTTACTATTGGTGCCCTTGCATCATTTCTACAATTAACAAGAACTTTCAGCCAAACAGTGAACCAAATGGCTCAACAATTTAACTTTGTAATTATGGCACTCGCTGGAGCAGATCGTATATTTAAGCTTCTTGATGAAGAAAAAGAAACTGACGAAGGATATGTAACTTTAGTTAACGCAAAAGAAAAGGAAGATGGAGCGTTAATTGAAACTAAAGAACGTACTGGAGTATGGGCATGGAAGCATCCTCATGAAGATGGTACTGTTACTTATACAAAACTTCTTGGAGAAGTAGTATTTGATGATGTTGATTTCGGTTATAATGATGAAAAAATTATACTCCATAATGTAAAACTCTTTGCAAATCCAGGGCAAAAAATTGCCTTTGTTGGTGCAACAGGAGCTGGAAAGACAACTATCACAAACTTAATCAACCGATTCTATGATATTCAAGATGGTAAGATTAGATATGATGGAATTAATATTAATAAAATCAAAAAAGACGATTTAAGAAGCTCCCTTGGAATAGTACTTCAAGATGCACATCTATTTACAGGAACAGTTGCAGATAATATCAGGTATGGAAAATTAGATGCAACAGATGAAGAAGTACGTGCAGCAGCAAAACTTGCTAATGCAGATACATTCGTAAGACATCTTCCAAAGGGATATGATACAGTGCTTACAGGAGATGGTGGAAGCCTTTCACAAGGGCAAAGACAACTGCTCACAATTGCTAGAGCAGCCATTGCAGATCCACCTGTTTTAATACTAGATGAAGCAACCTCAAGTATAGATACAAGAACAGAAAAGATTGTTCAAGATGGTATGGATAAGCTTATGAAGGGAAGAACTGTTTTTGTAATTGCTCATAGACTTTCTACAATTAAAAACTCTGATGTAATCATGGTTCTAGATCAAGGCAGAATCATTGAAAGAGGAAATCATGATGATTTAATTGAGGAAAAAGGTAAGTACTATCAATTATATACTGGTGCTTTTGAATTATCCTAAAGAATATTTAGAAAATCATAATTAAAGAACTATAATCATATGATTATAAAAAATGAATATTTCTCATAACAACATTAATTAAGCGTTGTTATGAGAATTTTTTATGAGTAAAAATGATAGGGATTTGTGAGTGAAGAAAAAATATGCAGAATAAAATAATAAAGAGAAATATATAAACTATATTTTTTGCAAAGGCAGTTATCTAAAAAGAATAAATATCTTAACATTTTCATGATTTATATGATATACTTTTGTTTAAAAGTATATAATATTTCAGAGAAAAATTTTAAAATAGTATACAATATAAGTGAATTGAAATTACAAGGCACTTAATATTAATGATGAATTTTAGAAAGCTTTAGGGGGAAATATAATGCCTTATATTGAAGAAAATTTCAATACAGAATTTGATGATAAGCTTAGATATCTCAAACTTCTATCCAATCAATATCCAACAATAGCTGATGCTTGTACAGAAGTAATTAACTTACAAGCAATTTTAAATCTGCCAAAAGGTACTGAACATTTTTTATCGGATATACATGGAGAGTATGAACCATTTATTCATGTATTAAAAAATGCTTCGGGGGTTATAAAGCGTAAGATAGATGAGATTTTTGGAAATACATTAAGTCAAAGGGGTAGAAAAAGTCTAGCTACTCTTATTTATTATCCTGAGCAAAAATTAGAATATGCACAGAAAAGTGAACCTAACATTGAAGATTGGTATAAAATTACCCTATATAGACTTATTGAAATTTGCAGATATGTCTCTGCAAAATATACCCGTTCAAAGGTAAGGAAAGCCCTGCCAAAGGATTTTGCATATATTATTGAGGAGCTTTTACATGAACAGCCGGATAGGTTGGATAAAGAAGAATATTATAATGAAATAATAAAGACCATAATTAGAGTTGGGAGAGCAAATGAATTTATAATAGCACTATCTAAATTAATTCAAAATTTAGTCATCGACAGGCTTCATATTATTGGGGACATATTTGACAGAGGGCCTGGTCCAGATATTATTATGGATACTCTTATAAATTATCACGCTGTGGATATTCAGTGGGGAAATCACGATATAGTTTGGATGGGGGCAGCAGCAGGAAGTGAAGCTTGCATTGCTACAGTAATTAGAACATGTGCGAGGTATGCTAATTTAAGTACCATAGAGGATGGTTATGGTATAAATCTACTTCCACTTGCAACTTTTGCTATTGATTTTTATGGTAAAGATGAATGCACAGCTTTCACACCTAGAATTGAAAATGGAAATGACTATACTGATAAAGATTTAAACCTTATGGCTAAAATGCATAAAGCCATATCAATAATACAGTTTAAATTAGAAGGTGAGATAATTAATAGACGTCCATACTTTAAGATGGAAGATAGACTTTTACTAAATAAAATAGATTATAAAGAAGGCACAATAAATTTATATGGGAAAACATATAAATTAAAAGATAGAAATTTTCCAACAATAAATACTGATAATCCATATGAATTAATTCCAGAAGAAAGAGACCTTGTTGAAAAGCTCAAGTCTTCATTTTTAAATAGTGAAAAGCTTCAAAAACATGTAAGTTTTCTTTTTGCAAAGGGGAGTATGTACTTAAAACATAATTCCAATTTACTGTATCATGGGTGTATTCCACTTAATGAAGATGGAAGTTTTAAAAGAGTGAGCATAGGTGCTTCAGGTCAGGAATACAGTGGGAAAGCTTATTTAGACAGACTAGAAATCTTAGTTAGGGAAGGTTATTTCTATAAAAATAACCCTGAAGCTAAATTATATGGAATGGACATAATATGGTATTTATGGAATGGAGTGGATTCACCACTTTTTGGTAAGGATAAAATGACTACTTTTGAAAGGTATCTTATTGATGATGAAGAGGCCCATGTTGAAAAGAAAAATTATTACTTTGAACTAGAAGATGATGAAAAAGCATGCAATATGATTTTTGAAGAATTTGAGCTAGACCCAAATGACTCTCATATAATTAATGGACATGTACCTGTTAAAATAAAAAAAGGTGAGAGTCCTATAAAGGCAAATGGAAAGCTTTTAGTTATTGATGGAGGATTCTCAAGAGCTTATCAGGCTCAAACAGGAATAGCAGGATATACACTTATATATAATTCATATGGACTTTTATTAGTATCTCATGAACCATTTGAATCTACGCAAAAAGCCATCGAAGAAGAGAAAGATATTCTTTCCACTACATTAGTACTTGAGCAGCAAGTTGAAAGAAAGCGTGTTGGAGATACAGATATAGGTGAAGAATTGAAGCTTCAGATAAAAGATTTAGAATTACTTTTAGATGCATATAGAAAAGGAATTATTAAAGAACAAAGATAACTCTATGTATATAGATATCTAGACCAAAACTTAGACTTATGCGATAGCTTACCGAAATTACAAATATTTTTGTTCCGAAAAACTATAAAAATATCGCTGAAGGTTCTAAGTTGCAGGTTGCATCCATTTTAGCATGTTCCCACCTTCGGTGTGACAAGCTAAAGTGGAACAACCTACAACTAATAACCTTTGACAGCTCATTTTTAAATATTTTCTTCGCAATAATATTTACAATTTCTAGTGAAGATATGAGCTTAAAGTTTTAGCAAATTTGTAAATATATTTATCTAATAGGTCTAATTCATAAATTGGATATCTATATAGAAGGATGTAATTCTTAGGCTATAAGTTGTTCCAAATGTGCTAGTTCAGAGCTTGTTCTTTGAGGCTAGCACTTGGGGCACAACTTATAGCCTTAGAATTGCCCATCAAAATTCCCTAGAAACTGGAACAAACGTATGTTTCTTATTTCGGTTAGTTATATATTAATTCGGTTTGCTAGAGAATATGGCTGTGGAATAAGGGAAGATTCATTTTGAATGAGGAATCCTGCAGCATTATTCTTAACGCAACACAGTGCAAAAGAGTACCTTATCTTTTATGATTAAAAGACTATGGATATACTAAAATAAAACTAGGAAATTGTAAAATATATTTTTCATATTTTGTATAAGTTATATATTTTGTAATAAGTTCTTAATATGGAATAAATATGTATGATATAATTGTTAGAGGAATGTTATACCTACTTAAATATAGCTTATATAAATACTAAACAAAGATTTATACATATTGGAAGTATTCATAAGCAATAAGATAGTGGAGGGAAAAATGGGGATTTTAAAGAATAAGTTAGCCTACTTTTCATTTTGTTCTGCTCATGTATATTTGTAATCCAGGCGCTATTTTATAAGTTTTCACTAACTGCAGACTCGGTGATAATGAAAATGCTAGGAGTGTTATTTGTATTTTTGATAGTAAAATTAGTTCCAAGATATAAAAAATATTGTAAGGAACATCCATCTAAGCAAGGAACAGTTGCAGCCATGATATTGATTCCAGCGGTTTTAATAGCGGTAATTGCTATAGGATTATATAAGGGAAGCACAGACATTTATAATACGAGCTTAGATTTAGTTAATAAAGATATAAAAAAAATGTATATTTACGATATAAGTGTAAAAAGAATATCACACACAAAGTCTCCTATATCATATTTCATTGTTGGGGAGGATAAAAACAAAAATAAGATACAATTCCCAATCTATGGGGAGTTATATGATAAAATACTAAATTTAAGTGAAAATGAAAAGAAAAGTGTCAAGATAAGATATTATCCTAGGACAAAGATATTAGATGATTTTCAGGTAGTAAAATATTAAGTTTTTAAAGGGGAAGTATTTATGAGCAAGTATCTTATCCATTATTTTTCAGGAACAGGCAATACTTATCATATGGTAAAAGTTATGGAAAAAGAACTAAGAAATAAGGGATTTGAAGTGGAAATCTCAAATATCGAAAAGGATAATCATATAAGAGTAGATGATTATAGCCATCATGTATTTTGCTTTCCAATATACGGTATGGGTACTCCTTCGATAATGCTGGAGTATATTTCAAATCTTAAATCTAAAATTCAAAGCAATGTTGCTATAGTGTGTACTTCAGCTGGAACTGAGGGACAGGCTTTAAGTCATTTAAAATACTTGCTAAATAAAAAGGGCTTCAAAGTGTTTTTTACAGATATGGTGGTTTATACTTATAATTGGACTCAAGTTATGAATCCACAAAGTAAGGAAGTAGAGCGACTTGTATTTGAAAAGGCAGAGATGAAGGTTTCAGATATAATAGAAAAAATTATTAATAATAAAACTAGCTACAAAAAGATGAATGTTATTATTACATTTTTGTTTTGGACTATTTTTATATTGTTTCGTAATTTAGGACGAAGATTTTTAGGGAAATCATATATTGCAGATGAGAACTGTATTAATTGTGGCAGATGTAAAGATGTGTGCCCTGCAAAAGTAATAGATATGTATAATAAGAAGCCAAGATGGAACTTTAAGTGTGAACTTTGTCAAAGATGTATTAATATATGTCCTAAAAAAGCAATTCAATTATCAATAGTAAAGTTAGCTATATTTGCAATGTTACAATTAGCTCCAATTTATATAATAATAAATATAAATAAGAACTTATATCATATGCCAATAATAATGAATCTAATGCTATTTTGTATAATGTTTGCAATAAATTCTATTATTGCAAACGGCATAATTTCAATGATGGAAAAAGTAAAAGTATTTAGAAAAATACTTCAAATCAACTACACTAGAAAATTTAGACGAAATATAGCAAGTGGCTTTGATGTAGATAAATAACATATAACTTAGACTTGTGTGATAACTTACCGAAATAAGTAACATATTGTGTTTCGGTTTCTAGGAATTTTTATGGATGATTCTATGACTAGAAGTTGTACCCAAAATGCTTGCTTCAACGACAGGCGTTGGACAAGCATTGTGGAACAACCTCTAGTCAAGAATCATTACCATCAAAATTCCAATGAAACACTGCAAGCAATATGTTACTTATTTCTAGTAAAGTGATACACTCAAGGTTAACAAGTATGGATAGTTATTCTAATTATAAGTCAAATATATAATTTGGATATCTATATTTTAGAGGGGATGCAAGCTATCGGGTAAAGTATTTATTGACAATTTGAATTTGAGAGTATATACTAAGTTTATGAGATTAATTTTATTAAATTTAATTTATGTAAATTTAATCTTGGAATAATTAGAACATGATTAGTTGAAATTTAATTTTATAAATATCAACTAATATATTTTTAATAATATATATTGAATACAATTAAATTTATATAAACATTAAAAGTGAATAGAAGGAGAGAGTTAATATGAATTTTTATGATTTTTCAGCAAAAAAAATGAATGGGCAAGAAGTTAAAATGGAGGAATACAAAGGTAAGGTAGTCTTAATTGTAAATACTGCAAGTAAATGTGGATTAACACCTCAATTTAAGGAGTTAGAAGAATTATATAAAGATTATAAGGATAAAGGTCTTGAAATTCTTGGATTCCCATGTAATCAATTTGCAAGTCAAGATCCTGGTGATAACAAAGAGATTAGTGAATTCTGTTTAATAAATTACGGAGTTAGTTTTTCAATGTTTGAGAAAATAGATGTAAATGGAGAAAATGCACATCCACTATATAAATATTTAAAAAATGAGGCTAAAGGAATTTTAAATAAAGAGATAAAATGGAATTTTGCTAAATTCTTAATAGATCCAGAAGGTAATGTTGTAAGAAGATATGCACCTATAACAAAACCATCAAAATTAAGAGGTGATATTGAAAAGTTATTAAAATAGTATGATAGATATATTTTATAAATGAAAAAATATTTGAAATGTTAATAGCACAGCATTGCTTATACGAGGTAGGGGGATTATTAAATGGATGAAAGATATGATATTGCTATAATAGGGAGTGGACCTGCGGGATTATCCGCTGCACTGAATGCGAAGATAAGAAAAAAGAAATTTATTATTTTTGGGAGTAAAGAAATCAGTTCTAAGTTATCGAAGGCAGAAAAGGTTAATAACTATTTAGGGTTTTACGGAAAAAGTGGAGCTGAAATAAGGGATGAGTTTGTTAATCATTTAAATGATATGGACATTGAAATTATAGAAGAAAAGATAAATAATATATATTCAATGGGTGATTATTTTGCACTAATGGTAAATGATAAGATGTATGAGGCAACTTCAATAATATTGGCTACAGGAGTAAACTTCGGCAGACCATTTAAGGGGGAAGAAGAATTCTTAGGTAAGGGCGTAGGTTATTGTGCAACCTGCGACGCGCCACTATATAAAGATAAGATTGTAACAATAGTATCCTATGAAAAGAAAGAAGAAGCTGAGGCAAATTTTATGGCTTCAATAGCATCTAAAGTTTATTATATACCTATGTATAAGGAAGATGTTGATGTAGATTCAGCTATAGAAATTATTAATGATACAGTAGTTGAAATTGTTGGAGATAAAAAAGTTAATAAATTGATACTAAAAAATGGTGAAATAGTGACAGATGGAGTATTTATACTAAGAGAAAGTGTGTCACCAGGACAATTGGTACCAGGATTAGTAATGGATGGAAATCATGTTGAAGTCAATAGGAGAATGGAAACTAACTTAAAGGGATGCTTTGCAGCAGGAGATATAGTAGGCATTCCTTACCAATACATAAAGTCAGCAGGTGAAGGAAATATAGCAGCTCTATCAGCAGTTTCATATGTAGATGATAAAAAGAGAAAATAAAAGTTTATGTGAGATTTTATTTTACATATAGGGTTCCGCAATAATAGTTGGACTTATGTATATACTCACCGAGATTGGATACATGTTTGTTTCGTAGGTATGTATTCGATTTTTGGGTTAAATATACTTTAAGTTCTTATTGTGGAGCCCTTTTCTATAGTAATCGAAATAATAGAGACTGCTCCTTCTCGATAGGTGTATTACAAATTTAAACTTAATTATTTATTGAATCACGTATATGTTTAAAGGGTATAAAATAAATTTTATTAGATAGGTTTGTTTTCTTGATTTGTGGAAATACTAAATTTGTAATATGTTAAAGCAATTATTTTAAGATAGTTTTATGCTTATAGGAGGCTAAATAAATGAAGATTTTAATAACAACAGATACTTATTCTCCTATGATAAATGGAGTTGTTACTTCGGTAAATAATTTATATAAAGAATTAAAAAATAAAGGTCATGAAGTTAGAATTTTAACATTGTCGAATACTGGTGAAGAAAAAGTTGAGAAAGATGTATATTATTTAAGATCTATCAAAATTAGGATTTATCCTGATGCTAGAATAATTAATTTTCTATTGCATAATAAACTTATAAAGGAAATAATTGAGTGGGGACCAGATGCTATTCATTCACAAACAGAATTCTCTATGATGTTAGTATCTAAATATATTTCACGTAAATTAAATATTCCTCATATTCATACATATCATACAATGTATGAACATTACCTAAATTATTTATTTGGTGGAAAGATAATTAATAAAAATGTATCAGCTAAAATAACTAAATTACTTTTAAATAGTTTAGATGGTATTATTGCTCCAACAGAAAAAACTAGAAAGATCCTATTGAAATATAAAGTAAATAAACCTATATATGTAGTTCCCACAGGAATAGATTTAAGTAGATTTAAAAAGGAAATATCACAAAAAGAAAAACAGGAAATTATTAATAAGCTAAATCTTAATGAGGAAGATAAAATTATATCTTATATTGGAAGAATAGGTGTAGAAAAAAATATAAGTGAGATTTTGATGATTTTGCCAGAAATTATAAGGCAATTTAACAATATTAAACTCTTAATTGTTGGAGGAGGACCACACTTAAATGATTTGAAAAAAGAGGCAAAGAGATTAAGTATTGAGAGAAATGTCATTTTTACAGGAATGATAAGTAGCGATGAAATATATAAATACTATAAAATCTCTGAAATATTTGTTACTGCATCAAATAGTGAGACTCAAGGATTAACCTACATTGAAGCATTAAGCAGTGGATGTCCTATTGTTTGCAAATATGATCCTTGCATTGATGGAGTAATTGAATCTGGAAAAAACGGTTATGTATATAAAGAAAAAGATGAATTTATATATTATATAAGTAAAATATTAAAAAATAAAACTTTAAGAAATAGAATGAGGCAGGCAGCTGTTTTAAAAGCTAATGAATACTCAAGTGATATTTTTGCAAGTAGAGTGCTAGATAAGTATTATCGTCATATAGGTGGTAATAAAGAAGTAAGTATTACCTTGGCAAAATCAATTGAACCTAAATTGATAAAATAACATTAATCACCGTATCAAAAAAATCTGATACGGTTTTTAATTTATAATTTGTTAACTCGCAATAAAGGCAAACTTGAATTAATGGGTGCAACTTCTGCTGGTAGAAATCCGCAACTTATTCTCTTAGTAACCGAAACAATAGAGTACTCTCTTTTTCGGTTGGATATATCATTTCGGTTGTTTATCTATCGAAATACATTTTACTAGGGAGCCAAGGCTCTAATATTTCAAAAGGTATCTTTACATAAGGAATGCTTTCGCCAAGTTTAACATTGGGTTTAAGTTTTCCGTGATAATCACTTCCACCGGATTTATAGAGGTTATGTTCATCACAATAATCAAGTAAAAACTTTGTCTTATTTATTGAATGAAGCGAGTGATAACACTCGATTCCGTCAAGTGCGTTTAATGATATAATTGAATCCAAGAATTCTTTATGATCATCAGCAAAATATCCATAAAGATGGGCAAGGAATGATTTGCCGCCTGCCTTTTTTATAG
>Ga0209281_1001010_pt1 | contig 22019 bp, 17 predicted proteins | sample MedtruBG_FD_187514 | JGI IMG/M metagenome (GOLD analysis project Ga0209281, IMG submission 187514) | Root nodule microbial communities of legume samples collected from California, USA - Medicago truncatula BG (SPAdes) (version 2) | ecosystem: Host-associated > Plants > Roots > Nodule | place... | reverse complement strand
ACTGCAATTATAACTACGTTAAATTTAGCAAGCAACATAAGTCTAATATCTTCAAAAGCAGATGCTGAAGCTAAAACAGATAACTGGGAGATTACCTGGAGTGATGAGTTCGATGGAGATAAAATTAATCAATTAAATTGGATTTATGACATTGATGGACATGGATGGGGAAACAAGGAACTTCAGTATTATACTGACAGACCTGAAAATGCACGAGTTGAAGATGGAAATCTTATTATTGAAGCACGAAAAGAATCATACAAAGGTAGTCAGTATACTTCAGCACGTTTAAAAACTGAAGGGTTACAGAACTTTCTTTATGGAAAAATTGAAGCGAGGATTAAGCTTCCTGAGGGACAAGGCATTTGGCCGGCATTCTGGATGTTGGGCTCAAATATGTCTTCTGTTAATTGGCCTGATTGTGGTGAGCTTGATATTATGGAGCATATAAATTTTACAGAGGATATCTATGGCACTGCTCACTGGAATGCACATGATGGAGCACAATATAAATCTTATGGTGGTCAAACAAAAATTGATGTCACACAGTATCACAATTATTCCGTTGAATGGAGTCCAACCTTTATTAAATGGTTTGTAGATGGTAATAAGTATGCTGAGTATGATATTACAAACAGTGTAAATGGCACTACTTCATATCATAAGCCATTCTTTATAGTTCTGAATATGGCTGTGGGTGGGAATTGGCCTAAAAATCCTGATTCCTTAACTGAGTTTCCTGCAAAAATGTATGTAGACTATGTACGTGTATATCATGATAGTTCATCAAAAATCAAAGCAAGAAATGTGTGGTTTAAAGATGAAGATACTGGTTATTGGTCTTATCTAGGTGAAGATGGAAAAGTCAAAACAGGTTGGCTTTATGATAATGGAAATAGCTATTATTTTTACAGCAATGGACAGATGGCAACAGGTTTTATAAATCTCGGTGGAGAAGCTTATTATTATTTAGATGAAAGTAATACAAGCAGTATTGGAATTATGAGAACAGGATGGCAAAAAATTAATGGATATTGGTACTACTTTAATACAAGCAAAGATAGTGGAATCCTAGGCATGATGAAAAAGGGATGGCAGGAAATAGATGGAGTTTGGTATTATTTCTATTATGGTGATGGAAAAATGGCTTCTAATACAACAATAGATGGATATTACGTAAATTCAAATGGAGCAAGGAACTAAGAATTATTATATAAAAAGGTTGAAGTAAAATTGAAATATAAATTTTATTTTAACCTTTTTTGAAATTAGAAGAAAATATAAAGTATAATCAAATAAATACTAACTAATACAAATAGAAATATTTAATCCAGAAAGAATATAGATAAGAAATGTAATGGAGATGCTCTTGTTTTTATAATAATGAGGTTGACACTGTATAATGAGGTATGTTATACTACATACAACTTAGGGGAGTAGCTTATAAGCTATAGAGCCAACAACCGGCATTTTAAATTGCCTGGTTCTATACTCCAAATGGAAAGCAAGACCTTTGATATGATTTAGTTATTACTGAATCTAATCAAAGGTCTTTTTTGTTTTATTAAATATAGCGGCGATGACTTATGTTACTTCTGCAATAACTGCAGTTGCAAGTTTGCTTCATCTTATACTTTTATTTATGGGAGGTAGTGATAGAGAATAATAGATTATGCTGTGATGTTTTATGTTAAAAGTATAGAAATCATTTTGCAAAATTAACAAATTATTAAAGGAGGAAAATAAATGTTTCAAAATAAAAAGGGATTACCAAAATATATTTCAGCAGCGATTATTGTTACATTAGTAATAAATATAATTATATATTTTGTTTCACAGTCAAATTATAAACAAATCGATTATAGTGATTTTCTTACGATGGTAAACAACAAGGAAATTGAATCAGTTGAAATTTATAGTGATAGGCTTGTTATAACACCAAAAAGTGAGGAAAGTGTTTCAGCTATGAATAGAAAATTATATTATACTGGTAACTTAGATTATCCTCAACTTGTAGATAAACTATATAGTTCAGAGATAAAATTTACTACGCCAGTTAAAAATACTCAATCTCCAATCATCAGTTTTGTACTTTCGTGGATTTTGCCTTTTGTTATTTTCTATATGTTAGGTAATCTATTCATGAAATCTTTAAGTAAGAAAATGGGAGGAGGAGGAGTTATGTCCTTCGGAAAAAGTAATGCCAAGGTATATGTTGAAAAGACTACAGGAGTATCTTTTAAAGATGTAGCTGGTCAGGAAGAGGCTAAAGAATCTCTCAAGGAGATTGTTGACTTTCTTCACAGACCGGAAAGATATACAAAGATAGGAGCTAAGCTGCCAAAGGGTGCACTTCTTGTAGGGCCTCCGGGTACAGGTAAGACTCTACTTGCCAAAGCTGTTGCGGGAGAAGCAAAGGTTCCTTTTTTCTCTCTTTCAGGTTCAGGTTTTGTAGAGATGTTTGTAGGAGTAGGAGCTTCAAGAGTCAGAGATTTATTTGCACAAGCCGAGAAGCAAGCACCATGTATTATTTTTATTGATGAAATTGATGCTATAGGTAAGAGCAGAGAAGGTAATTTGAGTGGAAATGATGAGAGAGAACAAACTCTTAATCAGCTGCTTGCTGAAATGGACGGCTTCGATTCTTCGAAGGGAGTTGTTATTCTTGCGGCGACTAATAGGCCGGAAATTCTCGATAAGGCGCTATTAAGACCGGGACGTTTTGATCGTAGAGTTATCGTAGATAAACCAGACCTTAAGGGAAGAGAAAATATCCTAAAGGTTCACTCAAAGAATATAATAATTGATGAAAGTGTAAATCTCAAGGATATAGCGCTTGCTACTGCAGGTGCGGTTGGAGCTGATCTTGCAAACATGGTTAACGAGGCAGCCTTAAGAGCTGTAAGAATGGGAAGAGATAAGGTACAACAGGATGATCTATTTGAGGCAGTTGAAACTATAATCGCGGGTAAAGAGAAAAAAGATAGGTTAATGACTGAAAATGAAAAAAGTCTTGTTGCCTTCCATGAAGTTGGCCATGCATTAGCATCTGCACTTCAGAAGAAGACTCAACCTGTTCATAAGATTACAATTGTTCCAAGAACAATGGGAGCTTTGGGATATACAATGCAGATGCCAGAGGAAGAAAAGTATCTTATGTCCAAAGATGAGTTACTAGAACAAATAGTTGTTCTGCTTGCGGGAAGAGCTGCAGAAGAGCTTGTGTTTAATGAAATAACAACAGGGGCTTCAAATGATATTGAGAGAGCTACCCACCTTGCAAGACAAATGGTAACAATGTATGGAATGTCGGAGAAATTTGGTATGATAGGACTTGAGTCAATTCAAAATAGATATCTTGATGGACGTCCAGTTAGAAATTGCTCTGATGAAATTTCTGCAGAAGTTGACCGCGAAGTTATGGATATCATTAATAAATCTTATGAAAAGGCAAAGAATCTTTTGAAGACTAATATGGAAGCTTTGGGAAAAATATCATCACACCTTATTTTCAAGGAAACTATAATGGGTGATGAGTTCATGGAAATTTTGAATTCAATTCAAGCAAAGGAACCAATTCTAGTTTAAATAGCAAAAATATTTTAATTAAATGTTTTGTCTAATGAGGAAAAAATTAATTATTAACCATAAAAACTTGAAGTATTAATTAAAACAATAGACATCAATTTACAGATGTTTATTGTTTTTTTTATCATCTAATGAGAATTGTCAGAGATATCGGCATCTATAACAACTTCCCAATTTGCTGCGATTATGGTATTTAATTTACGAATCAGATTTATAAGTTTTTAACCTTGAGTTAGATTTCCATATTTATTTTAATTCTTTAGTAAAAATTAGTGCAATTATCAAAAAAATATGAATATGTTATTATAAAATTAAATTTATAAACGTTTTCAAATTTTGAGCATAAAAAATAAGGGGGAGTTATTATTATGAGAATATCAGGAGGATGGAGAGTTCATGATAGTATAACAGATGAGGAAATTAAAGTACTTAAAACCGCACTTAAAGGCTTGGTAGGTGTAGAATATATACCTAAAATGTTAGCGACTCAAATTGTAAATGGAATAAATTATTGTTTTGTTTGCAAATTAACAAGCGCAACTCTTAATGGTCGTGAAGGCATTTCAAAAATTATGATTTACAAACCATTAAATGGGGAGCCTGTAATTACAAGCATTGGAAGTATAATATAGTGGAAAATGTAAAAATGACTTAATAGGATTTATAAAATAAAGTTAAACTCAGCGTCATAAGTTTGCTAGAAATGATCATAACATCAGTAATATAAGCTAAAGAAGTTTGCTTTCGATAAGGCAAGCTTCTTATTTAGTTCTTTTATACACCTAATCTTGATCTTATTGTATCAAAGGGGAAATTTTGTCCAGATCACTCTGTATCTCTCGCATATTTAGTTTTTTTAAATCAGTAATATTATACTTTTTCATTAAGTATTTCGATAATTCAACAAGTCCATTCATTTCTTGTAAATCAGATCTCATAGCAAACACTCAAAACTAGTTATTCTAATATTGACACATATTTTTCTATAGATGTAATGAAGGTATTTTAAAGAATTACTCCAAAAGTTTTATGTGTGATAATGTCACAGACAATAATAAATATATTAACTAAACTAGAATTAAGATATATTGTGGCTAGTTAAGGCACAATCAAAAAATTAATGAATATATCTTGTAGATATTTAAAGGATAGCAATTTTATTATTTTTGAGTTCTAATTTGTTAATTAAAAGGAGAGATTCTTATGAATAAAAAGATTATTATTGTTGGTGGTGTTGCAGGTGGAGCATCTACAGCAGCAAGACTTAGAAGATTAGATGAAAAGGCTGAAATAATTATGGTGGAAAAAGGCGAATATATATCTTTTGCAAATTGTGGACTTCCGTATTATATAGGAGGAGCTATTGACGATAGGGGAAAATTAATAGTTCAAACAGTGGAAGAAATCAGTAGTAAGTTTAATTTAGATATAAGAAATTTAAATGAAGTTATAGGTATAGATAAAGAAAATAAAAAAGTTAAAATAAAGAATTACAAAACAAACGAGGAATATGAAGAAGCCTATGATGTTTTAGTTTTATCGCCAGGTGCAGCTCCCATTAAACCACAGATACCAGGAATAAACGAATGTGATAATTTATTTACCCTAAGAAATATCCCAGATACAGATAAAATCAAATATTATGTAGATAACCATAAACCTAAACATGCAACTATAATAGGTGGTGGATTTATAGGGCTTGAAATGGCTGAAAATCTTCATGCTAGAGGAATAAATATTACACTAGTAGAAGCAAGTGAGCAAGTAATGGCTCCTCTTGACATAGAAATGGCAAGTATAATTCATGAACACTTAGTAGATAAAAATGTAGAATTAATATTAAAAGATGGAGTTTTCGGATTTGAAAATAAAGGCAAGAAGATAATATTAAGTAGCGGAAGAGAAATAACAACGGATATGATAATATTATCAATTGGTGTTAAATCGGAAACAACAATTGCAAAAGAAGCTAAGCTTAACTTAAATGAAAGAGGAGCGATTGTAGTTGATAAGTTCATGAAAACTTCTGATCCTAACATTTATGCTTTAGGTGATGCAGTAGAAGTTATAGACTTTGTAAACAAAAAGCCAACAATGATTCCTCTGGCTTGGCCTGCCAATAGGCAAGGAAGAATAGTAGCTGATAATATATGTGGAAAGAATTCTGAATACAAAGGGACTCTTGGATCATCAGTTGCGAAGGTATTTGATTATACAGTAGCAACAACCGGTAATAACGAAAAGACTCTAAATAGATTAGGTATAGAATACGAAGCTATTCATATTCATCCAAGTTCTCATGCTGGATATTATCCTGGATCTTTTCCAGTAGCCTTTAAATTGCTATTTGATCCAAAGTCAGGAAAAATCTTTGGGGCTCAAGGAGTAGGACTTGATGGGGTTGAAAAAAGAATAGATGTACTTGCAACTGCTATAAAAGGAAATTTAACTGTTTTTGACTTAGAAGATGTAGAACCTTGCTATGCACCTCCTTATAATTCAGCAAAAGATCCTGTTAATATGCTTGGTTACTATGCTTCAAATATTATGGAAGGTATTACAGAGATAATTCAATGGCATGAAATAGATAACTTAGATAAAGAAAATTCAATAATTGTAGATATAAGAGAAGAATTTGAATTAGTTACAGGAGGATTAGAAAATTCTATTCATATTCCATTAGAAGAGTTAAGGGATAGATTAAATGAGATACCAAAAAATAAGAGAGTATATGTTACTTGTCAAGTTGGATTAAGAGGATATGTTGCATGCAGAGTTCTTGAGCAAAATGGAATTAGGTGTACAAACATTGATGGAGGAATGAAGACATATCTATATGTAAAGAGAGCAAAAGAAAGTATTAAAAATCAAAATAAAAATAGTGAGAAAATTTATAATGAGGTGACTGTAATGAGAGAGGAAAATATAGATTTAAATAAGATAAACGCTGATATTACTTTAAATGCATGTGGACTTCAATGCCCGGGCCCAATAAGAAGAGTATTTGAAAAAGTTAAGGAAATGGAAAGCGGAAATATTCTAGAAGTTAAGGCAAGTGATCCAGGGTTTAGTAAGGATATAAAATCATGGTGTGACTCAACAGGTAATACTTTACTAAAATCAGAATTTGATAATAAAGAAAAAGCTTTTATAGCGTACATTCAAAAGGGAACATCAGCCCTAAGAGAAAATGTTACTCCACAAAATGTTGTAGAAAAAAATGGAGCTACATTGGTTGTATTTAGTGGTGAATTAGATAAAGCAATAGCTTCATTTATAATAGCAACAGGAGCAGCGTCTATGGGTAAAGATGTAACTATGTTCTTTACATTTTGGGGATTAAATATATTAAAGAGTAAAAATAAACCTAGTGTAGCTAAAGATACTATGGAAAAAATGTTTGATGTTATACTCCCAGCACATGCTGGCAAATTACCATTATCACAAATGAATATGATGGGAATGGGACCAGCTATGATAAAGCAAATAATGAAAAAGCATAATGTTGATGATTTAGAAACTCTAATAAAAAATGCAATAGATATGGGTGTTAAAGTAGTTGCATGTTCAATGAGTATGGACTTAATGGGAATAAAAAAAGAGGAATTTATTGATGAAGTTGAAATTGGTGGAGTAGCTTCATATTTAGGGGCGACAGAAGACTCTGGATTAAACCTATTTATTTAATAAGATACAATAGAGGGTAATATTTTCTCACCGATTTATGATGCTTTGAAAGTATACACAAAATAAGTTAGTATAAAAGTTTGTTTTAGATTTTATATATAGGTACAATGAATTTAAAAGTTTGGCAGGTAGTCTAAATTAAGGTTGGACTATCTGCTTTTTAAATATTATGAAGAATTTAAGATAAAAAATCATTCGTTTATCATAGAAGTATTTAAATGGAGAGAGTATTCATTTAACTTATTAATAAGATTTGTATTACTAGTATCAAATACTAGTGTGTCATGTAATGTTTGTGAAAAGTAGTGGATACATTTAATTTGAATGAAAGGAATCTGAAAATGATTTATACTTTTACTTTTAGGTTATATTAGATATATGTGACATAGTCACATATCTTTATCAAAGATTCATATATAATAAAATCATGGAGGGAAGCAAATGATAAGTAATAATGATGAAGAATTAAATAATAGGTCAAAAAATATTGAATCTTTATATAGCAAATATCCTGTATTAGAGAAAGTTGACAAAAAGAATAATGGAATAATAAGCGAGCAAGCATATTTTAAAACTTTATATGCTGATGAGTATATAAAAGCAACAGATGGAAGTTGTCAGGGGATTTTATTTGTACTAGAAGGACTAATAAACATACAGAAGATAAATCAAAATGGAGAGCAGACTAACTTATATAATATCAAAGAAGGTGAATTTTGCCATGAAGCCTTAAGCTGCATATCAAACTTTGAGTCTCTAAATATAACAGGAAAAGCAATTCATTATTCAGAAGTATGTATTATACCAATGGAGATTGTTAGACAGTACATTATGAAAGATGAAGAATTTTTACTATATATTTATGAAGATTTACATAGAAAGTTCAATGCGGTTATCGAAAATAAAGTAGAAATGATGCATGAATCGCTAGAAACAAGGCTCATAAAGTTTTTAATAAGTAAAAATAGCAAAATAATTTATACAACTCATAGTGAATTAGCTTTTGAAGTTGATTCTGCGAGAGAAGTTATTAGCAGGAGATTGAAAAGCATTGAAAAAAGAGGCTATATAAAATTGGAAAGAGGAAAGATTATAATACTTAAAGATTTAAATGAAGTATTGAAAATTTAATTAAGTATAAAGACATTAAATTAAAAGTAATAATGAAGATTAATTTTGAGGAGGAATATAAAATGTTTGGATTTTTAAAAAAAGATGATGGAAGAGTTATAAATGTTAACGATATTGATAACTTAATTGGAACGGTTGAGTTAATCGATATAAGAGAAAAGTATGAATATTCTAGTGGAAGCATAAAAAGTGCTAAAAATATTCCAATGGGTGAACTTTTAAATGACCCGGAAAAATACTTAAATAAAAGCAAAGAATACTACATAATGTGTCAATCAGGAGGCAGGAGTGCAAGAACTTGCGACACGCTAAAAAGCAAAGGTTTTAATGTTGTTAATGTTTCAGGAGGAATGGGATCATACGTAGGAACTAAAAGAAAATAGATAATAGTTAAGCATAATTTTAAATAGGAGGAAAATGATTATGAAGAGAAAAATATTAATAGTTGGTGGAGTTGCAGGGGGAGCATCTGCTGCAGCAAGACTTAGAAGGCTTAGTGAAGAAGATGAAATAGTAATGTTTGAAAAAGGCCCCCATGTATCATTTTCAAATTGTGCACTGCCATATCATTTAAGTGGATTAATAGATGAAGCAGATAGATTAGTTTTAATGAGTCCTGAAAAATTTTTAGTTCAATATAATATACAAGCAAGGGTAAATAATGAAGTTTTATCAATTAATAAGGAAGAGAAGTATGTAAATGTTAAAGATTCAGCTACTGGTGAAACATATAAAGAAACCTATGATAAGTTAGTATTATCTCCAGGAGCGAAACCAATTGTACCTAATATACCTGGAATTGAAGAAGTTAACATTTTTACTATAAGAAATGTTGTAGATATAGATAAATTAAATAAATATATTAAATCAGTTGATACAAAAGATATAGCAGTTATTGGTGGAGGATATATAGGAGTTGAAGCAGCAGAGAACTTAAGAGAAGGCGGTTATAATGTAGCATTAATTGAAGCAACTGACCAAATATTAAGACCTTTTGATTATGATATGGTTCAAATATTTCATAAAGAGATTTATGATCATGGAATAAATTTAGTTGTTGGAGATAAAGTTGAAAAGTTTGAAAAGGATACAGTAATACTATCATCAGGAAAGAAGATAAATGCAAAGGTCGTTGTAATGGCCATAGGAGTTTCACCAGAAACTACTTTAGCAAAAGGAGCAGATTTAGAAATTGGTGAAACTGGAGCAATAAAAGTAGATACGAATTACAAAACTAATGATGAAAATATTTATGCAGTTGGTGATGTAATAGAAGTTTATAATTCATTAACTCATTCTAATGTAAAATTATCTTTAGCAGGCCCAGCTCAAAAACAAGCTAGATCAGTTGCAGATCATATAAATGGAAAGAAAGGCATAAACAAAGGATATATAGGCTCAGCAGCTATAAAGGTTTTTGATTATAATGGAGCCTCAACAGGCTTAAACGAAGCGCTTATAAATGTTCTCAATATGAAAATACAATATGATGTTGTAAGAGTAATACTTACAGATAAAGTTGGAATCATGCCTAATTCATCGCCAGTACACTTAAAATTGTTATATGAAGTACCAACAGGAAAAATCTTAGGAGCTCAGGCTATAGGTAAAGGTGATGCTACAAAGAGAGTTGATATAATTGCTACAGCTATAAAATTTGGAGGAACTGTGGAAGATCTAAAAGATTTAGAATTATGTTATGCTCCACCATTTGGAACAGCAAAAGATGTTGTTAATTATGCAGGGTATGTTGGTTCAAATCTTTTAAATGGTAACTTTAAGCAGGTTAATATAGATTTAGTTCGAGGACTTGTTGAGCGCAATGCGCATATAGTTGATGTTAGGGAAAGAGGAGAGTTTGCCAATGGACATATTAAAAACGCTATAAACATTCCATTAAGTGAACTTAGACAAAGAATAAATGAAATTCCAAAAGATAAACCAGTATATCTACACTGTAGAACAGGCCAAAGAAGCTATAATGCTGTTTTAGCACTTCAAAATTTAGGTTTTGATAATGTTTATAATATAACAGGAAGTTTTTTGGCATTATCGTTTTACGAATATTTTAATGATAAAACTGAGAATAGAGAAAGTATAGTTACTGAATATAATTTTAGATAAATGCTAATACTCATCTGTTTTTAAAGAAAACTTATAGTAGAGTTAATAGGGAAATTTATCATGATAAAAGCATCTAATTACTTAGGTGCTTTTATTATTAAATAAAGTCACTCTGAAAATTTAGTAAGAGTAGGTTTTACACCCCAAATACTCAAGTACTCCTTACACCACTTTAAATTAAAAAAGTCATAGATGAAGTATATTCTAATTGTTTTCGTGGAGAGTAATTAGAATTATTAGGTTGGATATTAAAGCATTTTTACAGCATTATAATCATAAAATTTAAACTAAAGAGTGTTTGTTAGCTTTATTTTGACATTAAAATTGTTATAAAACTTATAAGTAATAATTGCCGTAAGTGATAAAAGGAGTTTAATAATCACATTAAATTAATATCTATTGGAGGAATTAAATTGAGTGGTGGGAAAAAATGTCCATTTACAGAAGTTAAAAATCATACTGCAAGGAGATTAACTAATGACGTTGTGGGGATGGTTAAAAATACAAAAAAAATGAATGCTATGTGGATAGAAGTAACAGGCTGTTCAGGAAATATAATTTCTTTACTTAATAGTGAAAATCCAGGACTTTATGATATTTTAACTGGCACGGTGAATTTAACTTATAACAACACAATCATGGGATTAGAAGGAGAATTTGCTTTTGAAAAATTTTTAGAAACATTAGATACAGAGTTCATATTATTAGTAGATGGAGCTGTTTCAACAAAAGAAAAAGGACGGTATAATATTGTGGCAAATTATAATGGGAAAAACATTACAGCATTAGAGGCAATACAATTAGCAGGTGGAAAAGCAAAGTATGTTGTAGCTGTAGGAACTTGTGCTTCTCATGGGGGGATATCTGCTGCGAAACCTAATCCGTCTGAAAGTAAAAGTGTACAAGAAGTTCTAAGCCGTCAGGTGATAAAACTGCCTGGATGTCCATGTCATCCTGACTGGGTAGTTGGAACTATAGCGCATTTAGTTGGGTATGGTATTCCGCAATTAGATAATGAAGGTAGACCTCTACTTTTTTATGGAGTTACAATCCATGATACTTGTACAAGGCGCGGATTTTTTGATAAAGGCATTTTCGCACAAAAATTTGGAGAAGAAGGCTGCATGTTCAAAATAGGATGTAGAGGGCCTATTACAAAAACTGATTGCCCAAGGAGAAAATGGAATGGGTATGTTAATTGGCCTATTGGAGATAACACAAATTGTATTGGATGTGCACAATCACAATTTCCAGATGGAATGGAGCCTTTTGTAAAGTATACTGATTGATTATTTTATTGATTGTGCCTTAAGGAGGAATTATGGGTAAAACAATAACTATAGATCCGGTAACCAGAATAAGTGGTTTTTTAGAAATAAAAGCAGAAGTAGAAGGGAATACAATTGCTAAAGCAAATGCTAGTGGATTGCTTTTTAGAGGGTTTGAAAAAATGCTAAAAGGAAGATCGCCTTTAGATGCTGTATATTTTACAGAGAGAATTTGTGGAATATGCTCTACAGCACATTCCATGGCTTCTACATTAGCTTTAGAAGATGCTTTAAAAGTAACAGTTAGTTTGAATGATAATTATATTCGAGATATTATGCATGGATTTGAATTTATACAAAATCATCTAAGGCATTTCTATCTGCTTTCTATACCAAGCTATGTAAAAATATCGAGCCTAAAACTAATAGAAGAACAGCAATATACTGATTTCAGACTTCCAGAGAAAATAAATAAAAAAATAGAAGATGATTATGTAAAAAGTATTGAACTTAGTCGATTAGCGCATGAAGGACTTGCTCTTCTTGGCGGTAAAGCTCCTCATAATCATGGGATTTTTGTAGGAGGGGTTACGGCAAATATAGATGCATATAAGTTGGAGAAAGTAAAAGACATTATAAGAAAGGCAGAGGCTTTTGTAAAAAATATAATGGTAGAAGACGTGGAGATAATTTCTAAATATTATTCTGATTATTTTAAAAAGGGAATATCTTATCCATATTTTATGACCTATGGTACTTTTGATAGGTATGAGGATCCAGAAATTACTTATGTTAAACCAGGAGTAATGAAAGATAATATTAAATATAATTTAGAACCTGATAAAATTACAGAACAAATTCAATATGCATGGTATAAAAAAGATGAAGGATTAGAGGAAGTAGATTTGTCTAAATTAAATGCATACACTTTTATAAAAGCACCTCGTTATTTAGGATTTCCTATGGAGGTTGGTCCCTTAGCACGATTGATAGTAAGTGGAGAATATAAAAATGGACATTCTTGTATGGATAGAAATATTGCAAGGGTGCTAGAAACAGAAAAGATATTAGGAATAATGAAGAACCTTGCTGAAAGGGTAGAGTTAATACCAAATAATCAACAGGTTTATAGCATTCCAGAAAAAGCTTATGGAGTGGGGATGATAGATACTACCAGAGGTGCACTTGGACATTGGATTGAAATAGATAAAAGTGTTATTAATCACTACAATATCATAACTCCTACTGTATGGAATTTATCGCCTAAGGATGAATCAAATCTTCATGGAACTATAGAAAGGGCTTTAATAGGAACTAAATTAAATAATATTAAAGAGCCTATAGAAATTGGTCGTATAGTAAGATCGTTTGATCCTTGCGTATCTTGTGCAACTCATTTGATTGGATCAGCAGGTGATACAGAAATAGTAGAGGTTTTAGTTTGAATATAGATGCAAATAGCTTTGAAAGTACAGAAGCGGATATTGCTGGGAATACACACTCTAATGTTAAATTGATCGCTATGGGAAACGTTCTAATGAAAGATGATGGTATAGGAATAGAAGTGGTAAAAAAGATAGAAGATAAGCTTTTAGAAAAGGATATAAAAGTTATTTATGGCGAAACCGATGTTCAATACAGCATTTCTAGTATAAAAGAAGATGATTACATTTTTATTATAGATGCAGCATATTATGGAAAAAAGCCAGGTGAAATCACTCGTTTGCAACTTGATTCTTTTGTTTCTAAGAAAAAAGAATATTCACAACATAGTTATAGTTTATTAGATTTATTAAAACTTTATTATCCTAGTGCTAAAGGAGAGATTTATGGAATTGAGGTCGGAGAAGTTGAGTTTGATTTTGGATTAAGTTCTGTATTGCAAGAAAAATTAGATATCATTTCTAAAGAGGTCTTGGAAGGAATAGAAAAATATATGGTTCAAAATAAATAAAAGGATGGTGAGAAAATATGCATAATACTATTTTATTAAGTAAAATTTCAGAGGAATTAAAGAACATATGTAAAAATAATAATATTAATAAAGTTAAAACATTCACTGTTATTGTAAATTACAGAAGTCATGTTAATGAGGAAAATCTTTATGAACATCTCCGAAATACTAATGGAAAATTAGTTGGAGAATGGACAAAAATTAATATACAGAGGGAAGATATACAGGACCAAACTGCTATTCTTAAAAGCATTCAAGGTGAACAAAGTTAAATTAGAATAATCTATATGATATTTTGCAGAGAAGGAGAGGGTCAAGAAATAGTTGATCATCTCCTATTTATTTTTAGTAATTATGTTTCGTTCTTTCAGTAATATTCATTGCTAAAACTATTGGCTGAAATGTATGGTATTCATAGAACATTTTGAATAAAAGAAGTTTAGTAATACTATAATAAAGTTAAAAGGATTTTTATGAAAAATATAGAATTATATTTATAAACAATGATTATCTATAGATTATTATTATTAACCTTATTGAGTATTATCTATAGTTATTAAGTTTTAAATTTAAGGAGGTAACTTATGAAAAAGAAATTAGGAATTATAGTTATTTTATTAAGCATGGCAATTACTTGGATTGCATGGTTGTTTGTCGAACCAATAAGAGAAATTTCTGCTATGACTGGGTATTCACAATTATTAGCATCATTTTCTTTAGTTTCATTTGCATTTATTAATTTTATTTCTACTAGACACGAAATTTTAGATGATATATTTAATGGTTTAGATAAATCATATATTTATCATAAATATCTAAGTATTACTGCGCTTCTTTTAGTTATTCTTCACAATGTTACAATAGATATTGGAAAGCAAGTTGAAAGAGCATTAGGTATAAGAGGTGTAAGAGATCCCTATGCAATGTTTGGAACATTTAGTATGTATTTATTCATAGCTCTTATAATTATCGCTCTTGTTGCAAAAAAACTAAATTATGAAAGGTGGAAGATCATTCATAAGTTTATGATTATTCCATATGCCTTTGGAATTTATCACTATTATGGAAGTGCAACTTATGCTGTATTTTCTTTTGCACCCTATTCTATATGGTTGGACATTATAAATTTAATAGGAATAATGTCTATATTTTATAGCATATTCTTCTATGAGAAGCTATCTTTTAAGTATAAATATAAGGTCCAGAAATTAGAAAATGTAGCCAGCGGAACTTTAGAGATAACGGGAGCTGCCATCGGAAAAGATATTGAATTTAAATCAGGCCAATTTGCTTTTCTGAAAATATTAGATAAAGATAATAAATTTTTATCTCATCCATTTACAATAAGCCAGGCACCTAAAAAAGGAGAGATACAGTTCACAATTAAGGCACTAGGCGATGATACCAGAGCATTGATTGATAATCTTAAAGTTGGAAGTGAATTTTCAGTATCAGGACCACACGGTAAGTTTAATTATAAATCAGGGGCGAAAAATCAAATATGGATTGCAGGAGGAATAGGTGTAACACCATTTAGAAGCTTTGCTCAGTCTGGTACAGATGAGAATTTTTCTATAGACTTTTTCTATGCATATAACAATGAGGAAGAGGGTGCATATACGGATGAATTACAAGCTTTAAGTAAGGATAACCTAAGAATACACCTATTTAATTCAAAGGAAAAGGGATTTTTATCAGTAGAAGAAATGAGCAATCATGTAAATATAAATGATGACGTAGATGTATATTTTTGTGGGCCTAAACCAATGAGGGAAAATTTAAAAAAACAATTTAAAAATAGCAAGTTTAGGGTTTCAAATTTTAACTATGAACATTTTCAATTTAAATGATTATAATTAATATATTAAGATAAATTGATAAATAAAGTGATGGAATATGTTTAATCCATCACTTTATTTGTGCTATAAAAGTATATAAATTTTTCTGATTATATATTCGTATAATTAAAAGTTTATTCTTAATTACATTTATTTCTACAATTATCACAATTAGGACTATTTTCGGAAGATTCTAGATGAATCATAATTTCGGAATGATTTAGAGATTTTTTTATATCATTTTCAATTTTATCATATACGTCGTGGGCATCTTTAATTCGCATGTTTTCAGGAAATACCAAATGTAATTCTATATATCTAACTCGTCCAGATTTTCTTGTTTTAAAGTTATGGTAGTTGCAATAAATAGCAGAAAATTTATTGATACTATCTTTAATGACCTTAATTTCATCATTAGATAACTTAACATCCAAAAGTGGGTTAAATGCAGATATTAATAGTTCAATGGCCTCTTTTAATATAAATATAGCAACTAAAATAGCTACAATTGGATCTAAAAAATTAAATTTTGTTATCCATATAAGGAATAAAGCAATTCCTACACCTAATGAGGTATAAACATCAGCCTTCAGGTGAAGGGCATCTGCTCCAAGTGCTATAGAATCTTCTTGCTTGGCCACCTTGTATAGTTTTCTAGAAACTATGAAATTTATAGCAGAAGAAATAAACATAACTATAAAGCCAAGTCCTATTGATGCTACTTCTCCAGGAACCATTAATTTTTTTACTGCTTCAATTATTATCCAAATAGAAGCAGCTAATATAAGAAGTGCTTCAATTACCCCAGAAACATTTTCTATCTTTCCGTGTCCATAAGGATGTATGTCATCAGCTGGTTTATCAGATATCTTTACAGAAAAAAATGCTATTATAGCGGCTAATAAATCCATGGTCGAATGTATTGCTTTAGATATAATGCTTACTGAACCAGTAGCAAGTCTTACAATTAATTTTAGAATTATTAGGGTGCTATTTGAGAATAGCAATAATCTTGCGACTTTAACTTTTGCATTCATATAAAACGCCTCCACATTTAACATAAATTTTATCAGTTGATAAAATAAACTAATAATATAATATATTTATATGCTCATAGAGTCAAGGTGTGAGCGTTGAAGCGCATTATCAATTGATAATAATAGCTATTGTATTAGAAAGTCAGAGTTGAAATGAAGTTTATTATATTAAAACCAATGTTAATTAAATATTATTAGATGTTTTAAATTTCCACAAATAAAGAAAGTAAAAAAACAAACAATAAAAAAGCAGGCTAATTCATTAGTGAAAAAAGCAAGTGGAATTTGGAGGAATTATAATGAAAAGTAAATTAAAATATGTTTTTATTCTTGCTTTTAGTATATTACTAATAGGTTGTACATTTGGAAAACGTATGTCTTCATCTGAGAATCAATTAAGCAATGAAAAATCAGAAGAAAAATATGATAAAGAAAGAGAGGAAGAACTAAACCAAAAGTCTAGTAATGAGTTAAGTAAAAATTCTGATGGAAATACAGGAGAAGAAAGTCAAATAGGATCTAAAGATAAAACTTATAAAGTATCTAATGAAAAAAACAGTCAAAATGTTAATGATGAATTTGATGAGAAAACTACACCAGAGTTAAGTGAAAGGGGTGAAGATGATAAGACAGTTTTAAGAAATAAGAAAAAAATAATTTATTTAACCTTTGATGATGGGCCAAGTTCTGCTGTTACAAATAATATTTTAGATATATTGAAAGAGAACAGAGTAAAGGCAACATTTTTTTTGATTGGAAACCAGATTAAAGGGAGAGAAGCTGTGGTAAAGAGGATTTTTAATGAAGGAAATAGTATTGGTCTTCACAGTTATACTCATAACTATAAAAAAATTTATGGCAATGATAACGACTTTATTAATGAGATGATAGATTGCAGTAATGAAATAAACAGAGTTATTGGAATTGCACCGAATATAATTAGGTTTCCAGGCGGTAGCCATAAACGCTTAAGTAACAGATTCCTTAAAAAATTACATTATAAAAACTTTAAGGTATATGATTGGAATTTAGAAAATAGTGACGGCTTAAAACCTAAAACTTCATCATATGAGTTATATGAAAAAGCTATAGCTGGAAGTGGAAAGAAGGATAAAATTATATTACTCCTACATTGCACAGATAATCATCAAAATACATACAAAGCTCTTCCTAAAATAATAAGGTATTATAAGTCAAAGGGGTATGAATTTAGGACAATAACTGAAAAAACAAAAGAGTTATATTTTCCAATAGTAAAGTGAATTTATCTGACATGAATATATCAATATTGGTTGATATTGGTGAAGAAAGGCTTTATTTAATAGATGCTGAAAAAAATATAATATAGCTAGAGGTAAAGTAGATACACTATCTACTTTAGCTACATGGAAAGTTGTAAGTATGGAAAAATGGAGCGGGGGATTTAGAATAAAATGGATCGGAATAAATGTTACTTTCCATAATTCCTCCACATTTGTCTTATATAATTATTTACATAGAAAATAATTAATTTATAAGTGCAAGGAGGAATTTTTATGTTTTGCAATGGTTTTGGACTAGCAAGCTCTATAGGATATGGAGGAATGTTTTTAGCTATGGGATTTAGAATGTTAATATTTATTGCATTAATTGTTTTAGATTTAATGCTTCCCCAAATAACTGGTGAAGAAGTGTGCAATAGAATTAGGTCAATATCAAGTGTACCTATTATAATGCTTACTGCAAAAGCAGAGGAAGATGAAAAAATAGAAGGGATATCTATAGGAGCTGACGATTACTTAACAAAATCATTTAGTGTTCGTGAACTTGTAGTAAGAGTTAGGGCTTTACTAAGAAGAGCTTACAGAGATTTTTCGCCAATGGCAGATATTTTGACTTTTAATAACGGAGATTTAGAAGTAGATATTAAAAAGATGGTAGTTAAGAAGCAAAGTGAGATTGTAAATATAACAACAAATGAATTTAAAATTTTAACAGTTTTTCTTACAAATCCAGAACAGGTAATTTCAAGAGAAAAATTAGTAGAAAAAGCTTTTGGGGGAGAGTATGAAGGGTTCGATAGAACAGTAGATTCTTATATTAAAAATATCCGTCAAAAAATAGAAAGTAATCATAAGGAGCCTTCGTATATAACAACTGTATATGGAATGGGATATAAATTCATACCAAATAGTATTGGGGTAAAAAAATGAAGATATCTTTAGTGAAAAAATTATCATTAGGATTTATATTAGCAGTTTTAGGCTCAATTATTTTAGCAAGTGCTATATCAAATTATACAGTAGGAAATAAATTTGAGGATTATTTAGTTGACGAACATAAAACAAAAGTAGATAACGTGGTGAAAATTATTGATGATTTATATAATAAAAAAGAAGCTTCAGAAATAGATACAGACGAAATTCAAAGATATGCTGAATTACAAGAATTATACATAGAAATTAAGGATTTTAATAATAATACAATATATTCTTCTGGTAAATCTTATTTACAGCACAAAGGCATGATGGGAAATGGGAACATGATGGGACCTATGATGCGTAATTTTTCAGGGATTAATATGGGAGAATATACTGAAGAAAAATATCCTTTGAAAGTTAATGATACTGAATCAGGCAGCATAATTGTGGGGTATTTTGGAACTTCCTATTTATCATCTGCATCAGTAACGTTTATAAACACATTAAATCATTCGTTATTGATATCAGCTATAGCAGCTTTAATATTTGGAATTATTATTAGCATAGTCATTTCAAAACAAATATCGAAGCCTTTAGCTAAAATAACAGAAACAGCCAATGAAATGAGAAATGGTAATTTAAATGTAAGAGCAATAGTTAGTTCAAATACTAAAGAAATAGCGGAGCTTTCCAATTCTATAAATTATCTTGCAGAAACATTAAATAGTCAGGAAATGCTTAGAAAAAGATTGACTTCAGATATGGCGCATGAATTAAGAACTCCATTAACTACATTAAAGACACATATAGAGGCATTTATAGATGGTGTTTGGGAACCAACTAGTGAAAGATTTGAAGTTTTTTATGAAGAAATTGATAGGCTAACAAAAATGGTGGATAACTTACGTGATTTATCAAAGCTTGAGCAAACTAATATAAGTTTAAATAAAAGTAAGGTTGATATTTCTAAAGAATTGAAAAAAATTATTGATACATTTAAACCACTTTATATAAAGGAAAAATATGAGCTATATAGTAGTATAACTCCTAATATAATAGCAATAATTGATGTGGATAAATTTAAACAGATTATGACTAATTTGATTTCAAATTCTTATAATTATCTAAATCCTAAAGGAAAAGTAGAAGTAGAATTAATAAAAGAAGATAAAAATGTAGTGATTAAAGTTATTGATAATGGTATTGGAATACCTGAAAAAGATATACCGTATATTTTCGAACGCTTTTATAGAAGTGATTTATCTAGAAATAAAAATACTGGAGGTTCAGGTATAGGGCTTACAATTACAAAAGCTTTTGTTGAAGCTCATGGAGGAGAGATATATTTAGAAAGTATAATTGATTAAGGAACTAAAGTTACTATTCATTTTCCGTTAAACAATAAATAGTCAAATGAAATAAAGTGAGTAAAGCTTATATTTGAGATATAAATATAGATAGAGCATTGCTATATCAGTGCTTAACTTTGAAGCGAATTTATCTGAATGTTAATAGCCACTAGCACACAAGTTTACAGATAATAGTGTGTTAATGGCTTTTAATTTTATACTGAGTATTTACTTAAAGTAAAATTATATTTATATTAAAAAATTTAAACTTATGTCCAAAATGGTTAAAAGGTGATATACTAATAATGGGAAAGGAAGCGAGTGTATTTGGAAGCATATGAAAGTTTTGAATCATTAAATGATAGATGCAAATATATCTTTCGTGTTATACAGGAGAATGGTCCTATAGCTAAAAATGAATTAGCAAATATAACTAAGATAAAGCTAACTACATTAAATAGAGAACTTAAAATATTACTTGATGAAAAGATTATTGTAGAAAGTCATATAGGAGAATCTACAGGAGGTAGAAAACCTAGTTTATATGATATAAATGAAGAGGGATTTTATATAATTGGAATAGACATTTCTCGGATTTACACTAAGGTTGTTATAACAAACTTGAAATTAAAAATAATAAAAGAAAGACTATTAAGTAATGAATATGATATTGAAACAATTTCTGAATTTATACCTAGTACTATAAAAGAATTATGTATAAAATTGCAAATAAAAAAATCAGCAATTGTAGGAATTGGGATAGGTATATTTAGCGGATTCAAGATTTACCCATTATATGAAACTTTACGTAAAGAGTTTGATGTTCCTATATGTATAGATAATGGTGCTAATGCAGCTGTTATTGGGGAGCATAAATTTGGGATTGGAAAAGGTAAAGATAACATTGCATATATAAACTGTGGTGTGGGCGTTAGAACCGGAATTATATCGTCCGGTACTTTAATTCGTACAATTGATAATTCCGAGGATGCCTTTGGACATATGATTGTAGAAACTAATGGAGAGTTATGTTCCTGTGGAAATTATGGATGTATAGAAAGTTATGTATCAATATCAAATATAACACAAAAATTCATTAGTAGAATGAAAGAAATTAATCCAGTTGGATTAAATAAAGATTTAAATAACATAAATTATCGAGATGTTTGCAGTTTAGCGGAACAAAACAATGAAATAGCTATGAATATAATTAAGAATTCAGCATTATATTTTGGAATTGGACTCTCAAACTATATGAAGTTATTTAACCCCGAATTAATAATTCTAAGTGGTCCGTTAGTACAATACTCAAAGTTATTTTATAATACAGTGAAGGAAATCGCTTTTGAAAAATGTCATATAAAAAGTACTAATATTGAATTTAGTGATAGAGGATACTTTGAAGATACATCTATAGCGGTAGGAGCCTGTGCTATGGTTATAGAGAAAATAAAAAAATAAAAGATGAGGAAGTGGAATTATGAATCCAGTAGCATTTTCAATTGGAAGCTTTGATATTAGGTGGTATGGTATATTAATTGCAACCGGCATTGTACTTGGGATATTTATCTCTCAATATAACTGTAAATGGCGAGATGCTGATTTTGATAATTTATTAAATATTGTATTACTATCTCTCCCATTTGGTATAGTTGGCGCAAGATTATATTATGTGATTTTTGAATTTGATCATTATAAAAATAATATTATTGAAGCTTTTAATATAAGAAATGGTGGACTAGCTATACATGGAGGTCTTATTTTCGCATTAGGGACAGCATTAATATATACAAAGGTTAAGAAACTCAGTTTTATTAAATTTGCAGATGTGGCGGCTCCTTCAATTATTTTAGCCCAAGCTTT